>Ga0302271_10000225_pt1 | contig 52892 bp, 25 predicted proteins | sample III_Bog_N1_1_FD_198767 | JGI IMG/M metagenome (GOLD analysis project Ga0302271, IMG submission 198767) | Peat permafrost microbial communities from Stordalen Mire near Abisko, Sweden - III_Bog_N1_1 | ecosystem: Environmental > Terrestrial > Soil > Wetlands > Peat | place: Sweden: Abisko...
CTGCTTTGTTCCATTTGTCTTTGATAAATTCATCGAGATCCTTCTCAGCTCCTTCTTTATCTGAAACTATCAGCTCCTTTAGTTTCTCTATTTCAGCAATTCTCTTGTACTCTTCTAATACTTACTGTCTTGCTTATTCTTATTTTATCAAGATCTCTTTAGTTCTTTGTTAAGCAGCTTTGACTTCTCTTTCAAAATCTTCTCTTAGTTTCTTAAAATAAAGGTCAATTTCTTAGAGCGATTATTGTAAGCTAACATGTCTAAGCTTATCAGATAACTCCTGATTTTTCAGAGGAGGATAATCTTTCAAAACATCATATTCATTAGCTGCTAAGACACAACCTATTGAAATTAGATTTGAAAGCGGAACTGGATTGATCTTTGTACACATGAAACACATAACTCTATCTTTAGCATCTCCATCGAGACAGATAATCTCGCCTGGGAATTTTGGATGTTCGTTACACTTCCATTTCAATCCTTCCTTAGAAATCGATTTATTAGCTTCCATTTTCTCTTTTTTTTAATTTTTCTTATTTTCTTGAAATATTTGATTTAATCTGAAAATATTCTCTTTCCCAACAACTAAATCAGCACAAATCATAAAATTAAACTCTTAAATTTTCATTTTGATTTCTTTTATTTAGCGCTACTTATCAATTCATTCAAACTACTCTTGACCTGCATTTTACTCGGTAGAACAAAAGCTAAAGATGATGACAGAAAATACAGGCAAATAAATCTAAAATTTATTAATATCTTTTTTTAGTAAAGAAGAGTTCGAGACTATTAAGCAATATTACAGAATAAGAGAAAAAACCTTAATTGATAACAATCAGAAACTAAGAACTCAAAAAGAAAAACTTTAAACTAACATCATCTGAAAAAACAGCAAGTAACTGATGAGATAAATGTCTAAAAGAATCATCCAATTGAGTTAACCTAATAATGAAGCCAATCCACAAAAACGATGATATCAATGCCAACACCAAAAATGCCACCATCCACATCAATTAATTTGTTAAATACACGACTCAGGAAAGTGATAGATAGTACATCATAATTTGTTGAGTTGATTATCCTCTTAAAGGCATTCATGTTTTCATAATATGCCTGGCTTGTCGTTTAATAGTCCCTTGGATCTTTATTTTTTTGTCATTCTCTCATTCTCAAATATCTTCTGCCTTGTTAATCACATGCTGCAGGTTCTTTTCAGCTGATGATTGCATGTATCTCTTCCTAATTTGTATTTTCAGTTTTTTCGAATTTCAAATCAGTCTCAAATCAAGTTTACCAAGAATCTTCTATGCACCACTGACTAGAGAAGGGATTTTCCCATTAAAGTAATACTTTCTTCTCTTTTAGTGAAATTCATTCTAGTGAAAATCTGGTGTTGTGTTAATTACACTAGATTAGAGTCTAAAATATCAACAAAATGTAATAATAGATCATAAGAAATGACTTACAAAATACTGCAATAGCAACTAATCAATAACTAACACCTGATTCCAAAAATTTGAGACAAGTTTCGTTTTGAGACTACTAACATAACTAAGTTAATAAGATTTTCCTGTTATTTATTATTTATTAAAATACCCTTCCTTCTTTCATAATAAAGTTAAAAACTGTTATTTTAATTTTTTTTACTAACAGTTTTGTTTCTTTTTGATTTCCAGTTCTAGCAAACTTTGCAATTTGACTTCGTAATTGATCTCAATACAATTTGAACAACCGTAATCTGAACGCATTCTAATGGCATCTTGAAATTTATTTTAATTAGACACCCAATTAAGTAAATTCATCTAAGTCAGAATAATAAAAAAACATAAAATATCCTTGGCAAGAAAAGGGAATTCGAAGACAAAAATCAGAAGATTTACTCATAAGACAAAAAGAACTGCAGAAGATTATCCAAGCAGAAGAATATTTGCAAAAACATAACTGATACACAGTTTGTATTCTTCAGTTCGTTCATAGAAAGGAATCCAAATAGAAGCTGCAATTAAAATAGAAACAATAATAGGTAGAGTTAGACACTTCTTCCTTGTGTAGAACTATCACAACAATAGCAATAGTAATTCATTTTTATGATACTATGCTGGAAATAGATAAAGATCATAATAGCTGTATTAAAACTCACAAGATCTCTTGAAGTCATTATTCATTCTTAATAGCATTATAGTAGCTGTTTCTTAAATTGATTTGGAGAAGACCAGGAGAATAAACATGAAAAGTTAGGCTTCTTTCAATTAAGAGAATCAACAAAAGATGAAAGATAACAATAATTGGAAGGATTCAGTTTGCTTTTTTCTATCTCTTTCGGAGAAAGTGCTTCGTATTATGGAGAGAATTTTAAGGAATTTTGAAGAAAAAAGGCATAAAAAAGTGAAAAACTTACAAAATAATTACATAATTATTAGATAATTCAACAAATCAATCAATTTCAGTAATAGCACATAAAACACAAACACATGCACAACAATATATAATTCAGTCACATCTTACCATCAAACTTATATACAACACTCACGTTATTTATCCTTATCATGTTATCTTAGTCATGAATAGCAAGAAAGAATCGATGGTTAACTTTCGGGTCGATTTTGTTGGGGTCATCCAGCTCTGCAATTGAGGAGTAGTCAGGGAGGGAAGCAACTCTCAGTAGCCTCTCATCTAAGTGTATTCTAATCTCAAAACTGTGTTTGCCTGTGTATTTGCTTCCAGATTGCATGGCATTACCCTTAATGTATTTAGTAATACCGTTGCTATTAGAGTGATCATGATAGCACATGTTTTAGTTCTACGCATAATTTTTATCTTTTCCTTCGTCCTTCACAATACCAAACACGAAATAATTATTTCCTGATTTCATTTCTAGTTCGATTTGCAAAATGTACTTCCTTGAAGGATCCAGAATAGGATCCAAATACACTTAACCCCAACCACTAGAAGCTTCCTATTTGATTTAATAAATTGAATTATCAATCTTTGTTATGGCCAATTACTGAGAATAACCATAAGTGGATTTGATTAGATTGACTTCTTATTGAATTGATTTCACAAAGAAGTTGATACTTTTCAGACTATCAATCATTTTCTGAGCAATTTTACTAGGCTCATCAGACGAGAAACGCTATCCAGTTTCATATTAACTAATTAAATTAGCCATAGCCTTTCTATTCTCTTCTGCTTTATTCCATTTGTCTTTGATAAATCCATCCAGATCTTTCTCAGCTCCTTCTTTATCTGAAACTATGAGTTGCTTAAGTTTCTCTATTTCCGCAATTCTGATATATCCTTCTAAAACTTACTGACTTGCTTATTCTTATTGTATTAAGATCTCTTTAGCTCTTTGTTAAGCAGCATTGACTTCTCTTTCAAAATCATCTCTCAGTTTCTTAAAATAAATGTCAATTTCTTCTAGCGATTATTGTTAGCTTGCATGAATGAGCTTGTCAGATAATTCTTGGTCTTTCAGAGGAGGATAAGCTTCCAAAATATCCTGCTCATTCGCAGCTAAGATACAACCAATTGATATCAGATTTGAGACAGGAATGGAATTTTTCTAATGGCATCTGAAGCACATAACCCTATCTTCAGCATCTCCATCTAGACAGATAATATCGCCTGGAAATTTGGGATGTTTTCTACATCTCCATTTCAGTCCTTCCTTAGAAATCGCTTTATTTGTGTCCATTTTTAACTATTTCCTTTTTCTTATTTTCTTAAAATATTTGATTTACCTCAAAACAAAACTCTTCTCCCTCAAATAAAGCAAGCAAATCTCAAAAGATTTGGATCTACATTTAACTTTATTTTTTATTAAACCTTTCCAGCCAACCCTTTCTAACTATTAGACCTATTTTCCTCTTCTCAATCAACCACTAGTTGAAAGCTGCTGACAGATACTTTACTGTAAACATTAATACATTTCTTAATTTTCTAACATTTTGAAAAGGGGAATCTTGTCAAGATTTAAAGATAAAGTCTATCATGATTCGTTTAAAATGGAATAGAATATTATGTTCATTTATCAAGTATTTGATTGCTAAAACATTTGTTATCCCTCTCGATATACAACTATCTCCACGAATCAGAAAGAGAAAGAAAAAGTATGATGCTTTGTTTGAAAGAGTCCTTCAACTTAGAAATTACTTCTCAAGTACTCGAGAAATCTAAACAAATGGTATTAATGGAATACAGAGTTTCATTTCCTATGTGTTCTGAGAAGTGACAGTAAAAATAATGGAGGAATAAAGTGATTACAAATCTCATTGAGTTTTATGCTCTCTATCATTCATGATTTCTGTCACTTTATTAAAAGATTTGATCACGAATGTGTGTTATTTGAAGAAAAAAAATAATAAAAAAAGAAATATATCAATATCAAAAAAAAAATTTAAATTTTGATTGCAGGTTATTTTTGGCACGTGCTTTATATTCTCTTAACATTTTGACAAAATTCAACTACCAAAATGCAATAAACAACAGCCTTAAAACCATTTAAATTAATTTTCCCAGTAAACAGCTCGTTTTTTTTTGTGGCAATGCTTTTGTGTTAGACAATCAAAATCCTCGTCTGAGAACAAATAATATAATAACTGAGCAAATAAAAAAATGATATTCTTCAAATAAAAGTTATTAAGATCCTCCATTTTAAGCTGTTTTACTTAAAGGTATTTCTTATTAAAGCAATCATCATCCATCACTGATGAGGCCAATATCCTATTGCGTATTTTTCCTAAGATGCATAATTGCTTCAATAACTCAAGAGGATTTTTCTGAAAATGTTTAATGTAAATATAAAGTTGTTTTAAGTGTTAAAATAGATAATTTTTGTTGGCCCTGGGATGATCATGTTTTATCTCTAAATTGGCCTTACTAACGACCAATAATTAGGAAAAACACCAAAAATAATTAACAAAATACAATAAAAAACACCACTCAATTAAGAACTAAATTATTCTGCTTCTTTATGTTCTTAGGGCTCTTATGAAGAATAGAATCTTGACTACAATCTACTTTAATTTCTGTAAATAAACAACTCCACTAGATATTAGCTTAGGATATTTTTCACATAATTTCTTTGAGTAAGCATAGATTGTAATTTGAAATCAACTTATCAATGATCTTGCTTGAATAAGTTCTGGATTTATTTATGCTTGCTATTTCTCTTATTTCTGTTATTCACTTGGTTTTTCTCATCAAAAATGTTGTAGATAGGTTTTAGTCTAATACTGATTATTGTGCACTGCAATCTTTTAGCAGTAACTAAAATACATATTGAGTTCAATTTCAAGCTTTTGGAAGAAGAAGCACTCGATTATTTTCTTTTCGTTAACAATTTTTTCAAATGATTATGAAAGAATCAACTCATCTCTCGGTTCAACGAACACTACATTGATTCAATACTGTTAACAATCCAAATTACAAATAATCTGCTTATTTAACAGTAGCAGTTCAGTTTTATCAATTCATTCTCTTAAGATCAGCTATAATACCTTTTAATAGCTTGGTTATTGATTCACCTTCTAGCAGATTTTCAATCAATTCAGCTTCTCAATACATTTAGATAATTACATAAAACTACCCTTATGATGTAATTCATAACAACAAATGGTTAACAGTAACAAAAATAATATCTTTTTATCTTGTGCAATCATTAAGAAATAATGTTACAACATCATCACTATCAACTTTTAGTTAGGTTTCACTCATGAAATAGCAGCTGCCAGAGGTTTTAAGTAAATATCCTACACAGGTTAACCAAGTCTCATTAGTTGAATGAATACATCATTTATTATCTCCATAACCTACCCTGCATAAAGATCTGAGATACCTGATAAACTAGCAATTTGAGATACAAATTATGATAAAACATTCTCGTTTTTAATATGCAATTTAACACAAAAAGGATTTAATAACATCATTTCATTTGAGTTAAACAGATATTTTTATGTTATCATAGCTGCTATGCATATTGTATTATCACATTTACTGTTTTTATATTAGTGTTTTAGCATAAATTCCCCTTTATAATTGCTGTTCATATGTTTCTGAATCTGTTTCGTTTTTCATTTATTAACATCAAAATAAGCAATAACTAGAGAGAAGAACTAAAGATAAAGATAAAAATTGGCTTGATATTATCCTGTATTTAAATTTGAACTTAAAAAGTAAGAAAATTAGTAACTTTCACAACCTTAAAGAGATACATAAGCAACCAAGTAGCAAGAAAGCAATATTGTAAGAGGTAATTCAGAGTCAATTAATGATAATCAAAATGAGGATGAATCATGATGAAGATGATGATATGATATTATTGGTGATGATGATGATGCTTTCTTGTTTTTATTGAGTCTATTTTAGTGTTTTTAATTGGTGTTCATTGATTGCAAATAATATGTGATACATTAAATAAGAAGTTGTTGATAAAATAATAATAATGGTTTTGTATCTTTTTTGATTAATAGTTCTAACTATCTTGCGATTTTAATTTCGTGATTGGTTTCAACACAGATTGAACAACTCATCTGAGTGCATTCTAATAAACTACTTAATCATTCACATCTTTTTATTCCTCAGTTAGTTTTGAAAATAATCCTCTTAGAAGCAATAAGAAAAGAAATATGTGAAGAACTATCATAATAACAATGATAGTAATTCATTTTTGTTATGCTGGTGATGGAAGGTGAAAGAGACAATAATAGCTGTAGAAAAAATAAAAGATCCTTGATAGTGTCTCTTTATAAAACATTTATGCATCTCTTTTTTAATTATTTTATGGAAAGTGATGCATATTGTTGACAGAATATCATGGAATTGCGGAGAAAAAAGACAAAATAAAATGAAAAACTGATCACATATTTACTCAATTATTAGATAATTAATTGATCAAATCAATCAGTTTCAATCAGTTACAGCTTTAAAATATGCATACACACAATAAAACACCATTCTTTCACATTTTTCCATCAAACTCATCAACAACACTCACATTATTTATCCTTATCATGTTACCTTAGCCAGCAAGAGCAAGGAAAAACCGATAGTTAACTTTTGGGTCGATTTTGTTGGGATCATCCAGCTCTGCGATTGAGGAGTAGTCAGGGAGGGAAGTAACTCTCAGTAGCTTCTGATTTAAGTGTATTCTAATCTCAAAACTGTGCTTGCCTGTCGCTTTGTCTCCAGATTGCATGGCATTATCCTTAATGTAATTAGTAATACCGTTGCTATCAGAGTAATCATTGTAGGACATCTTTTAGCTCCAAGCATAATAGTTATCTTTTCCTTCGTCCTTCACAATACCATACTAGAAATAATTATTACTATTTCCTGGTTTCATTTCTAGTTCGATTTGCAAAATGTACTTCTTTAAAGGATTCAGAATAGGATCTAGATACATTTATCCCCAACTACTAGAAGCTTCTTATTTGATTTAATAAATCGAATTATCAATCTTTATTATTTCCAGTTACTGAGAAGAAGCATAAGTGGATTTTATTAGATTGACTTCTTATTAGATTGATTGCTCAAATAAGTTGATACTTTTCAGACTATCAATCATTTTCTGTGCAATTCTATTGGGCTCATCAGATGAGAAATGCAATCCAGTCTCATACTAGCTCATAAGATCAGACATAATCCTTCTATTTTCTTCTGCTTTGTTCCATTTCTCTTTAATAAATCCATCCAGATCCTACTCAGCTCCTTCTTTATCTGAAACCATCAGTTGCTTTAGTTTCTCTATTTCCGCAATTCTGATGTACCCATCTAATACTGACTGTCTTGCTTATTCTTATTTTATCAAGATCTCTTTAGCTCTTTGTTAGGCAGCTTTGACTTCTCTTTCAAAATCTTCTCTCAGTCTCTTAAAATAAAGGTCCATTTCTTCTAGAGATTATTGTAAACTAATATGTCCAAGCTTTTCAGATAACTCCTGATCTTTCAAAGGAGGATAAGCTCAAAATATCATGCTCATTAGCAGCTAAGACACAACCTATTGATATAATATTTGAGACAGGAATGGAATTGATCTAAAGACACATGAGACACATAACCCTCTCTTTGGTAGCTCCATAAGACAGATAATATCACCTGGATATTTAGGATGTTTTCCTCATCTCCATTTCAATCCTTCTTTAGAAATCGCTTTGTCGGCATCCATTTTTTAATTATTTTCTTTTCTTGAAATATCTGATTTACTCCAAAATAAAACTCTTCTCCCTACAAATAAAACCAAATAACAATAATTAAAGACTTTGATACTAAATTGTGATTATTTTAAAATAAAACACAATTGTATTATTTTATGATCATTTGATCATTTATCAATTATTGTATAACTAAAACTTTCATATTTTCTGAATTTTTTAAAGATCTCCAAAAAACTTCCAAACAGGAAGAGAAAATAAAGAAAGGGGAGTTGTCTTATCTGAAAGAGTCAATTTAAAATAAAAAGCACCTTTCTAAAAGTACTCTAGAAATCTAAATCACTGGTATGAATTGAATGCATAGTTTCTTTTCTATGTGATGTGATAGTTTAATAAAAGAACTCATTTCTTAAAATTGATTCATTGGAACTCTATTTACCAATAAGAGATTTAGCTAGACCTATGCTACAATAAATGATAAATAGTCTCGCAATATTTATAAAAAAAATTGTCTTGAACAGAGCTAATCTCAAAATTCTTGATTAAACAAGACAGAGCTCACTTACAACAAACATATCCACAACTTTATTTCTTATTCACTAGATTTGCATTTAGATTTAGTTAGTTGAAGACGTGCTAATAAGTAATCCCTGAGGTTTCCCTGGGTAAAACACAATCATTAATATTGCTTAATAACAAATAAATAGCTTGTCTACACTTTCTTCACTGATTTTTCTTCAAACTATCTCTTGTCCACTTATCTCTATCCCTTCTGTTCCCTCTTCACCTCTTCAGTCTCTTCATTCTGAATAAAAAGAAAGGAGCGGTTTCCAGATTTTGATCAAATAACTGTCTGCTATTAATATCTGTTTTATGGAAGAAACTTAGTAATATGGCCATCTGATTCATAACTTGATTGTCTGTAGCAGGACATCCTTTCTTAAAGTTGAGGAGATTGAGTTTAATAACATTTCTGATTGTTTGTCATCATATTCGAATGGCCTCATTCTTTTAAGAAGTTGTACTGATTTGAAAGCTCCTCAAGTGCTGTGTGTTAAATAAGAACCATCTCTCTTTCCTGATGGAGCTTAAGAATCAACTTATTACCATCTACTCTTTGCTCTTATTGGTTATCAATTTCCACCTTTATGGTATTTTTTCTTCATCAAGTCACTACAGATCAATATTGTTTAATCTAGATTTACTTTCTGTTGATCTAATATTCATGTTGGTTGTGATTTTAGTTTCTGTCACTTGAATAATATTTTAATGATTATTAAATTATTTTAATGTTGACTACATATCATGGAATTGGGGAGAAAATAGACATAATAAATTGAAAAACTGACAAATTATTTACATTTGATTAGAAAATTATTCATCAAATCAATCAGTTTCTGTCAGTCACAATCCTTAAAACACACACGCACACACACAACAATATGCAATTCATTCACATCTTTCCATCAAACTTATCAACAACTCTCACATTATTTATCCTTATCATGTCACCTTAGTGGAAAATAGCAAGAAAGAATCGATAGTTAACTTTCGGGTCGATTTTGTTGGGATCATCCAGCTCTGCGATTGAGGAGTAGTCAGGGAGGGAACCAACTCTCAGTAGCTTCTCATCAAAGTGTATTCTAATCTCAAAACTGTGTTTGCCTGTCGTTTTACTTCCAGATTGCATGGCATAACCTTTAATGTAATTAGTAATACCGTTACTATTAGAGTAATCATAGTAGCACATGTTTTAGTTCTACGCATAATCTTTATCTTTTCCTTCGTCCTTCACAATACCAAACTAGAAATAATTATCACTATTTCCTGGTTTCATTTCTAGTTCGATTTGCAAAATGTACTTCTTTAAAGGATTCAGAATAGGATCTAGATACATTTATCCCCAACTACTAGAAGCTTCTTATTTGATTTAATAAATCGAATTATCAATCTTTGTTATTTCCATTTACTGAGAAGAAGCATAAGTGGATTTTATTAGATTGACTTCTTATTAGATTGATTGCTCAAATAAGTTGATACTTTTCAGACTATCAATCATTTTCTGTGCAATTCTATTGGGCTCATCAGATGAGAAATGCAATCCAGTCTCATACTAGCTCATAAGATCAGACATAATTCTTCTATTTTCTTCTGCTTTGTTCCATTTGTCTTTAATAAATCCATCCAGATCTTTCTCAGCTCCTTCTTTATCTGAAACTATCAGTTCCTTTAGTTTCTCTATTTCCGCAATCCTGATGTACTCATCTAATACTGACTGCCTTCCTTATTCTTCTTTTATCAACATCTCTTTAGCTCTTTGTTAGGCAACTGTGACTTCTCTTTCAAAATCATTTCTCAGGTTCTTAAAATAAAGCACCATTTCTTCTAGCGATTATTGTAAACTAATATGTCTAAGCTTGTCAGATAACTCCTCATCTTTCAGAGGAGGATAAGCTTTCAAAATATCATGCTCATTAGCGGCTAAGACACAACCCATTGATATCAGATTTGAAAGCGGAACTGGATTGGCCTAAAGGCACATGAAACACAATACCCTATCTTTAGCATCTCCATCGAGATAGATAATCTCGCCTGGGAATTTCGGATGTTCTTTACACCTCCATTTCAGTCCTTCCTTAGAAATCGCTTTATTGGCTTTCATTTTCTATTTTTCTTATTTTCTTGAAATATCTGACTTAATTAGAGTTGAAACTCTTCACCCAACAACTAAATAAATCAGCACAAATTATATAATTAAAGACTTGATTGAATCTTATTTTTGATTTCTTTTATTAAACCATACCAAAAAACCCATTCAAACTATTCTTAACCTGTGTTTTGCTCAGTCGATCAACTGTTGATAAGATGATGGCAGACCACAGGTAATAAATCTTAAATTGCTTAATATCTAAAATTATGTAAAGATGAGTCCAATACTTAAAACAATGCAGAATAAGAGAAAAAACCTTAATTGATAACAATCAGAAACCAAGAACTCAAAAAGAAAATCTTTAAACTAATACTATCTGATAAAATAGCTAGTAACTAATGAGATAAATGTCTACAGAATCATCCAATTGAGTTAACCTAATAGTAAAGCTCATCCACAAAAACTATGATATCAATGTCAACACTAACAATACTATCATCCACACCAACTAATTTTCTAAATAAACAACTCAAGAAGTTATCAAAAGGTGAGAGATTGTACATCATAATTTGCTGAGATGATAATACTCTCAAAGACATTCATGTTTTCATAATAGGCCTACCTTCTCTTGAAATAATCCCTTAATTATTATTTTTTGTTATTCTCTCGTTCACAAATATCACCTGCCTCATGATTGCATGTATCTCTTCCTTGTTTGTTGTATTTTCAGTCTTTTCAAATTTCAAATCAGTCTCAAGTCAAGTTTACCAAGAATCTTCTATGGACCACTGACTAGAGAAGGGATTTTCCCATTAAAGTAATCCTTTCTTCTCTTTTAGTGAAATTCATTCTAGTGAAAATCTGGTGTTGTGAAGAAAAAAAAATCGATTAGAGTCTAAAATATCAACAAAATGTAATAATAGATCATAAGAAATGACTAAAAAAATACTCCCAATAGCAACTAAGTTAGTAAGTAAAAAAATAAGATGATATTCCAATTTAATTAATGATAATCAAGATGGTGATGATGTTGAGTGTTGTATTGTTGGCATGCTGATTCTTTCATTCTCGATCAGCGATTGGAAACATTTAACCCTATCTTTCTTGAAACAATATTTGTGTTAAAAAAATATTATTTTTAACTGAGCTTTTACAGCTAAAAACAGTAATGTAATAGTGATAAAACAAAAGATCTGTTTCATTTTGATTTACAGTTCTTCCAACCTTGCAATTTTACTTCGTAATTGATTTTAATGCAGTCTGAACAATTAGAATCTGAATGCGTTCTAATGCCAACTTAAAGTGTGTCAATTAGACTCTCAATTAAGTAAATTCATCTTTGTCAGAATAATCAAAAACTTTAATATATCATTGATAAGGAAAGGAAATTCTAAGACGAAAATCAGAAAATTTACTTGCAAGACAAAAAGAATTGCAGAACATTATCCAAGCAGAAGAGTATTTGCTAAAACAACATTGATGAGTTTTTTTTTCTCAGTTAGTTCATAGAAAGAAATTCTAATAGAACCTACGGCTAAAATAGCAACAATAATAGGAAATTCATTTGGAGAATCCCAAGAGAAATAAGGAATTGTAGGTTTCTCTCTAATAAGAGAATCAACAATAGATGCATGAAAACAATCAAACACTCAAACAAGCACTCTAAGAACAAAGTAATATCTCAAAACTAAGAAGTATAATTAGGACAAGAACAACCAAAATATTAGAAAATTTAGAATTAATTTGATAAATCTCAAAAAGTGAAAGAAAACACTAGCTTATGCAGAAAATAAATACAATGAAATAATGACTGAGCTGTGGAGATACAGTTTGCTGTTATCCATCTCTTTTTTAATTTAATGATTTTGTGGAAAGCTCTAAATATTGTAGAGAATTTCATGAAATTGTGAAGAAAAAAATAAAATAATTCATCAATCAGTTTCAGTCAGTTACAGTTCATTCTTTCAAAATACAGGAATATGCACACAAGAATATGCAATTCATTCACATCTTTCCATCAAATTTATCAACCATACTCACATTATTTATCCTTATCATATTACCTTAGTCATAAATAGCAAAGAAGAATCGATAGTTAACTTTCGGGTCGATTTTGTTGGGGTCATTCAGCTCTGCTACTGAGGAGTAGTCAGGGAGGGAAGCAACTCTCAATAGCCTCTCATCTAAGTGTATTCTAATCTCAAAACTGTGTTTGCCTGTGTATTTGCTTCCAGATTGCATGGCATTACCATTAATGTATTTAGTAATACCGTTGCTATTAGAGTGATCATGATAGCACATGTTTTAGTTCTACGCATAATCTTTATCTTTTCCTTCGTCCTTCACAATACCAAACAAGAAATAATTCCTACTATTCCCTGGTTTTAGTTCTAGTTCGATTTGCAAAATGTACTTCTTTTAAGGATTCAGAATAGGATTCAAATACACTTGACCCCAATCACCTGAAGATTCTTATTTGATTTAATAAATCGAGTTATCAATTCTTGTTATTGCCAAATACTGAGAGGATGCATAAGTGGGTTTATTAGATTGATTACTTATTAGTATGATTAGATTGATTGCTCAAAGAAGTTGATACTTTTCAGACTATCAATCATTTTCTGAGCAATTCTATTGGGCTCTTCAAAAGAGAAACTCTATCCAATATCATAATATCTCATAAGATCAAACATAACCTTTCTATTCTCTTCTGCTTTATTTCATTTGTCTTTAATAAATCCATCCAGATCCTTCTCAGCTCCTTCTTTATCTGAAACTATCAGCTCTTTTAGTTTCTCTATTTCCGCAATTATAATGTACCCATCTAATACTGACTGCCTTGCTTATTCTTATTTTATCAAGACCTCTTTAGCTCTTTGTTAAGCAGCTTTGACTTCCCTTTCAAAATCATCTCTCAGTTTCTTAAAATAAAGGTCCATTTCTTCTAGCGATTATTATAAGCTAACATGTCTAAGCTTCTCTGATAACTCTTGATCTTTCAGAGGAGGATAAGTTTCCAAAATATCATGCTCATTAGCAGCTAAGACACAACTCAGCGATATCAGATTTGAGGCAGGAATTGAATTGATCTAATGGCATCTGAAGCACATAATACGATTATTTACATCTCCATCGAGACAGATAATTTCGCCTGGAAATTTCGGATGTTCTTTACACCTCCATTTCAATCCTTCATTAGAAATCGCTTTATTTACATCCATTTGTTTTTATTTTCTTTTTCTTGTTTTTTTGAAATATTTGATTTACTCCAAACGAAAGCTTTTCTTCCTACAAATAAAGGCAAGCAAACCCCAAAAGATTTGAATCTACATTTTAAGTTTTTTTTAATTCTTCCCACCAGCCTTTTCTAACCATAATACCTATTTTCCACTTCTCAATCAATCGCCAGTTGAAAGCTGTTTATAGACACAGAATTTCAGAGAAATCCTGATCACTTAATTAAAAGTCAAATCTTGGACCCTAGCAATAAGCAATGTTATGATATGAAAGTCACTTTTTCGATCAATCTCGATAAGAACATAGAAACAATAAAAATTCATGATCTTTCAATTGAATTTGTATGATTTTTTGTTGTAATAATCGTTAAATTGATCATTTTTCATCTATGCATTGGAAAGATAATTCCATGGAATAAAAGAGAGAAAAAAAACATAATAAATTGAAAAACTGATAAAATAATTACTAAATTATTAGATAAATAATTCGTCAACCAGTTTCAGTTGCAGCCCATAAAACACATACACACACCAGAATATGCAATTCATTCACATCTTTCCATCAAACTTATCAACAACACTTACTTTATTTATCCTTATCATGTCACCTTAGTAATAAAGAGCAAGGAAGAATCGATAATTAACTTTTGGATTGATTTTGTTGGGGTCATCCAGCTCTGCGATTGAGGAGTAGTCAGGGAGGGAAGCAACTCTCAGTAACTTCTCATCTAAGTGTATTCGAACCTCAAAACTGTATTTTCCTGTCAATTTACTTTCAGATGGTTTGGGACTACCTTTAATGTACTTACTAATACCGTTGCTATTAGAGTTATCGTAGTAGCACATTTTTTAGCAATAAGCATAATCATTATCTTTTCCTTCGTCATTCACAATACCAGCGAAATAATGATAAGAACTATTTCCTGGTTTCAGTTCTATTTCAATTTAAATAATGTACTTCTTTGAAGAATTCAAAATAGGATCCAGATACACTTGACCCCAAGTAGAGGCTTCTTATTTGATTTAATAAATCGATTTATCCATCTTTGTTATTGCCATTTAATTAGAAGTACCATAAGCGAATTTGATTAGATTTATTTCTTATTCGTAGATTGATTTCTCAAAGAAATTAATACTTTTCAGGTTGTCAATCATTTTCTGAGCAATTCTATTGGGATCATCAGATGAGAAATGTAATTCTGTCTCATACTAGTTCATTAGATCCAACATAATCCTTCTATTTTATTCTGCTTTGTTCCATTTGTCTTTGATGAATCCATCCAGATCCTTCTCAGCTCCTTCTTTATCTGAAACTATCAGCTACTTTAGTTTTTCTATTTCCGCAATTCTCTTGTATTCTTCTAAAACTTTCAGCCTTGCTTATTCTTATTTTATTAAGATATCTTTAGCTCTTTGTTAAGCTGCTTTTACTTCTCTATCAAAATCTTCTTTCAGTTTCTTAAAATAAAGGTCAATTTCTTCTAGCAATTATTGTAAGCTAACATGTCTGAGCTTATAAGATAACTCCTGATCTTTCAGAGGAGGATAAGCTTCCAAAATATCATGTTCGTTAGCAGCTAAGATACAACCCATTGATATCAGATTTGAGACAGGAATAGAATTTATCTAATGGCATCTGAAGCACATAATACGATTATTTACATCTCCATCGAGACAGATAATTTCGCCTGGAAATTTCGGATGTTCTTTACATCTCCACTTCAGTCCTTCCTTAGAAATCCCTTTATTGGCGTCCATTTTTTAATTATTTGCTTTTTCTTATTTTCTTGCTTTATCTAATTTACTCCAAACGAAAACTTTCTCCCCACAAATAAACCAAACAAACCCCAAAAGATTTGGATCTTCACTTAAATTTATTTTTATTATTAAATCCTTCCCATCAGCCCTTCCTAGCTATTTTTCCTATTTCCCTCTTCTCAATCTACCGTTAGTTGAAAGCTGCTGGCAGACACTTTAGGGTAAATAATAATATTTTTCTTAATATTCTAAAATTTTGAAAAAGAGAGTATGTAGTCTATCATGATTCGTTTAAAATAGAATAAAATATTAAATTTATTTATCAATTGATTTATTACTAAAATTTATTATCCCTCTTTACTTCCAACGATCTCCAAGAATCAGGAAGAGAAAGAAAAAGCAAGTTGCCTTGTTTGAAAGAGCCTAAAATAAATGGATATAGAACTTCATTTCCTATGTGTTCTGAGAAGTGAAAGTAAAACTACTGGGGAAGAAAGTGATTACAAATCTCATTGAGATTTATCCTCTCCATTATGCATGATTTGGGTCACTTTATTAAAAGTTTTGATTATGAGTGTAATACAAAGCCTTTATGCCAATATTATCATATGATATAATCCCTTTGGACCTCAGAATGATATCATTTTTGTTTGGAAAATACTTCTGCTTCAACCAAGCGATATCGCCATCGTATCTCTCCAACCTGAAAAATAAGAGTAATAAAACATCGCATAATTCCAGAGAAATCCTAATATTTTAATAAAAAAATCAAATAAAGCCCTGGATGCTAGCGATAATCAATATCATTGTGAAGAAAACTGGCAAAATAATTACACAATTATTAGATAATTAACTCAATGAGTTTCAGTCCGTTACAGTCCTTACAACACACAGACATGCAACAATATGCAATTCTTTCACATTTTTTCATCAAACTTATCAACAACACTCACATTATTTATCCTTATCATGTTATCTTAATTAGCAATAGCAAGGAAAAATCTATAGTTAACTTTTGAGTCGATTTTGTTGAGGTCATCCAGCTCTGCTATTGAGGAGTAATCAGGGAGGGAAGCAACTCTTAGTAGCTTCTCGTCTAAGTGTATTCTAATCTCAAAACTGTGTTTGCCTTTGTATTTGCTTCCAGATTGCATGGGATTTCCTTTAATGTACTTAGTAATACCATTGCAATTAGATAAATCATTGTAGGACATGCTTTAGCTCCACGCATAATAGTTATCTTTTCCTTCGTCCTTCACAATACCAAACTAGAAAAAATTATAACTATTTCCTGGTTTCAATTCTAGTTCGATTTGCAAAATGTACTTCTGTAAAGGATTCAGAATAGGATCCAGATACACTTGACCCCAATTATTGGCTTCTTATTTGATTTAATAAATTGAATTATCAATCTTTGCTATTGCCAATTACTGAGAAGAAGCATAAGTGGATTTTATTAGATAGACTTCTTATTATTATGATTAGATTGATTGCTCAAAGAAGTTAAAGAAGTTGACACTTTTCAGACAATCAATCATTTTCTGGGCAATTCTATTGGGCTCATCAGATGAGAAATGCAATCTAGTCTCATACTGGCTCATTAGATCAGACATAATCTTTCTATTTTCTTCTGCTTTGTTCCATTTGTCTTTGATGAATCCATCGAGATCCTTCTCAGCTTCTTCTTTATCTGAGACAATTAGCTGCTTTAATTTCTCTATTTCAGCAATTCTGATGTACCCATCTAATACTGACTGCCTTGCTTATTCTTTTTTTATCAAGGTATCTTTAGCTCTTTGCTAGGCAGCTTTGACTTCTCTTTCAAAATCTTTTCTCAGTTTCTTAAAATAAAGATCCATTTCTTCTAGTGATTATTGTAAACTGACATGTCTAAGCTTATCAGATAACTCCTGATCTTTCAGAGGAGGATACGCTTCCAAAATATCAAGCTCATTATGAGCTAAAATACAACTCATTGATATAATATTTGAGACAGGAATGGAATTGATCTAAAGACACATGAGACACATAACCCTCTCTTTGATGTCTCCATCGAGACAGATAATATCGCATGGATATTTAGGATGCTTTTCACATTTCCATTTCATTGTTTCTTTAGAAATCACTTTGTTGGCTTCCATTTTTTATTATTTTCTTTTCTTATTTTCTGATCTGATTTAATTTAATTTGAACAGATACTTATCACCCAGCAACTAAATCTGCACATATCATAAAATTAAAGACTTGAGCATACATTTTGATTTCTTTTATTAAACCATACCTATCAATTCATTCAAACTATTCTTGAACTGTGTTTTGCTTAGTCGAACAATAGTTGAAAGATGATGAAAGACACCAATGAAAATAAATCGTAAATTCCTTAATATCTACAATTTCGCAAAGATGAATCCAAAATTTAACACAATAATTATTCCAGAATAAGAGAAGAAACCTTAATTGATAAAAATCAGAAACCAAGAATCCAAAAAGAAAATCTTTAAGCTAACATTAACTAACAAAATAGCAAGTAAATAATGAGATAAATGTCTAAAATAATCATCTGATTGAGTTAACCTAATAGTGAAACCAATCCACAAAAGCGATGATATCAATGCCAGCACCAACAACACTATCACCCACACCAACTAAATTGCTGCATACACTACTCAGAAAGTTGTCAAAAGGTGATAGATTGTACATCATAATTTGTTGAGTTGATTATCCTCTTAAAGACATTCATGTTTTCATAATATGCCTGCCTTCTCTTTTAATAATCCCTCTATTTTATTTTTGTCATTCTCTCATTCTCAAATATTTTCTATCTTGTTAACCATATGCTGCATGTTCTTTTCATCTGAGGATCGTATGTATCTCTTCCTTGTTTGTATTTTCAAGCTTTTTTACAAATTTCAAATCAGTCTGAAGTCAAATTTACCAAGCATGTTCTATGCACCAATGACTAGAGAAGGGATTTTCTCATTAAAATAATCCTTTCTTCTCGTTTAGTCATATTTATTCTAAACAAAATATGGTGTTAAGTAATTTCACTTGATTAGAGAAAAAAAATAAATAAAACGTAATAATAGTAATAAGAAATACTAACAAAATACTGCAATAGCAACCAATCAATAACTAGTCTAATAATTACAATTACAAAAAAATGCTAGGATAAAGTATAAACATGGATATGATTATTGATTATTTGAACACTATAAGAAGCTCAAAGAAAAAATGAAAATAGCTATGCCGCTAGTTAATAATTTGTTAATTGATCACTAATATTGTAATTAAACCTTATTTTATTATCAAGTCCATAGTGAATATTGCATTAATAAAAGTCATTTTTTAGCCTTTTAAAAGAGTTTTGATCACTAGCTCCTATTTAAAAACTAAGAAACGGAGTTAGAACAAAAGTAGCCAGAGTATTTGAACACTTAAAGTCAACTTGATAAACTTAAAGAAGAGAACGAAGACACTTAGCTAAAGCAGAAGAGAAATACATTGAAATTATGGCTGAACTGAGAAGACAAAGTTTGATTTTAACCATCTCTTTTTAAACTATTTCATGAAAAATGGCAGGGAATTGTTAAAAGAATATTTTGAAATTGTGGAGAAAAAAGGCAAAATATTAACACAACCATTAGATAATTAATTCATTAAATCAATCTGTTTCAATCAGTTACAGTTCTAAAACACTTAAAACACATACAACAATATGCAATTCTTTCACATCTTTCCATCAAACTTATCAACAACACTCACATTATTTATCTTTATCATGTTACCTTATTTTTGAATGGCAAGGAAAAATCGATAGTTAACTTTCGGGTCGATTTTGTTGGGGTCATCCAGCTCTGCTATTGAGGAGTAGTCAGGGAGGGAAGCAACTCTCAGTAGCTTCTCATCTAAGTGTATTCTAATCTCAAAACTGTGTTTGCCTGTCGCGTTGCTTCCAGATTGCATGGCATTACCCTTAATATACTTAGTAATACCATATCTATTTAGGTAATCATAGTAGCACATGTTTTAGTTGGCCGCATGACCATTATCTTTTCCTTCGTCCTTCACAATACCAAACTAGAAACTATTATTAATATTTCCTGGTTTCATTTCTAGTTCGATTTGGAAAATGTACTTTTGTAAAGGATTCAGAATAGGATCCAGATACACTTGACCCCAACCACTCGAATCTTCTTATTTGATTTAATAAATTGAATTATCAATCTTTGTTATGGCCAGTTACTTAGAAGAAGCATAAGTCGATTTGATTAGATTGACTTCTTATTAGTGGATTGATTGCTCAAAAAAGTTGATACTTTTCATATTTTCAATCATTTCCTGAGCAATTCTATTGGGCTCATCAAACTAGAAATGCTATCCACTCTCATATTAGTTCATTAAACCCAACATAAGTTTTCTGTTCTCTTCTGCTTTGTTCCATTTGTCTTTGATAAATTCATCCAGAACCTTTTCAGCCCCTTCTTTATCTGAAACTATCAGCTCCTTAAGTTTCTCTATTTCAGCAATTCTCTTGTAACCGTCTACAACTTACTGCCTTGCTTATTCTTTTTTTATTAAGATCTCTTTAGCTCTTTGTTAAGCAGCATTGACTTCTCTTTCAAATTCTTCTCTTAGTTTCTTAAAATAAAGGTCAATTTCTTCTAGCAATTATTGTAAGCTAACATGTCTAAGCTTATCAGATAATTCCTGATCTTTCAGAGGAGGATAAGATTCCAAAATATCATGCTCATTAGCAGCTAAGACACAACCCATTGATATTAGATTTGAGGCAGGAACGGAATTTATTTACTGGCACCTGAAGCACATAACGTGATGCTTTGCTTCTCCATCGAGACAGATAATCTCACCTGGAAACTTCGGATGTTCTCTACACCTCCATTTCAGTCCTTCCTTAGAAATCACTTTGTTGGTATCCATTTGTTATTATTTTCTTTTTCTTGTTTTCTTGAAATATTTGATTTACTCTAAAATAAAACTTTTCTCCCTTTTGTTTTTTATTATTAAACCCTCCAACCAGCCTTTTCTAACCATAATATCTATTTCCCTCTTCCCAATCAGCTACCAGTAGAAAGCTGCTGGGAGACACTTTAGGGTAAATAATAATACACTTCATAATATTCTAAAATTTTGAAAAGGCGAGTTTTATCAAGATTTCAGATTTAAAGATGATGATTCTTTTATAATAGAATAAAATATTATGTTCATTTATCAATTATTTTATTGCTAAAACATTTGTATTCACTCTCGACTTGCATAGATCTCCAAGAATCAGGAAGAGAAAGAAGAAACAAGTTGCTTTGTTTGAAAGAGTCTTTAAACTTAGAAATTGCTTTTAAAAGTACTCCAATAATCTAAACAAATGGTATTAATGAAATACAGAGTTTCATTTCTTATGTGTTCTGAGAAGTGACAGTTGAACCACTGGAAGAAAACATAGTGATTATAAATCTCATTGAGCTTTATCCTCTCAATCTGCACGATTTCTTTCACTTTATCAAACGTTTTGATTACGAGTTTGCGCGATACAAAACCTCTTTACCTATTTATTTTTTGATTCGATACCTCTGGAAAGCAGAATGATATCATTTTTGTTTGAGAAATTCTTCTGCGCTAACCAGCAGTATCACCATATCTCTCCAACCTAAAAAATAAGAGAAATGGAAAAGCAAAATTCCAAAAAAAATCCTGATCACTTAATTAAAAGTCAAACCCTGGAACCTAGCAAGCAACAAGCAATGATATATTTGTGATCAAATATAAGTGAGGAGTTGTTGACAACATAAACTTAAAGGTTTTGTTTATTTGATTAACAGGTCTAACCATCTTGCATTTTTAAGTTCTTGATTGGTCTCAATACAGCTTTAACAACCAGCATCTGAGTGCATTCTAATAAACTATTCAAATATATAAATCTTTGTATTCCTCAGTGAGTTTTGAAAATAATCTTCTTAGAAGCAATAGCAACAAAAATTACTGGAGTTAATTAACCACAGCAATAATAATTTATTTTTGTGTTATCCTGTGTTGGAAGGAGAAAGAGACCATAAAAGCTGTAGGAAAAAAAATTTCTTTAATAGTGTTTCCTCATAAAAAGTAGTGTTGTAGACAATCAAAATAATACCAGACGTAGCAGCACATGTAGTAACTGTGTATTAATAAATTATTTGGATGATTCCTGGAGAATAAGCATGATTTGAAAGTTATTTTACAAGAGAATCAACAAAAGATGCAAGACAATAATCAAATAAATACTCAAGCAAACACTCAAAGAAAGCGAAGAACTATTTAAAAACTAAGAAACAGAGTTAGAACAAAAAACATCAAAAATATTTGAAGACTTTGAGTCAGCTTGATAAACCTAAAGAAGTGTATGAAGACACCAGCTAAAGCAGAAAAGAAATACAATACACAATAATGGCTAACCTGGTAAGATGCAGTTTGATTTTATGCATCTCTTTTTTTAACTATTTAGTGAAAAAGTGCTTGAGTATTGTAGAGAGAATATCATGGTTTTGTGGAGAAAATTGACAAAATAATTACACAATTATTAGATAATTAATTCATCAAATCAATCAGTTTCAGTCAGTAATAGTCCTTACAACACACACAGTCACACACAACAAAATGTAATTTAATCACATCTTTCCGTCAAACTTATCAACAACACTCACATTATTTATCCTTATCATATTACCTTAGTCAGCAATAGCAAGGAAGAATCGATAGTTATCTTTTGGGTTGATTTTGTTGAGGTCATCCAGCTCTGCGATTGAGGAGTAGTCAGGGAGGGAACCAACTCTTAGTAGCTTCTCGTCTAAGTGTATTCTAATCTCAAAACTGTGTTTGCCTGTGTATTTGCTTCCGGATTGCATGGGATTTCCTTTAATGTACTTAGTAATACCATTGGAATCCTATTAATCATTGTAGGACATGCTTTAGCTCCACGCATAATAGTTATCTTTTCCTTCGTCCTTCACAATCCCAAACTAGAAAAAATTATAACTATTTCCTGGTTTCAATTCTAGTTCGATTTGCAAAATATACTTTTGTAAAGGATTCAGAATAGGATCCAGATACACTTGACCCCAACTAGAGCCTTCTTATTTGATTTAATAAATCGAATTATCCATTTTTGTTATTTCAATTTACTGAGAAAAACCATAAGTTGATTTTATTAGATTGCCTTCTTATTATTATGATTAGATTGATTGCTCAAAGAAGTTGATACTTTTCAGACTATCAATCATTTTCTGAGCAATTCTATTGGGCTCTTTAGATGAAAAATGGAATCCAGTCTCATACTAGCTCATAAGATTAGACATAACCCTTCTGTTTTCTTCTGCTTTGTTCCATTTCTCTTTGATAAATCCATCCAGATCCTTCTCAGCTCTTTCTTTATCTGAAACTATCAGCTGTTTTAGTTTCTCTATTTCCGCAATTCTCTTGTAACTGTTTAATACTTACTGCCTTACTTATTCTTACTTTATCAAGATCTCTTTAGCTCTTTGCTAGGCAGCATTGACTTCCCTTTCAAAATCTTCTCTTAGTTTCTTAAAATAGAGCTCAATTTCTTCTAGCGATTATTGTGAGCTAACATGTCTAAGTTTTTCAGATAACTCCTGATCTTTCAGAGGAGGATAAGCTTCCAAAATATCATGCTCATTCGAGGCTAAGACACAACTCATTGATATAATATTTGAGACAGGAATTGAATTGATCTAAAGACACATGAGACACATAACCCTCTCTTTGATATCTCCATCGAGACAGATAATATCGCATGGATATTTAGGATGTTTTTCACACCTCCATTTCATTCTTTCCTTAGAAATAGCTTTGTTGGCATCCATTTTTTTAATTATTTTCTTTTTCTCTTGTTTTCTTGAAATATTTGATTTACTCCTAACGAAAGCTCTTCTCCCTACAAATAAATTAACTAAATCCCATAAATTAAAGACTTGGATACTCAATTGTGATTCTTTAAAATAAACACTATTGTATTATAATATGATCATTTACCAATTATTTTATTACTAAAACTTTAATATTCTTTTACAATTTTTAAATATCTCCAAATAGATTACTTAAATCGTTTTAGATAGTAGTTTCTAAAAACAAAGACTCTTTCAAACAATGCAACTTGCTTTTTCTTTTTCTTCCTGATTCTGGGAGATCTTTGTAAGTTGAGAGGAATAATAAGTGTGTCAGCAATTATATCTTTAATAAATCATCATAAAATTGCATTTGATTTTTATGTCTTGATAAGATTCATCTTTTTAAAATATTAGATTATGAAGTGCATTTTTATTCTAGTTAAAGTACCTGTCAGCAGTTATCAACTGAAGGTTGATTGAGAAGAGAAAATAGGTCTTATTGTGAAAAAGGGATGAAGGAAGTGTTTATTTAATAATAAAAGAAATCGAAGTGTAAATTCAAAAAATCTTTAATTAATAGGGTTTGCTTGTTTTATTTGTAGGGAGAAGAGTTTTGTTTGGAGGAAATCAAATATTTAAGAAAAAAAAGAAAAAGAAAATAACGAACAAATGTACATTAATAAAGCGATTTCTAAAGAAGGATTGAATTGGAGGTGTAGAAAACATCCCAAATATCCAGGTGAAATTATTTGTCTCGATGGAGATACCAAAGAGAGGGTTATGTGTCTCATGTGTCTTTAGATCAATTCCATTCCTGTCTCAAATATTATATCAATAGGTTGTGTCTTAGCCTCTAATGAGCATGATATTTTGGAAGCTTATCCTCCTCTGAAAGATCAGAAGTTAGCTGAAAAGCTTGGACATTTTAGCTTACAATAATCTCTAGAAGAAATTGACCTTTATTTTAAGAAACTGAGGGAGGATTTTGAAAGAGAAGTAAAAGTTGCTTAGCAAAGAGTTAAAGAGACCTTGATTAAATAAGAATAAACAAAGCAGAAAGTTTTAGAAGGGTACATCAGAATTGCGGAAATAGAGAAACTAAAGAAGTTGATCGTTTCAGATAAAGAAGGAGCTGAGAAGGATTTGGATGAATTTATAAAGGAATAATGGAATAAAGCAGAAGAAAATGAAAGGTTATCTTGGATCTTATGAGCTAGTAAGAGACTGGATAGCATTTTTCGTTTGATGAGCCGAATAGAATTGCCCATAAAATGGTTGATTGTCTGAAAAGTATCAACTTTTTTTAATAATCAATCAAATAAGAAGAAGTCAATCTAATAAAATCCACTTATGCTTCTTCTCAGTAATTGGCAATAACAAAGTTTGATAATTCGATTTATTAAATCAAATAAACTTCTAGTGGCTGGGGTTAAGTGTATCTGAATCCTATTCTGGATCCTTCCAGGAAGTACATTTTGCAAATCGAACTAGAAATGAAAACAGGAAATAGTAATAATTAATTCTTCGCTGGCATTGTGAAGGACCAAGGAAAAGATAATGATTATGCGTACAACTAAAACATTTCCTACTGGGATAACTCTAATAGCTACGGTATTACTAAATATTCAGAGATATTTGAACAACAATTGATAAGGGGAATTTATGCTAAAACATGAATATGATTGATAATAACTATGCTAATCCAATAAGGATACTAGCTAAGATAACACATTAAAAAATGTTTAACATTAATGAAATAATGATATGATGGTTATTAGATTATTTTTGTGCTAAATTGCATATTAAACCGAGAATTGTGTTTCATAGTTTGCATCTCAAATTGCTTGTTTATCAAGTATCTCATTTATTTTAAGCAGGATAACTTATGGTGATTGTTAATGATGTGTTCATTTTTCTAATCAGACTTGGTTAACCTGTGTATGATGTCGAAGGAGATGCTAAAGAAAGGGTTATGTGTTTCATGTGCCATTAAATAAACTCCATTCCTGTGTCAAATCTGATAGCAATGAGTTGTGTCTTAGCCGCTAATGAGCATGCTATTTTGGAAGCTTATCCTCCTCTGAAAGATCAAGAGTTATCTGAAAAGCTTAGACATGTCAGCTCACAATAATCGCTAGAAGAAATGAACCTTTATTTTAAGAAATTGAGAGAAGGTTTTGAAAGAGAAGTCAACGCTGCTTAACAAAGAGCTAAAGAGGTATTAGTAAAATAAGAATAAGTAAAGCAGAAAGTTTTAGACGGTTACAAGAGAATTGCGGAAATAGAGAAACTAAAGGAGCTGATAGTTTCAGATAAAGAAGGAGCTGAGAAGGATCTGAATGGATTTATCAAAGACAAATGGAACAAAGCAGAAGAAATTAGAAAGGTTATCTTGGATCTTAAGAGCTAGTATGAGACTGGATAACATTTCTCATATGAAGAGCCCAATAGAATTGCTCAGGGAATGATTGATAGTCTGAAAAGTATCAACTTCTTTGAGCAATCAATCTAATCATAATATGAAAAGAAGATCGATTTATTTTCACGATTCTTCTAGAATAAAAACATGAAAAATGTAAAACAGTTGTTCATTTCACTTACATTTTAATAATTTATGTTGTATCTAGAAGGATATTTTAAAAATGTTAAATATGTTGTCAGTTTTTCATTTTATTGTGTGTCTTTTCTCCACAATTCACTGAAATTCTCTCAACAATATCCACCACTTTTCACGAAATAGTTACCAAAAGAGATGAATAAATGTAAACTGAATATTTCCAGCTCAACCATCATTTCTTTGTATTTCTTATCTGCTTAAGCTAGTATCTTCTTTCACTTTATTAGATTTTTAGTGTTTGATTGTTGTCTTGGATCTTTTGTTGATTCTCTTGGAGAAACTTTCAATTCATGCTTATTCTCCTGGTTTCATGTAAATTAATTTAAGATAGAGATGCTACATGTGCTACAACGTCTGATTAAATTTTGGTTGTCTACAACATACTTTTTTTTGAAGATAAAATATCAAGGATCTTTTATTTTTCCTGCAGCTATTATAGTCTATGTCTCCTTCCAGCACCGAACAACAAAATAAATTACTATTTCTGTCATTGTGATCATTTTCCACAGAAATAAGTTATTAACTCCACATATTTTTGTTGTTATTACTTCTTAGAGGATTATTTTCAAAACTAACTGAGGAATAAAAAGATGTAAATCCTTAAGTAGTTTAGGCTATATTGAGGAGATCAATCACTAAATTAAAAATGCAAGATGGTTAGACTGTTAATCAAACAAATAAAACTTTTAAGTTTATTTTATCAACAACTTCTTATTTAAAAGATCACAAATTTATTGAAATTAATGAACCCCAATTGTTTCACACTACAATAAACCAAATAAAAACAGGAAAGAAGCATCATCATCATTCATTCTCGTTTTGACTTTCTTTAATTGATTTTGTTTTACCTCTTAACAACATTGCTTTCTTGCAACTTTGTTGCTTAGGTGTCTCTTTAATGTTGTGTTAGATCCAAATCTTTAATTATTTAGGTTTGATTAATTTATTAATTGGGAAGTGTTTTTCTTTTAAGTAAATCAAAAAATCAAGAAAAATAAGAAAAAGAAAAAAAAAGAAACAAATGGATGCCAACAAAGCGATTTCTAAGGAAGGATTTAAATGGAAGTGTAGAAAACATCCGAAATTTCCATGCGATATTATCTGTCTCGATGGAGATGCTAAAGATAGGGTTTTGTGTTTCATATGCCATTAGATCAATTCTATTCCTGTCTCAAATATTATATCAATGAGTTGTGTTTTAGCCGCTAATGAGCATGATATTTTGGAAGCTTATCCTCCTTTAAAAGATCAATAGTTATCTGAAAAACTTAGACATTTTAGCTTACAATAATCGCTAGAAGAAATGGACCTTTATTTTAAGAAGCTGAGAGAAGATTTTGAACGAGAAGTTAATGCTGCTTAACAAAGGGCTAAAGAGATATTGATAAAATAAGAATAAGCAAGGCAGTAAGTATTAGAAGGGTATATAAGAATTGCAGAAATAGAGAAACTAAAGGAACTTATCGTTTCAGAAAAAGAAGAAGCTGAGAAAGATCTGGATGAATTTATCAAAGACAAATGGAACAAAGCAGAAGAAAATAGAAAGATTATGTCTGATCTAATGAGCTAGTATGAGAGTGGATAGTATTTTTGGTCTGATCAGCCCAATAGAGTTGCTCAGAAAATGATTGAAAGTTGGAAAAGTATCAACTTCTTTGAGCCATCAATCTAATAATTAGAAGTCAATCTAATAACATCTACTCATGCTTCTTCTCAGTAATTATCAATAACAAAGATTGATAATTCGATTTATTAAATCAAATAAGAAGCTTCTAATGGCTGGGGTCAAGTGTTTATTGATCCTATTCTGATTCCTTCAAGAAAGTACATTTTACAAATCGAGTTTGAAATGAAACCAGGAAATAGTAGTAATTATTTCTTCGCTGGTATCGCGAAGGATGAAGGAAAAGATAATGGTTATGCTTTCGACTAAAAAATGTGCTATGGTGATCACACTAATAGCTATGGCATTACTAAGTAGGTTAAAGGTAATCCCATGCAATCTGGGAGTAAAGCGACAGGCAAACACAGTTTTGAGTTTAGAATACACTTAGAGCAGAAATTACTGAGAGTTGGTTCCCTCCCTGACTACTCCTCAATCGCAGAGCTGGATGACCCCAACAAAATCGACCAAAAAGTTCACTATCGATTCTTTCTTTCCGTTCTATTATAAGGTAACATGATAAGGATAAATAATGTGAGTGTTGTTGATAAGTTTGATGGATAGATGTGAAAAAATGCATATTGTTGTGTGTAGGTGTGTGTTGTAAGGAATGTAACTGATTGATTTGATGAATTAGTTATCTAATAATTATGTAAATATTTTGTCAGTTTTTCAATTTATTTTTGACTCTTATCTCCACAATTCCATGATATTCTTTCTACAATATCCATTACTTTTCACGAAATAATAAAAAAAAGAGATGCAAAAAATCAAACTGTATCTTATCAGGTTAGCCATCCTTGTATTGTGGATGTTCATATCTGCTAAACTTAGTGATAGGTTCAGAAACAGGGAGGGGGAGGGGCTGAGCAAACACGGCCTTCAAGAAATCAAGAAGGGGGAGACACGAGGATAAATCGAATATGCCTGTGAAACTTTTCAAACTGACATTTTTCATCTTGGATTTTTTAATTAATCAATATTTTTTTATTATTTTTATCTTATTTACTTACAATAATTTATTGTTATGCTGGCATTTACAGTAGAGCACATTTTTTGTTTTTATCTTATTCCTAATTATCTAGTATTAGGTTATTCTCTAAATACATCTTTAGATCTAAAGCAAGAGCTTTATATTTCGTTCTTAATCGACTAAAGAGAACTATTATCTCAAGTTTTCTCAGGTGATCCTGGTTATTTAATGATAAAAAATTGTCAAGAATGAATTTACTTATTACCAAACAATTAAAAATATTATTTCCAAAGAAAAAATCTTTAATTGATAAAATAATTACACCATAATTAGATAATTAATTCATCAAATCAATCAATTTCAATCAGTTACATTTCTTACAAAAAGCACATACGCCTAACAATATGCAATTTATTCACATCTTTCCATCAAATTTATCAACCACACTTACATTCTTTATCCGTATCATGTTACCTTAATCATGAATGGTAAAGAAGAATCGATAGTTAACTTTCGGGTCGATTTTGTTGGGATCATCCAGCTCTGCGATTAAGGAATAGTCAGGGAGGGAACCAACTCTCAGTAGCTTCTCATCTAAGTGTATTCTAAACTCCAAACGGTGTTTGCCTGTACTTTCAGATTGCATTGCATTATCTTTAATCTACTTAGAAATACCGTAGCTATTAGAGTAATCGCAGTAGCACATGTTTTATGTGGCCGCATGATAATTATCTTTTCCTTGGTCCTTCACAATACCAGCGAAGAGATAATTATTTCTATTTCTTAGTTTCAGTTCTAGTTCGATTTCTAAAATGTACTTCCTTGAAGGAATCAGAATAGGATCAATAAACACTTGACCCCAGCCATTAGAAGCTTCTTATTTGATTTAATAAATCGAATTATCGATTTTTGTTATTGATAATTACTGAGAAGAATCAAAAGTGGATTTTATTAGATTGACTTCTTATTATTGGATTGATTACTCAAAGAAGTTGATACTTTTTAGATTATCAATCATTTTCTGAGCAATTTTATTGGGCTCATCAGACGAGAAATGCTATCCATTCTCATACTAGCTCATAAGATCAGACATAATCTATCTATTTTCTTCTGCTTTGTTCCATTTATCTTTGATAAATTTATCCAGATCTTTATCAGCTCCTTCTTTATCTGAAACTATCAGCTGTTTTAGTTTTTTTATTCCTGCTATTTTGATGTACTCTTCTAATACTGACTGCCTTGCTTATGATGTTCTTTACATCTCCATTTCAGTCCTTCCTTAGAAATCTTTTTATTAGCTTCCATTTTCTATTGTTTCTATTTTTCTTGTTTTTTTTGAAATATTAGATTTACTCCAAACAATAACTCTTTTCCCTACAAATAAATCAAACAAACCTCATAAATGAAAGATTTGAATCTACTTTTCAATATTTTTTATTATTAATCTCTTCAAGTCAGCTCTTTCTAACTATTTTTCATATTTTCCTCTTCTCAATCAACAAACAGTTGAAAGCTGCTGACAGTCATTTTAGGGTAAATAAAACTACAATTCTTAATATTCTAATATTTGAAAAGAAGAGTATTTTCAAGATTTAAAGATGAAGTCTCTCATGATTAATTTTAAATGAAATACAATTTTATGTTCATTTATCAAATATTTTATGGCTGACATATTTAATATCCCTCTCGACTTACAACGATTTTGAAGAATCTGAAAAAAAAAGTTTCTTTGTTTGAAAGATTCTTTATATTTTGAAACTTCTTTCTAAAGTACTCAAGAAATCTAAACAAATCATGATTACAATGAGCACTCATAAACAAAAAATACTAAAGATAAATAAAAAAAACTGAAAAGCCCAAATAGGATATCAAATAGCTTAAATTACAACAATAAGAGCAATAAAATTGAATCAAATCTGAGAATAGTCTTCAACTTTTTGAAGTTCTTCTAACACTACTCTATTCTTCTAAATAATCTGAAAAGTCTTCTATGAAAGTTGAATTATTCTAGCTTAGAAACAGTTACTTTCTTACAAATTATTTTTTATGTAATATAATTCATTTTTGTGATCCTAAGCTGGGAATAGAAAGAAATAATAATAGCTGTAGTAAAAATCATAAGATTTCTTAAAGTCACTCTTCATCCTTAATAAAATTGTAGTAGCTGCATCTTAAAGTCATTTAGAAAGACCAAAAGATAAGCATGAATTCCAGCTTTCTTTAAGTTCTAAGAGAATAAACAAAAGATACAAGTTAACAATCAAATTCTCAAGAAAACACTCAAAAAAAGCGAAGTACTATCTCAAAACTAAGAAACAAAGTAAGAATAAGGACAATCAAAATATCTGAAGACTTAGAGTCAATTTGATAAACATAATGAAGAGAAAGAAGACACTAGCTAAAGCAGAATAGAAATACAATGGACTGATGGCTGAGTTGGGAAGATACTTCTATCCATCTCTTTTTTAACTATTTTGTGGAAAGTTCTGGGTATTATTTGAGAGAATCTCATGTAATTGTGGAGAAAAGAGATAAAACCAATTTAAAAACTCACAAAAAAGTTACACAATTATTAGATAATTAATTTATCAATCAGTTTCAATTACAGTCCTTACAACATGCAAACACATGCAACAATATGCAATTTAATCACATCTTTCCATCAAACTTATCAACAACACTCACATTATTTATCCTTATCATGTTACCTTATTATAGAATGGCAAGGAAGAATTGATAGTTAATTTTTGGGTGATTTTGTTTGTATCATCTAGCTCTGCGATTGAGGAGTATCCAGGAAGGGCAGATTGCATGGCATTACCCTTAATCTACTTAGTAATACCACGGCAATTAGAGTAATCACAGTAGCTCATGTTTTAGCTGCACGCATGATCATTATCTTTTTCTTCATCCTTCACAATGCCAAAGAAGAAATAATTATTACAATTTCCTGGTTTCAGTTCTAGTTCGATTTGGATAATGTACTTCATTGAAGGAATCAGAATAGGATCCAGATACACTTGTCCCCAACTACTAGGAGCTTCTTATTTGATTTAATATATCGAATTATCAATCTTTGTGATTGCCAATTACTGAGAAGAATCATAAGTGGATTTTATTAGATTGATTTCTTATTATTAAGATGAAGAAGTTTAAATATTTCTAGGTTCTTATCTAGAAGGATAATTCAAAACGACCTTCATATCATATTATTAGACGAATTGCTCAAAGAAGTTGATACTTTTCAGACTATAAATCATTTTCTGAGCAATTCTATTGGGATCATCAAACGAGAAATGCTATCCAGCCTCCTATTAGCTCATAAGATCAGACATAACCTTTCTATTTTCCTCTGCTTTGTTCCATTTATCTTTTATAAATCCGTCCAGATCCTTTTCAGTTTTCTTCTTTATCTGAAACAATAAGTTCCTTTAGTTTCTCTATTTCAGCAATTCTGATATACTCTTCTAATACTGACTGGCTTACTTATTTTTATTTTATAAAGATCTCTTTAGCTCTTTGTTAAGCAGCATTGACTTATCTTTCAAAATTTTCTCTTAGTTTCTTAAAATAAGGCTCAATTTCTTCTAGCTATTTTTCTAAGATAACATGCTTAAGCTTGTCAGATAACTCTTGATCTTTCAGAGGAGGATAAGTTTTCAAAATGTCATGGTCATTAGCAGCTAAGACACAACCCATTGATATTAGATTTGAGGCAGGAATGGAATTTATCTACTGGCACCTGAAGCACATAACGCGATGCTTTGCATCTCCATTGAGACAGATAATTTCGCCTGGAAATTTCGGATGTTCTTTACACCTCCACTTCAGTCCTTCCTTACAAATCACTTTGTTGGTGTCCATTTGCTATTATTTTCTTTTTTTTGTTTTCTTGAAATATTTGATTTACTCCAAACAAAAATTCTTCTTCTTACAAATAAAGCAAGCAAACCCCAAAAGATTTGGATCTACATCTCAAGTTTTTATTATTAAACCCTCCCACCAGCCCTTTCTAAACATTTTCCCTATTTCCCTCTCCTCAATCAACTACAAGTTGAAAGCTGCTGGCAGGCACTTTAGGGCAACTAATAATACACTTCATAATATTCTAAACTTTTGAAAAGGAAAGTTTTATTAAGATTTAAAATTTAAAGATGATAATTCGTTTAAAATAGAATAAAATATTATGTTTATTTATCTATTATTTTATTGCTAAACCATTTGTTTTTCCTTTCGATTTACATCGATCTCCAAGAATCAGGAAGAGAAAGAAGAATCAAGTTGATTTGTTTGAAAGAGTCTTTAAACTTAGAAATTATTTCTAAAAGTGCTCAAGAAATCTAAATAAATGGTAATATTTTGTAGAGAGAATTTCATGGAATTGTAGAGAAATAAAACAAAATCAATTTGAAGAACTAACAAAATATTTACACAATTATTAGATAATTAATTCATCAAATTAATCAGTTTCAGTCCTTTAAACACATATGCAACAATATGCAATTCATTCACATCTTTCCATCAAACTTATCAACAACACTCACATTATTTATCCTTATCATGTCACCTTAGTAATAAATATTAAGGAAGAATCGATAGTTAACTTTCGGGTCGATTTTGTTGGGGTCATCCAGCTCTGCGATTGAGGAGTAGTCAGGGAGGGATGCAATTCTCAATAGCTTCTCATCTAACTGTATTCTAATCTCAAAACTGTGTTTGCCTTTATTTTCAGATTACATGAGATTACCCTTAATGTACTTTGTAATACCATTGCTATTAGAGTTATCACCGTAGCACATGTTTTAGCTGTACGCATTATCATTATCTTTTCCTTCGTCCTTCACAATACCAGCGAATAAATGACAACCATTAGCTCCTGGTTTTATTTCTAGTTCGATTTTAATAATGTACTTCTTTTAAGGATTCAGAATAGGATCCAAATACACTTAACCCCAACCATTAGAAGCTTCTTATTTGATTTAATAAATCGAATTATCAAACTTTGTTATTGTCAATTTCTGAGAAGTACCATAAGTGGATTTTATTAGATTGACTTCTAATTATTAGATTGATTGCTCAAAGAAGTTGATACTTTTCAAGCTATCAATCATTTTCTGAGCAATTCTATTGGGCTCATCAGACGAGAATTGCAATTCAGTCTCATATTAGCTCATAAGATCAGACATAACCTTTCTATTTTCTTCAGTTTTGTTCCATTTATCTTTGATAAATTCATCCAGATCCTTCTCAGCTCCTTCTTTATCTGAAACAATAAGTTCCTTTAGTTTCTCTATTTCCGCAATTCTCTTGTACCCTTCTAAAACTTACTGCCTTGCTTATTCTTATTTTATCAAGATATCTTTAGCTCTTTGTTCTGCAGCTTTGACTTCTCTTTCAAAATCTTCTCTCAGTTTCTTAAAATAAAGATCCATTTCTTCTAGCGATTATTGTAAACTGATATATCTGAGCTTGTCAGATAATTCTTAGTTTTGTAGCGGAGGATAAGCTTCCAAAATATCATGCTCATTAGCAGCTAAGATACAACCCATTGATATCAGATTTGAGACAGGAATGGAATTTATCTAATGGCACATGAAGCACATAATCCTATCTTTGATATCTCCATCGAGACAGATAATTTCGCCTGGAAACTTCGGATGTTCTCTACACCTCCATTTCAAACCTTCTTTATAAATCGCTTTATTTGCCTCCATTTGTTAATTATTTTCTTTTCTCGTTTTCTTGAAATATTTGATTTACTCCAAATGAAAATTCTTCTCCCTACAAATAAAGCAAGCAAACCCCAAAAGATTTGGATTTACTTTTATATTTTTTATTATTAAAACCTTCCAGTCACCATTTCTAACTGTTAGAACTATTTCCCTCTTCTAAATCAACCAACCAGTTGAAAGCTGCTGACAGACACTTTAGGGGGTGGGGGATACAATTTTTAATAATCTAATATTTTGAAAAGAAAAGTCTTTTCAAGATTTAAATATGAAGTCTATCACTATTCGTTTAAAATGAAAAACAATTTTCTGTTCATTTATCAATTATTTATGACTGACATATTTATTATCGCTCTCGACTTACAACGATATTCAAGAATCAGGAAGAGAAAGAAAAGAAAAGTGGCTTTATTTGTAAGATTCTTTAAATTTTGAAACTTTCATCTAAAAGGACTCAAGAAATTTAAACAAATGGTATTAATGGAAAAGAGAAATTCATTTTTTATGTGTTCTGAGGAATTCAGCAAATCTAATGGAGGAGTAAAATGATTACTATGAGCCCTCAATAATAAAAAATACCAAATAAGAATAAAAAAAGCCTGTAAAAGAACTCAAAATGTTATCAAATAGCTTAAATTACAACAATACCAGCAACAAAGTGTAATCAAATCTTAATTTTCAATTTTTTTTGTAGCTCTTTGAATAAAGCTTTATTCTTCTAAACAATTTGAAAAGCCAGCAGAAAGTTGAAATATTCTAATAGCAATAGTATTTCTTTTTTGTTTTCCAAAAGATTATTAAAATCAGTTATTCTATTGAGATTTGAGAAAAAGGATAAACGAAATAAGTAAATGAAAAATAATTACAGCAATTCTTAGAAGATTTATCAAATCAATTTCAGTAATTCACAAAAAAACAACACACTCACACAAGTAAATATCTAATTTTATCACATCTTTTCATCAAATTTGTAAACAGTTCCTATCTTAGTAATTCTCATCATGTCACCTTAGTTAAGCATACAAAGAAAGAATCGATAAGCTACTTTCGGGTCTATTTTGTTTAGGTCATCCAACTCTGTGATTGAGGAATAGTCAGGAAGGGAAGCGACTCTCAGAAATTTTTCATTTAAATATATTCTAACTTCGAAACTGTGTTTACCTGTAGCTTTAGAACCTGATTGCATAGGACTTCCCTTAATGTACCTAGTTATTCCGCCGTCATTAGATTTATCAGAGTAGCACATGTTTTAGCTGGATGCATTGCTATTATCTTTTCCTTCGTTTTTCACAAGGCCAAATAAAAAGTGATTATTATTATTTCCTGGTTTCTATTCTAGTTCGATGTGCAAAATGTACTTCTTCAAAGGATCCAGAATCGGATCAATAAATACTTAATCGCTGGAACTATTATTAGGTTATTATCTTTTGATTGAATAACAGTAATTATCACCTTTGGTTATTTCCATGGACTGAGAAGTACCATAAGTGGATTTTATCAAAGTAACATGTGATTAGATTGATTGTTGAAAGAAGTTGAGGCTCTTAAGACTTTAAATTATTTCTTCAGCAATTCTATTGGGTTCTTCAGACTAGAAATACTATTCAGCCTCATACTAGTTGATAAGATCTGCCACTACCTTTCTGTTTTGTTCAGCGTTGTTCCATTTTTCTTTTATGAAGTCATCTAGATCCTTCTCAGCACTTCCTTTCTCAGAGACTATCAGATCCTTCAGCTTCTCTAATTCCGCAATTCTCATGTATCCTTCTAATAATTCTTAACTTACCCTCTCTTACTTTATCAAGGACTATTTGGCTCTTTGTTCTGCTGCTTTTATTTCTTTCTCAATTTTTTCTCTCAGTTTCTTAAAATAAATATCAATTTCTTCTATATTTTATTGTAAGTTAGCATTCCTTAGCCTGCTAAATAGCTCCTGATCTTTCAATGGAGGATATGCTTACAAGATCTCGTTGTCCTTAGTTAATAAAATATTACTCATTGATATCAAATTTTAGAGCGGAATTTAATGATTCTACACACAAAGGAAGCACAAAGCACTATCTTTGGAATTTCCATCTAGACAGATTAGCTCGCACGGTAATGCTGGATGTTTTTTACATCTCCATTTGAGTCCTTACTTTTCAATTGACTAATTGGCCTCCATTTTCTTATTTTTTTTGTTATCTTTTGTGTTTCTTAATAGTATTAGATTTACTCCAAATGGGTGTTCTTCTTCTTTTTCTTCTTCTCTAAAAAAATAAATCAACTCAACCTCCCCCAAAATTAAATATTTGAAAAACATAAAAAATTACTCCAACTCAAAAAATAAATCATCATGATCAGAAATATTACTATTATTTTATGACTTTTTTGTCTTTCCACATCAAAATTTATGATTTTTATTTGTTTTTCAGGATCATTAAATAAATAATCGTTAACTAACAAACTCGTTTTTTTATGAGATATGTGCATTGTGTGAAGGAGGGAGGGAGAATTTGTGTAATGGGGATCTATCTCAAAGGGGAAAAGGGGAGAAAAAATAGTCTTAAAATTAAGAAAACTGTTTGTAAATCAAACTGGGCTTAGAACTCTTATTTTCCTATCTCTGAAATTTATTTCAATTAGACTACCAATTCAGTAAAAATATCTGAGTTAGAATATCTAAGTATTAAATTTAATAAAGGAGTAGTAATACCAAAAAACTCAAATGATCCTTTTCAAGAAAAGGGAATTCTAAGATAATAATCAGATTATTTAACTTTTAAGATAAAAAAATGCAGAATTTTATCATATCTGAAGAACTTTAGAATAAACATAGCTGATAAACAGTTTCTATTTCTCAGATAATGCATAAAAAGGAAAGAATTTTTCAACAGCTAGATTTTCAGTCTAATTGAAGGCTTATTCGAGCTTCTACCCTTCTAAAGCTAAAACATTGACTGTCCGCAAACAAAATTTGATAATTTCAATGACTAAAATAACAAGATTAAGGCTTAGATAGTCATCAAACATACCAAAGAGAAAAGCGGATTCGAGAATCACTAATTAAACTCATAAAACTATTACCTGAAAATAAGGAATTCAATGAACTGTGCAACATAAAATGTAACAAATACATTTCAAAAATGTAGTTGTAATAAACTTATTTCAATATGCTATAAAAAGAAGTATTTGAAGGATCTATCAAAAGGATCTTCATATCAATCATATCATAAATTATTTGCTTTTGATCCCAATCAACAATCAGCCTTTCTCTCCTTATTTGTTTTTTATAATCTACAAGTCTTTTTTCATCTTCTTCAATAAATAACGTTACTTTTTCAACTTCCTTTTTAATCAACTCATCTATTTTTTTTCTTCTTTTTTCTTACATTTTTTTTAACACCATCATAGCATTATCAAGCAACTATTTTACTTTGTGATCTAATGCTTCCGATTCATTAAAATAAAATGGATCTTAAGTTTTTTCTTGAAGAGGAGTATCTTGTTTTAATCTTCAGCATCTAATATTGAAGATATGTACTCTGATACTCTACTAAAATTGAGAGTCCTGTTAGTTATTTTAGATTAGATAAGATGTTAGTGTTGCATCTTGATCTGAAATAATCGAAACTTTCTAGTTCCATTGCTGATAGAAAATAGTATGCTTTTAAGAATTTTTTTTTTCAAATTTCATTTTTTAGTAGTTTATTTGTCTGAAAAATTTCTATTATCAGCAACCTCTATTATAAATGATAAGGAAAAAGGCGCTAAACTCAATAATCATTTGATAGTTTTAGAGTTTAATGAGACCAAATTCGATTTTCATAAAATAAATAACTTTTTTAACAGACTCCTAAATTAATTAAGAAAATCAAAAAATGTTTAGTTGTAGGGAAGAGCTTTCGTTAAGTTTAGAATAAATCAAATATTTCAAGAAAATAAGATGAAGAAAAAAACAAATGGACATCAACAAAGCGATTTCTAAGGAAGGATTAAAATGGAAATGTAGAAAACATCCAAGTATTCCATGCGACATTATTAGTCTCGATGGAGATGTTAAAGATAGAGTTATGTGTTTCATGTGCATGAAGGTCAATTCCATTCCTGTCTCAAATCTGATATCAATGGGTTGCGTCTTCGCCGCTAATGAGCATGATGTTTTGGAAACCTATCCTCCCCTGAAAGACCAGGAGTTATGTGACAAGCTCAGACATATCAGCTTACAATAATCGCTAGAAAAAATGGAACTTTATTTTATGAAACTGAGAGAAGATTTTGAAAGAGAAGTCAATGCTGCTTAACAAAGAGCTAAAGAGATCTTTATAAAATAAGAATAAGCAAGGCAATAAGTATTAGAAGGGTACATCAGAATTGCAGAAATACAGAAACTAAACAACTGATAGTTTCAGATAAAGAAGGAGCTGAGAACGATCTGGATGGATTTATAAAAGACAAATGGAACAAAGCTCAAGAAAATAAAAAGAATCTTGTTGGATCTTATGAGCTAGTATGAGACTGGATAGCATTTCTCGTTTGATGAGCCCAATAGAATTGCTCAGAAAATGATTGATAGCCTGAAAATATCAACTTCTTTGAGCAATCAATCTAATAAGAAGTCAATTTAATTTAATCCACTAATGCTTCTTCTCAGTAATTGGTAATAACAAAGATTGATAATTCGATTTATTAAATAAAAAAAGAAGATAAAAGTGACTGGGGTCAAGTGTTTCTGGATCCTATTCTGAATCCTTTAAAGAAGTACATTTTTCAAATCGAACTAGAAGTGAAATCAGGAAATAGTAATTTTTTTTTCTTTTTTGGTCTTATGAAGGACCAAGGAAAATTTGATTATGTTTTCAAATAAAACATGTGTTACTATGATAACTCTAATAGCTATGGAAAAACTAAGTACATTAAGGGTAATCCCATGCAATCTGGAACTAATATGACAGGTAAACACAGTTTTGAGTTTAGAATACGCTTAGATCAGAAGCTACTGAGAGTTGCTTCTCTCCCTGACTACTCCTCAATCGCAGAGCTGGATGAACCCAACAAAATCGATCCGACAGTTAAATATCGATTCTTCCTTGACATTCTAAACTAAGGTGACATGGTAAGGATAAATAAAGTGAGTGTTGTTAAGAAGTTTGATGGAAAGATGTGAAAGAATTGCATGTTGTTTCTTGTGTGGTTTAACTTCTGTAACTGACTGAAACTCATTGATTTGATGAATTAATTATCTAATAATTGTGTAAGTAATTGGTAAGTTTTTTCTATTTATTTTGTCTTTTTTCTCTGCAATTCCATGATATTCTCTCAAAAATATCTTGATTGATTATTTTTTTGTACATAAAACAATTTTATTAAGAATGAAGTGAAAAAAGGATATTTTTATTTTTACTGCAGTTAATATGATCTCTTTCTATTTCCAGCTTTAAATCACAAAAATGAATAATTATTGCTATTATTGTGGCAGTTCTGCACAGGAAGAAATGTCTAACTCCATCTATTATCGTTGCTTTTTTATTTGTAGCTTCTATTAGGATTCCTTTTTATGAACTATCTGAGAAATACAAACTGTGTATCAGTTTCGTTTTGCTGCTCTTCTGATTAGCAAACTTCCTTTCATTCTGATTTCTTTCCAAGTAACGTCTTCTGGTTCTCATCATAATTGTATGCTTACATTCTCTATTCTTGGGTTGGCAAGTCGAAGCTTATTTTTCTCTTCACGTGCTGATGCTTCTCTTTCTTTCACTAGTCTCACCTATTCTAACCTCATTTATTCTAATCTTTCTTTTTCCTCGTATTCTTATTTTAACCTTTTCTTCACTTCTTCCTTCTTCTGTTAAATACTAGCAATTCAATTGATTACAATAATAGTCCATCAACGACCCTGATGAGTTAATCAACTGATATCACATCAGAATATCCTTACACTTCTTGGAACTTCTCGGAGAGCCTCATTAATTTGTGGAAAGTGCTGGGTATTGTTGAGAATTGTGGAGACAATAGATCAAATCAATTGAGAAACTGACAATTTACACAATTATTAGATAATTAATTCATCAATCAGTTTCAGTTACATCATTAAAACACACACACATTACAATATGCAATTCATTCACATCTTTCCATCAAACTTATTAATAACACTCACATTATTTATTCTAATAATTTTACCTTAATTAGCAATAGCAAGGAAGAATCGATAGTTTACTTTCGATTCGATTTTGTTGGGGTCATCCAGCTCCGCAATTGAAGAGTAGTCAAGGGAGAGAAGCAACTCTCAGTAGCTTCTGATCTAAGTGTATTCTAAATTCAAAACTGTGTTTATCTGTACTTCCAGATTGCATTTGATTACCCTTAATGTACTTAGTAATACCACGGCGATTACAGTAATCACAGTAGCACATGTCTTAGCTGTACGCAGAATCGTTGTCTTTTCCTTCGTCCTTCACAATACCAGCGTAGAAATAGTTATTACTATTTCCTGGTTTCAGTTCTAGTTCGATTTGAAAAATGTACTTCAATAAAGGATTCAAAATAGGATCCAGATACACTTAACCCCAACTACCTGAAGCTTCTTATTTGATTTAATAAATCGAATTAGCAATCTTGCTTATTTCGATTTACTGAGAAAAAGCATAAGTGGATTTTATTAGATTGACTTCTTATTAGATTGATTACTAAAAGAAGTGGATACTTTTCAGACTATCAATAATTTTCTGAGTAATTCTATTGGGCTCATCAAACGAGAAATGCTATCCATTCTCATACTAGTTCATAAGATCCAACATAATCGTTCTATTTTCTTATGCTTTTCTCCATTTGTCTTTGATAAATTCATTCAGATCTTTCTCAGCTCCTTCTTTATCTGAAACTATCAACTGCTTTAGTTTCTCTATTTCCGCAATTCTGATGTACCCTTCTAATACTTACTGCCTTGCTTATTCTTTTTTTTATAAAGATCTCTTTAGCTCTTTGCTAGGCAGCTTTGATTTCTCTTTCAAAATCTTCTCTCAGTTACTTAAAATAAAGGTCTATTTCTTCCAGCTATTATCATAAGCTGACATGCCTGAGCTTATCACATAACTCTTAGTCTTTCAGTGGAGGATAGGTTTCCAAAACATCATGCTCATTAGCAGCTAAGATACAACCATTGATATCAGATTTGAGACAGGAATGGAATTGAGCTAATGGCACCTGAAGCACATAACTCGATCTTTAGCATCTCCATCGAGACAGATAATATCGCCTGGAAATTTTGGATACTCTCTACACCTCCATTTCAATCCTTCCTTAGAAATCGCTTTATTGGCTTCCATTTTCTATTTTGTTAGAATTCTTATTTTCTTAATTATCTGATTAATTCTAAACTGATACTCTTCATCCAACAACCAAATCAGCACAAATCCAAAAAATTAAAGACTTGGACATAAATTTTGATTTCTTTTATTATTAAACCAGACCTATCAACCCATTCAAACTATTTTTGACCTATTTTTTGCTCGTTCGAAAGAAGATGACAGACACAAAAAATCTTAAATTGATATTATCTAATACTATGTAAAAATGAATCCACTTAATACAATTTTGCAGAATAAGAGAAGAATCCTTAATTGATAACGATCAGAAACCAAGAACTCAAAAATTAATCTTTATAACTTTATCCAAAAAAATAGCAAGTAACTAATGGGATAAATGTCTAAAAGAATCATCCGATTGAGTTAACCTTAAAGTGAAGTCAATCCACAAAAATCTCAATTAAAAATGACACCTTAATAAAATACTACTCCCAACATTGCCAAAGCTGGCGAAGTTAACCAATATCTTAGCAAATAGATGAAGAACCTAAACAAAAATGAGTATCTAAAAAAGACTAAACTGTTGATATGTATGATTCAAATAAGTTCAATTTCAAAATCTAAGAAAAACTATTTAAAATCTTTTATCACAACTATTGCTAAAGTAGTTATGCTATTAAGAAGTAATAAAAAATATTATTTTCAGTTTTATTCCACAGACTATATCCATATCCTTACTAAATATATCATTGCCAACTCCAACAATATCATCACCCACAACTAACTAATATCTCAATAAGTTATAAAAAGGTGATAGTCTCTCCCTAAGGAATGTGGGATGTTTTTTCTCGCCTCTCCTTTTGCTTAGTGTGTTTAACAAAATTAATCTTCTTCTTCTTCTTTATACATCATAATGTGTTGAGTTGATTATCCTTTCAAAGATATTCGTTTGAGATAGCTTAAATGAAAGATATTATTTTTTTCTTCAAACAGCTAGTACTAAACCCTCATAACTGATTGACAATATAAATAAAAAAAATGATGACTCTAAAATAATCAACTTTCACATAGATAGCAGCACAAATAACCTAGCTTTTAAAGTCAATGATGACTTATCAATCAAAAATAGCAGTGACTTAAATACAAATAATATCGATTTTTGTAGCAAGTAGTAAGTAGTAACTCTTAATTGATTCCTAAATACTGTAAAAACTGTCATTGCAACATTGTAAACTAATTCAGCAACAAAAAGCACAACCACAAAGCTTTTCTGATTAGATTTTAGTAATCAAAAATAAATTAACATAAATGTAATAGCATCACAATAAAATAGTTAAGTTAAATCAATAATTTCATTTGTTTTATGATCTCATTCTTTAAATTCTTCAACCATTTTTCAAAAAATAATACTTTACAATTATTCTTAATTATTTTCGTATTCATCAACAATTAATCTCCAAACAAATACAATGGAATGATGGCTGAGCTTGGAAGATGCAGTTTGCAATACACACAAGAATATGCAATTCTATTCACATTTTTCCATCAAACTTATTCACCACCCACACATTATTTATCCTTATCATGTTACCTTAATCAGAAATGGCAAGGAAGAATCGATAGTTAATTTTAGGGTCGATTTTGTTGGGGTTATCAAGCTCTGCGATTTAGGAGTAGCCAGGGAGGGAAGCAACTCTCAGTAGCTTCTCATCTAAGTGTATTCTAACCTCAAAACTGTGTTTACCTGTACTTCTAGATTGCATGGGAATACCCTTGAGGTACTTGGTAATACCATGATAATTCGATTAATCAAAGTAGCACATTTTTTAGTTGTACGCATAATCGTTATCTTTTCCTTCGTCCTTCACAATACCAAACTAAAAATAATTAAAACGATTTCCTGGTTTCATTTCTAGTTCGATTATCAAAATATACTTCCTGTAAGGTTCCAGAATAGGATCCAGATACACTTAACCCCAATCAATATCGGAACCTGATTTAAGTTAATAAATCGAATTATCAATCTTCGTTATTACCATTTACTGAGAAAAAGCATAAGTAGATTTTATTAGATTGACTTCTATTTAGATTGATTGCTCAAAAAAGAAGTTGATACGTTTAAGATTATCATTCATTTTCTGAGCAATACTATTGGGCTCCTTAGACGAGAAAGGATATTCAGTCTCATACTTGCTCATAAGATCAGACATAACCTTTCTATTCTCTTCTGCTTTGTTCCATTTGTCTTTAATAAATTCATCCAGATCCTTCTCGGCTCCTTCTTTATTTGAAACTATCAACTACTTTAGTTTCTCTATTTCCGCAATTCTGATGTAACTGCCTAAGACTTACTGCCTTGCTTATTCTTATTTGATAAAAGTCTCTTTAGTCCTTTATTAAGCAGCTTTGACTTCCCTTTCAAAATCATCTCTCAGTTTCTTAAAATAAAATTCAATTTCTTCTAACTATTATTCTAAGATAACATGTCTAAGCTTGCCAGATAACTCCTGATCTTTTAGAGGAGGATAATTTTCCAAAACATCATACTCATTAGCGGCTAAGACACAACCCATTGGTATCTGATTAGAGGCAGGAATGGAATTGATATTCAAGCACATCTAACACATAATCCGATCTTTAGCATCTCCATCTAGACAGATAGTATCACCAGAAAAACTCCTATGTTTACTACACCTCCATTTCAATTCCTCCTTAGAAATAGTTTCGATGGCATTCATTATCTAATTGTTTTTTCTTTTTCTCGTTTTTTTGAAATATTAGATTTACTTCAAAGAAAATCTCTTCTCCCTACAAAAAATAATAACTTCATAAATAAAAGATTTGAATCTAGACTTCAGTACCGCAATTTTATACCCTTACATTTCCAAGAAAATCAAGGTAAAATAACTATTCTAGATTTTATTTTTTCCACTACTACTAGCACAATCCGGACAAAATTTCAAATCCCCTAATGTTCCATGAAAAATAAAACTAAAAATTATTTTGAATAAACTGGATTTTTATCCAATAAGGAACTAATGAAAAAAAAATATCTATAAGAGATTTTCAAGGTGAAATTATTTAAGAAATAAACTTCCTTTCGTTTTTATTTACAAAAATTAGTTAAAGTTTTTTTTTAATGCAAGCTTAAAGAACCAGAATCTGAATGCATGCTAAAGCTACCTAGAAGTGTCTCAATGAGACTGTCAATGAAGTAAATGTATCTGAGTCAGAATATCTAAATGATCAATTTATCTAAGGAGCATTAATACCAAAAAACTAAAAATAGTCTTGCCAAGAAAATGAAATTTTAAGAAAAAATCAGAAGATTTACTTGAATGATAATTTTTTTTTTCAACATTATCAAATCAAAAAAGCATTCTAAAAACGAAATTAATACACAGTTTGAACTCCTCAGTTTTTTCATAAAAAAAAATCATAATAAAAGGCACAACTAAAATAACAAGAATAATATGTGGAGTTACCCACTAATTCCTGTGTAAAACTGTCACAATAGCAATAGTAATTCATTTTTGTGAACCGAATACTGGAAATAGATAGAGACAATAATAGGAATAGTACAAATCACAAACCCCCTTAAAGTCGCTCTTAATTATTAATAGCATTGTAATAGATGTATCTTAAATTCGTTTGGATGAGACCAAGAGAATAAATATACATTCTATATGTTCCTCTCGAAGATAATCAACTAAAGATGCAAGACAAAAACCAAATACTCAAGCAAACACTCAAAAAGAAAACGAAGTACTATCTTAAAACTAATTAAAACTAAGAAACAGAATTAGGACAAGAACAACCAAAATATTTGATGACTTAGATCAACCTTAATAAGCCTAACAAAGAGAAAGAAGACACTAGCTAAAGTAGAAAAGAAATACAATGGAATGATAGCTGAGCTAGGAAGATACACTTTGCTTTTATCTATCTCTTTTTAACTATTTCGTTGAATGTGCTAGATAGTGTAGAGAGAATTTCATGGAATTGAGGAGAAAAAGAGACAAAAAAATTGAAAAACTGATTAATATTTACATCATTATTAGAAAATTAATTCATTAAATCAATCAGTTTCAGTCAGTTACAGCCCAACAACACACACATGCACACACAAAAATATGCAATTCTTTCACATTTTCCCATCAAACTTATTAACAACACTCACATTATTTATCCTTATCATGTTACCTTATTAATGCATAGTAAGAAAGAATCGATAGTTAACTTTCGGATCGATTTTGTTGGGGTTATCCAGCTCTACGATTGAGGAGTAGTCAGGGAGGGAAGCAACTCTCAATAGCTTCTGATCTAAGTGTATTCTAATCTCAAAACTGTGTTTGCCATTCTTCCCTTGCATGGGATTACCCTTAATGCACTTAGTAATACCATAGTCATTAGAGCTATCATAGTAGGACATGTTTTAGTTCTACGCATAAACATTATCTTTTCCTTCGTCTTTCACAATACCAGCGAGGAAAAAATTAGCACTATTTTCTGGTTTTCGTTCTAGTTCGATTTGCAAAATGTACTTTCTTGAAGGATTCAAAATAGGATCTAAAAACACTTGACCCCAGTCACTAGAAGATCCTGATTTGAGTTAATAAATCGAATTATAAATCTTTGTTATTTCTATTTGCTGAGAAGCACCATAAGTAGATTTTATCAGATTGACTTCTTATTTGTTTGATTGTTCAAAGAAGTTGATACTTTTCAGACTATCAATCATTGTCTGAGCAATTCTATTGGGCTCATCAAACAAGAAATGCTATCCTGTCTCATACTAGCTCATTAGATCAGACATAACCTTTCTATTTTCTTCTGCTTTGTTCCATTTGTCTTTGATAAATTCATCCAGATCCTTCTCAGCTCCTTCTTTATCTGAAACAATCAGTTCCTTTAGTTTCTCTATTTCAGCAATTCTGATGTACCCTTCTAATACTTACTGACTTACTTATTCTTATTTTATCAAGATCTCTTTAGCTCTTTATTAAGCAGCATTGACTTCCCTTTCAAAATCTTCTCTCAGTTTCTTAAAATAAAGATCAATCTCTTCTAGCGATTATTGTAAGCCGACATCTCTGAGCTTGTCAGATAACTCCTGATCTTTCAGAGGAGGATAATCTTCCTGAATATCATGCTCACTGGCAGCTAAGATACAATCCATTGATATCAGATTTGAGAAAGGAATGGAATTGATCTTCATGCACCTGAAGCACATAACCCTATCTTTAGCATCTCCATCGAGACAGATAATGTCGCCTGGATATTTCGAATGTTTTCTACACCTCCATTTCAACCCTTCCTTAGAAACCGCTTTCTTGGCGTCCATCTTCTATTTTTTTCTTTTTCTTGTTTTCTTGAAATATTTGATTTTCTTTCTAAAAGAAAGCTCTTCTCCAATAAAAAAAAATCAACTAAACCTTTTAAATCAAATATTAAGATCTACATTTCGATTTCTTGTATTATTAAACTCTTCCCATTAGCTCTTTATAACAAAATAGACTTATTTTTCTCTTCTCAATCAACCGCTAGTTGAAATCTGATGAAAGACACAATTTTTATATTGTTAAAACATTTATTATCCCTCTCAAGTTACAACGATCTCCAAGAATCAGGAAGAGAAAGAAAAATCAAGTTTCTTTGTTTGAAAGAGTTTCTAAATTTAGAAACTTCTTTCTAAAAGTACCCAAGAAATCTAAACAAATGGTATTAATGGAAAAGAGAGTATCATTTTCTATGTGTTCTAAGGAATACCAGCAACACAAATGGGAATAAAATGATTACAATGAACACTCAGTAATAAAAATTAGTTTTGTGAAAGATTTTCCTTAAACTCAATAACTTTAATACTTTTATAAAAATGAATTACTTTTTATTTTATTAACCAATCACTTGGCTTGTTTTCCTAAGATCTTATTTTGAAAAACAATCTTTAAAGAAAAGAGTAATAAACTCAATCTTCATCAGTAGAAATAATATGAGGATGAGTAAGATAAACAATACAACTCCAAGAAAGCAAAAATTAAGATGAATAGTCCAATTGAATTGAGGATAATTAAGAAATGATGATGATGAATCTTCATTATCTTTTTATTTTATTATTAATATTGTTGAGGTCTCAATGCAGCAATATGAAATCATTTAAATCAGAAGTTGTTAATAAAATAAGCTAACAAAATTAAAGTCTTAATAAAGAAAGTATGTGAGAACTCTTAAAGGGAATTCTATTTAAGAATCAAAAGTCTTACTTTGTAAGAAATAAGAACAATAGGAAGTTAGAGAATCAGAAGAACGTTTAGCAATACGAACCTGATAGATTTAAAGTAATCCTAATAGAAGAGTCAACTAAAAGAACAACAAAAATAGGTGGATTTAGTCACTTCTTATGGTGTAAAACTACAACAATAATTACAAAAATAATTCGTTTTTGCTATCAAAAACTAGGAAAAGAAAGTTACCATAATAGCTCAGAGACAATCAGAAAAATCCTTATTGTTTCTCTTCATTTCATACTTAATAACAATGTTGTAGAACTTGAATTTTACCAGAAACAGTAACGATCGTAATAACACTTCTCTTAAAATCATTAGAGCAAGAACAAGAGAATCGGCACGAATTCTAGGTTTCTCTATGGAAGAAAGTCAACAACAACAAAAAGTTGAATGATAAAAAAAATGTTCAAGCTAACACTCAAAAAGTTAAGAAATATCTTAAAACATAGAATAAAGCAAGAATAAAAACAAGATATTTTATTTGTAGTCTTGATAAATTGAACAAAGGCAATGAAAATATAAGTAAAGTAGCAGAGAAATACAAAGAACTGCAGCCGAGATGTATTGCTTTTTTTTAAATACCTTTTTAACTATTTCATAGAAAAACAAATAGATTTGTTGAAAGAATAAATCATGGAATTGTGAAGGAAAGAGACAAAATAAATTGAAAAACTGATAAATAATTACTCAATTAGTAGTTAATTATTTCATCAAATCATTCAGTTTCAGTTATTCTTTTGAACATGCACACATAACAATGTCTAATTTTTTCACATCTTTCCATCAAACTTATCAACAACACTCACATTATTTATCCTTATCATGTCACCTTAGCAATAAACAGCAAGGAAGAACCGATAGTTAATTTTCGGGTCGATTTTGTTGGGGTCATCCAGTTCTGCGATTGAGGAGTAGTCTGGGAGAGAAGCAATTCTCAGTAGCTTCTCATCTAAGTGTATTCTAACCTCAAAACTGTGTTTGCCTTACTTCCCTTGCATGGGATTACCTTTAATATACTCATTAATACCACTTTGAGAGCTATTAAAAGTATCATAATAGCACATGTTTTAGTTCCGAGCATGACCACTATCTTTTCCTTCATCCTTCACAACGCCAGCGTAGAAATGATTATCACCTATTATTTTCTTTTCTAGTTCGATTTGTAAAATGTACTTTTATAAAGGATTCAGAATAGGATCCAGAAACACTTAACCCCAACGATAAAAAGCTTCTTATTTGATTTAATAAATCTAATTATCAATCTTTGTTATTGCCAATTACTGAGGGGAAGCATAAGTGGATGTTATCAGATTTACTTCTTATAATACTGATTGCCCAAAAAAGTTGATACATTTCAAACTACTGATCATTTTCTGAGCAATTCTATTAGGCTAATCAGATGAGAAATTCTATCTAATCTCATATTAGTTAAAAAGATCCAACATAATTTTCCTATTTTCTTCTGCTTTATTCCATTTGTCTTTGATAAATCGATCCAAATCCTTCTCAGCTCCTTCTTTATCTGAAACTATCAGTTTCTTTAGTTTCTCTATTTCCGCAATTATGATGTACCCTTCTAGAACTTCGTGTCTTGCTTATTCTTATTGTATCAAGATCTTTTTAGTTCTTTGTTAAGCAGCATTGATTTCTCTCTCAAAATCTTTTCTCAGTTTCTTAAAATAAAGGTCAATTTATTCTAACGGTTATTGTTAACTAACATGTCTTAGCTAATCACATAACTCTTGGTCTTTCAGTGGAGGATAATTTTCCAAAATATCATGCTCATAAGCGTCTAAGACACGATCAATTAATACCAGATTTGAGACAGGAATAGAATTGACCTAAAGACACCTGAAACACATAATCCTTTTTTTAGCATCTCCATCTAGACAGATAATATCCCCTGGAAATTTCGGATGCTCTTTGCACCTCCGTTTCGGTACTTCTTTAGAAATCGCTTTGATGGCTTCCATTTTCTATTTTTGTTATTTTTCTTATTTTCTTGAAATATCTAATTTTATCTAAACAAGTATTCTTCACCCAACAACGAAATCAGCATAAATCCAACAAATTAAAGACTTTCACATACATTTTGATTTCTTTATTACTTCATACCTATCAACCCATTCAAACTATTTTTACCTATTTTTGTTAATTGCAAATAGATGAAGAATCTAAATTGTAATGAACATTAAAAAAAGACTTAACAGTTGATATTCACAGGAATCAAATAAGGCCAATCAACAATCTAAGAAAATGAATTTAAATATTTTTTATCCTCTTCCTAACTCACTTTTTCAATGCTAACACAAGCAATATTCTTTATGAGAACTTTTTGTAGTAACCTCTTCGTTTCTATAGTCAGAATTTATGAAATTACTAAAAACTTAAAAATGTGAAGTCTAATTTATAAAACTTGTTTTTTCACTACTGCCGAGGTAGGAAACTTTCATATTAAAACAATCTTTTCTTCACTTTTTGTCATAATTCAATAAAGAATAAAATCCTAAAAATGAACAAGAAGAAGATAATTTAAATTAGGATTGTAATAGGTCATAAGAAATGGATAACAAAATACAGCAATAATAAAAAAGCTTTTACAATAATAAAGAATGTATTAACTTTTTGACAATACGGTTAACAAGTATTTTCACTAAGAAAAAAAAGAGAAGAAACCAATAAATATGCAAAAAATACATCTAAAATCATCACAAAATGTAATAAATTATCTTTTCTAAATATATACATAGGTTGCATTATTGAAAAACTGACAATGATGTGATAATAAGATACTAGCGCAATAAATACAACTAAGTTTCTTTGACATCAATTACATGCAAGGAAGTTGTTAAATTATGACATTCCCAATCTTGTTTGAGATAGCTTAAAGTAAAAATTATTTTTACTTTTTTATTATTCAGCTAGTCTTAAACCTTCATAACTGATGATGATACAAATAATAAAAAAAGTTATGATTCTCATTTATTCAAATCTCACATTTACATCTTTTTATTCCTCAGTTAGTTTTGAAAATCATAATCTAAGAAGCAATAGCAGCAAAAATATGTGGAGTTAATCACTTCTTTCTTTCTGTGAAGGACTATCACAATAACAGCGATAGTCATTCATTTTTGTTATTCGCGTAGTTGGAAGGAAAAAGAGATCATAATAGCTGCAGAAAAAATAAAACACCCTTGATAATTTCTCTTCATAAGAAGTAGTGTTGTAGACAACCAAAATAATACCAGACATAGCAGCACATGTAGCATCTGTATCTTAAATTCAATTGGATACAAATAGAAGAATAAGCAGAAATTAAAAGTTTCTCTCCAATAAAATCAACAAAAGATTCAAGACAACAATCAAACACTCAAGCAAGAACTTAGCGAAAGTGAAAACTATTTAAAAACTAAGAAAAAAAGTTAAAACAAGAACAACCAAAATATTTAAAGATTTAAAGTCAACTCGATAAATCAAATGAAGAGAAAGAATGCACTATCAAAATCAGAAAACAGAAATACTATGAAATGAGGGATAAGATAGGAAGATACAATTTGATTTTATGCATTTTTTTTAACAATTTGTGTTAGATAATTAATATATTAAATCAATCAGTTTCAAGTCCTTACAACACACACGCACATGCACGCATAACAATATGCAATTCATTCACATCTTTTCATCGAACTTATCAACAACACTCACATTATTTATCCTTATCATGTCACCTTTGTATAGAATGGCAAGGAAGAATCGATAGTTAACTTTCGGGTTGATTTTGTTGGGGTCATCCAGCTCTGCGATTGAGGAGTAGTCAGGGAGGGAAGCAACTCTCAGTAACTTCTTATCTAAATGTATTCTAATCTCAAAACGATGTTTGCCTGTTGCTTTACTTCCAGATTGCATGGGATTACCTTTAATGTATTTAGTAATACCATGGTTATTAGAGTAATCATAGTAGCACATGTTTGAGCTGGACGCATAATCATTATCTTTTCCTTCGTCCTTCACAAGACCAAACAAGAAATGATTGTTACTATTTCCTGGTTTCATTTCTACTTCGATTTGCAAAATGTACTTCCGTGAAGAATTCAGGATAGGATCCAGATAGGCTTAACCCCCGCCATTAGAAACTTCTTATTTGATTTAATAAATCGAATTATCAATTTTTGTTATTGATAATTACTGAGAAAAAGCATAAGTGGATTTTATCAGATTGACTTCTTATTAGATCGATTGCTCAAAGAAGTTGATAATTTTCAGACTTTTGATCAATTGATGTGCAATTTTATTGGGCTCATCAGACCAGAAATGCTATCCAGTCTCATACTAGCTCATAAGATCCAACAAAATTCTTCTGTTTTCTTCTGCTTTGTTCCATTTGTCTTTGATAAATTCATCCAGATCCTTCTCAGCTCCTTCTTTATCTGAAACTATCAATTCCTTTAGTTTCTCTATTTCCGCAATTATGATGTATCCTTCTAATACTTACTGCCTTGTTTATTCTTTTTTCTCAACATCTCTTTGGCTCTTTGGTAAGCAGCATTGATTTCTCTCTCAAAATCCTCTCTCAGTTTCTTAAAAAAAGTGTCGATTTCTCCTAGCGTTTATTGCAAGCTGACCTGTCTAAGCTTTTCAGATAACT
>Ga0302271_10000226_pt1 | contig 52822 bp, 24 predicted proteins | sample III_Bog_N1_1_FD_198767 | JGI IMG/M metagenome (GOLD analysis project Ga0302271, IMG submission 198767) | Peat permafrost microbial communities from Stordalen Mire near Abisko, Sweden - III_Bog_N1_1 | ecosystem: Environmental > Terrestrial > Soil > Wetlands > Peat | place: Sweden: Abisko...
TTTTAACCCCCCCCCCCCCCCCCCCACAAGTAGCTTCAGTATTTCAACTAGTAGGCTTGCCAATCTTGGGAATCCTTTTCAAATGGACTTTTTTCTTTTTTGAGTTTTAACATTGTCCAATCGAATAGGATTCACTCTTATTTTATGAACAGGCTAAGCATGGATTACTAAAAGTAATACTCTTTTTGTCAGGTTATGTTGGGTGCCCACATACAAGAATGGACTCCCTCGTACATCTGCGTGTGTTTTTATATTTTTCAGGGCAAGGAATGTTCTTAGTAATACTTTGAGCAAAGGAGAAAGGGAGGAGAAGTAAAAGGAGTAAACAGAGAATATTAATTTTAGCAATTTTCATTTGATTCTGTTGTTGTTATTGTTTGAAGCTCTTTCTCTGATAAAGTTTTAAGCTTTCTTTTGTTTTAAATAAATGATTTTCAAACAATTACTAAAAAAGAGTCCGATTTGAAGGATAAAAATAATGACATTAGAATATGTCAGTAATAGAATAGTTTTGCAATTTTGAGTCCATTGAAGGAATGAAGGGAAAATAATATTATTGTTTGTGATAGAAAAATCACCGAGTGAGTGATTTGTTCTTTTATTATTCTCAATTTTTACAAGGAATTCTTTTATTCCATTCAAATCAAATTCTTTTACTGAACAGATATGATGACTCATTTTTAAAAGACAAAATAGGTTCTGAGCAAAGACTTATCCATTTAGTGCCAACAATTAGAAAATAAAAGGATTGCTGAATTAAAGATAATAATCTGAATGAATAGTATGCCTTGATCAAACTGACTTAAGCATTCTTATTTTATGGAAATTTAGTTTGTAAAAAAAAGCTGATTTGGATTGGTTTTTAATTATTAAATGTTCTTGTAGGATTAAGTCATTATACTTTATTCTTAACTTTAGAATACAATTACTATTTATTAAAATAGAATAGAAGAGCTTTTAAAATAAGAAGGTAAAAATACAAAATATTGATAATCTTTGTTTAGTTTTACTTATAGAAAAATGTCTTTTTGTTTTTGTTAGTAATCTCTTATAACTTTTCCACTCTCAAATAAACTTGCACAGTATCAAAGTCAGGAACTTTTTTTTTGTACAACCTGTATTTTACAATATCTAATGTTAAATTAAAATGATCGAATCAATTCAGCTAATTTGAGAAACTTAAGGATTAACTTTTCTGTCTTAATATATATTGAAATTTAACAAAAGAACATTCCTTTACATTGTAAAACATTTTCAAAAGAGAATGGCTGGTTAGTCCTATTAAAATAGTTAAGTACAGTAGTCGTTTTCTTTTTTTTAAGACCATTTCAAGTTGGTTGTGACTCTCTTTTAAAGCTTCTCTCATCTGTAGGTAATGAATCTTATAAGATTCTTGGTTTTAGTCTCTAACTCATCTTCTCCTTATTGTATTCTTCTTCATTTGTTTTTTTATAATTATCTTCATTTGCTCTCTGTAATGATAGAAGACCTGTGTCCATACTAAAGTACTTCCCTTAATATGTATGATAATTTTATGAGAAGTCTTTTCTCTCTCTCTCTCCCTGAGTAATGCCTCTTCTTAGGATTTTTTAATTATCTTCTTTCCCCCTTGAATATTGCTTTTTGCAAGTTTCTTTTCTAAATCAATGACATTTTTTTTTGTAAGTCATTTCTGTCTAGACAAAGTTTTACAAGTTGTGTCTCATGATTATTTTTCTATGAGTTTTTCTTATTTTGTTACTACGATGATTTCTACCACGTCTAATTGAGATAATTATCCCTTTCTTTTCTTCTTATTAAAGTTTGAAGGCTTTATCTGTTTTAGGGATGAAGAGGAGGTTGCAGAGTAGTTGCAGGGGGGTATCTTGGAGAAATATTGAGGATGTCTTCAGAGATGAAAAAGTACTTTGTAATACTTTGAATTTTAGTAAACAGGAGTTTAACTTTTATAAAAAAATTTAGTAATCGATTTCCTATTGCTTACTAAATATTATACCAAACATAAAATTTAACTTAAAAAGTATTATAATTTGCACAAATGAACAGTTTAAAAAAATAAAGTATCTATTTATGTTGTTTTTGTCCTGTTTAGCTATTTTTTTGGGAAATAAAAATTTAAATCACAAAGGAATAAACTTAGATAAAGCCTATGATGATTATGTGCTGAATGGCTGGCTATTCACACGAAATCCTTAATTATCATTAAAAAATACCCCTCATCTGAAGTAGTTAATAAAATCCCTTATTTTGTGATAAAAAGATCATTTTGTTATTTAAGATTGATCTTAAAATTCTCTAGCAATCCATATGGCCTTTAACCCTGATATTCGAAACCTAGGAGGGCGTAAAATCCTAGTTGATCAGATATACAACCATTATGTCTCTCTTTCTAAGATCAAATCTTCTCTCAACACTCTAGAATCAAGACCTTCCCTAGTTAAAAAGGTTAATAGGACAGAAAGTAATGTTTGGCTAAAACAACTAGCTGATCAAAAAAATACAGTTGCGCTGCAAGAAAGAGTCTAAAAAGCTAAGAAGCAGATCGACTCTAATTAACCTGTTTCCTTTAACTAAATTAGAAAAGGATAGCCTTGTGGAGCTTCTTCTAAATAATATTAGTTCATAATGATTGAGCATTACAAGAATCTACAATCGCAGAAATCACGAATCGAAACATAATCTTCAATGTCAGAAAGACGGAAAAACTTCTATGACACCACAGCATATCCATCTAAGTTTTTCAGAAGGGTCAATGAGAGTATGAATAGTAGTAACAGTGTTATTTCCACGAAAAATAGATAGGATAGAAGTGGAATTTAATCAGCGTAGTTAACAAATAGAAATCAGATAAAATAGGGATAATAAAATATTTAATAAAATGAAGGAGGAGAGCAGAATAACTACTACTTTTCTTAGCCTACTCCTAAGTAGTCTTAGGGTATTTGTGATACATAAATAGAAAATTCAGTGGGTGAATCAGCATCAAAAACACCAGTGAAAAAAGCAAAACTCCCATCGAATAACAGCGGTAATAAAAAGTTAGCAATTTCAACTTAAGCTGATACTTTAGCTTCTCAGATTCTTAAATCTTCTTCTTTTAGCAGTAGCAAATAGCATTCTGAATTACTAAACCACTCAATTTCAAACACATTACAAAGACTTTCTCCTGAGGCTTCTGTAAATTTAAATCCATAATAAAAGCAGCAATTGTATGTACAGATAAAGCAATAACAGTAGAAATAACAATTTCAATTAGCAGCACATCAAAAGCAGCAAAGTTTAACTCAAGAAGAGGAAGAACAAAGATGGTTTAAAATTCTTGAGGAAATCCCCATTTTACTTGATATTAACGAGAATAGCGTTGATTAACTTAAGGAACATCTTGTGAATCTGATTATTGAAAATCGGTTGTATAAAGCAGCTGATTATGAGATCATGAAAAGCTTATTTGATTAGAAAAACCCGTAAATCGGTGAATAGCTTTCTTCATCGATTTTCGAGGAGATTGTGAATGCTCTCAATGAGTGATGCAAGTGATTGGAGAAAAAGAACAAACAAAAATGGAAGTGAACAAGAAAAAACCAAAATGTTTTGGGATAAATCCTGAGAATTATGCGAATATGATAGTTTGTTATATTGTAAAAAGTAACCAAAAAATCTGTTTTTGTGATGAAAATATTACAATAAAATAATCTATTTTTTTGGAACATTATTGTCATTTTTAGATAGTTTTGAGTAGCTAAGAAGAAATAATGTGGAATGATTTACGTTGATTTTTCTTTCTGGCTTGCTAATTTGTTTGATTGATTTAGGATTATTCTGAAGAAACACATTTGGGTGTAATTTATATAGGATTAAATAATACAATTATAAATTACAAGAGCTGTGCTGAAAGAGAGAAATAGATAAAGAAGGTTCTGGTTGTCTATTTACACAAGAATAATGTTCTTAAGTAACTTGTTGAAGTAGTTTTCATCAAAAACTATCACAGCAAAGTCTGTGCGTTTATTTGGAAGACCTCTGAAGTTGAAAGTTAATAAGTTCGCTTCTGGAGCGTTATCTTAGCATTAAGAAAAAGATCAAGAAGATGAATCTAATAAACAGGATGAAAAAGCAGGAAAAGTATCACAAGAAGAAATGATGAAGAAATTCTAAGAAGAGGAAGACATCGATTTCACATCTAAATCGAAAGGATTCAATTTTAAATCATGGCAATAAGACGAGAGTGATTTCAAAGTAGCTGAAGATGCAAAGATGTCTGTTCCTGACGAAAAAGTTTTAGAAAAATTTACAAAACAAAAGGGAGTTGCGGAATATGAAGATGAGAGTGATGGGGAAGATAATAAGAAACTCAAAGCGCTAGGGAAAGAAGATGACCGAATATTTACGAAAGAGAAAATACAATTCATCAAGGAATCACTACTTTATGAAGGAGAAGATCCATATTATGAGAAGCTCGTTAATAGACCAGAAAAAGGGGTTGTCTGGGGACTTGGTGGAGAATTACTTAGATAACAAAAAAGTAACAAAAATTGTTTGATTTTTCAGTTTAAAAATAACTTTCCATGATAATTATTTTTTTTGTCAAACAATCAGATTTCTTCGAGAAGGGCAAGTTTCCAACTGTGGAATAAGTGATTAGTTTCTTAGAGCTAGAGCAAGGGAAAGACATTATTTGTGTTGATTTAGAGAACGAATGCAAGCGTTATGATTTACCTAGATTTGGAATTATTCTATCCACATTTTCTTGTAGACATAACTACAAAATGGCATAGAATCTCCTCAAAGCAATAAAATCATTGGAGATTCCAGAAATGGAAGGGAAAAACTTCAAAATAAGTGGAAGGAAAGATGATGAATGGTTATTAGTAGATTTCAATGATATTGCTGTGCATATGTTTGTTGAAGAAGCGAGGGAAGAAATCGATTTAGAGTGGAAATGGAGAAATCCACCTACAGAAGAAGAAATGAAGGAATTTGAAAAAATACAAAGACACAAATCACGCAAAACATTCTTTGAACCACTTGATGATTATTGAGTTTATTGGGTTTTACATATGCTTTGGAGATAATTAGGATTTTAGTAATGATATTAACAATTCAAAGCTTCAAGACATGAATAACTAAAAAAAATTTTATTTTATTTTTTGTTAATCTTAAAATCTGCTAGACCTGTTTATATTTCATTTAAGAATTCTATCTTTTTTAAAAAGCTACTTCCTTTGGAAAGATGGATAAGTCTAGCAAATATCTTGGGATAAAATGAGTTAATTTTTTACCTATGTTTTGGACTAAAAGAGTAAAATAAGGGAAATATGCTGCTGTGGGAATATTATTAAGAAAATATTTGTGATTTGTTTTCAGCTAAAAGATAAAGTAAGAAAGAGAGAGAGAGAAGTAAAAGAATTCTCGCAATTGATTTTGCTTTCTGGCTTAGAGAATCAAGAGAACAATAGACATTAGCAAAAGATTCTCTCTCTCTTTTGATATTACTTCTGAACCAGACAAATCTAAAGCAAGGAACCATACTTATCTGCTTGCGAAGTGTATTAGAATGAATGGTGAAGACTGGAGCTTGCTTCTGCTGTGCATAATTAGTGCTTGCTTTCATGTTTGGAGCATAATAAGAATCCTCACAGACCAGCAACTTTCAAAAATCAAAAACCTTCTTCTGCTGAATTCGTTGATACACATGCTCATAATTACAGTTTGTTTCATAGCTGCTATTCTTATTTCCTCGTATTGCTTTCTTCCTCAGGGAATCTTAGTCTTTTCTCTGACAATCACTGTTATCTTTCAAACTTGGCAACTCCTCTAAGAATATCTAGCATTGAATCAAAGTGTAGCTGTTTTCCATAAAAAATAACCAACTATTTTTGCTAAATCTCTTGGAATCTATTGCTTCGCTTTGTCATTAGCGTTCTTGTAAATACAAATAGATAATTTCTTCATATTATTCTTTTAAAAACCAATATTTCATTCTGTTTTTAAATATGTTTTTGCTGTGTTTGTGTTACCAATAGGAGTGGCTTTCAATCTGAAGATATCCCCAGCATTGATAAGAGCAGCAGCAGCACTTGTATTGATTTTATAAACTCTCCCTTGCTTAATTCGAAGATTGTCTTATCAATCACACAAATTGTGCCATTAAGCACAGTAGTTATTTTCACGGTTCTGTTGATTTATTACTTAACTGTGAAGCTACAAAGAAGGCATGGAATAAGCTTCTCTTGTGAAAAGATGATGCTCCCGATTACCTGTCTGGTAGTGGATTTCTGCTTGGTGTTGTCGGTGTCAATTCAACTTGAAGATGAGAATAATTACGAGGGAAGTAGAAAAGACACGATACGATAATTGGGGATATATGTGCTAACTGGGGCGTTAGTGATCCATCCAGTGGTGTAGTTTTCGTTTAAAAGAATAAAAGTGCTCCCTGAGAAGAGATTCAAAAGCTTTTCGTCGAGTCTTGAAGACAGTAGCATAAGATAGATTACGGAATAATTACACATCCCAGAAGCAACAAAACCATAAAAACCAGCATTTCAAAAGAGATTTCTCTCAGATGATGAATAGGATCTTCCTGCATAGCAAGCGTATATTCTAAAGAATCCTTTACCATAGGATGCCCAAGTTAAGAGTGTTTTTGAAAATGAAAATTGAGAGTTTTAATAACAAATCAGAAGCAAAAATAATGTGCCTTCATAGCATGAGAAGATAAGAGAATTACACTAGGTTCTTTCTTAAATTGTAATACTTACGATTCTGTTGACATTTTTAAGATAAAAACATATTAATTGTAAACGGATGTGAGTGAATGTGTATGTCTGTTATTTGATTTAGCATGTATAAATATATATTTTGGTTATTGTTAGAATTAATGCCTTTCCACAAAATCATAATAAATTTCCAACAAAAATAAAAAATAAATTATTGCCATTCTTTTATAACAGATTATTGATTATTATTTGAGGGTTTATTTCGATTCAAATGAGAAATGAGCATAGTAGAAGTAGAAATTGTCCTTTTGTTAAAGAGAAACGAGCTGTGCTTTTTATCAGTAGAAAAGAAGAAAAAATAATTAACAAAAAAACTTCCCCTTAGGATTTTTAATACAAATGGAGCCTTAGTTTACCCCTAAATCATAGGAAGCTAATCTATCAAGACCAAGGTTATCTAGTCAAGGCTCTTCGTCTTCAACTCCTTATTCTGTTTTGAATAAGAGCTTTAATCGTTCCTCAAAATAAGCAAAATCAGTAAAAATTTCTGAAATTATAGACAATGTTCAGAGGAACTAACTTCGAGACTCTAATCTTCCAGTGGTTCCATCCATTGAAGGCAAGTCAACATCTAACTGGAAGAATTACATGAACGAGTAGTCACTGCTTTCAGCTTATTCGAGCGTACCAAGAGATAATCCTATTTTAAACTATTCCTCAGATGCAAGAAAGTTCGCTTGCACTCCAAAGTCATAATAGAATTGCAGTTTCAACGCACAGAGTTATTCAAAAAGCAGATAAATATAGGCATACAACACTAACAGCAATACTAAAAGTAATTTAAACACTGAATCAAAATCTTGTCTGAGCGGTAAAACTGATTCAGCAGACGACGAATCTGGTCTTTAAGCTACAAGTTATGTTCTCGCAAAGGAAATAGAAAGACAAACTGTGCAACTAGGCGAGCATGACAAACTGAACACAAGTTTAAGAACAAGTAATCAGTAACTTTAAGGAATTAATAGTTCTTTGATTTCGAGAATTCACACATCCGAAGCTGGAATTAGAGATCTTGCACAAAAAGTAGATTTCTATGAAAGAAATATCCTTACACTCGATTCGTAAATCGCTACTATTGAAGAGAACTCCTCCAAAGCGATTAATGAGCTTAAAAACTAAATATTCCAAGCGCAACAAGATAAACAGAAACTCGTTGAAGAGTCTGTGCAGAAACTGACGTTAACATTTCTGACAAAACAGAAAGAGCAAGAATCTGCTATTTAAGAGTTGGAAAATCTCCTAAGGAACTCAACTAATATTCAAACGGAATAGGAAACTAAAAATTAATAGCTTCAAGATGCCCTCAGGGAATTTCAAGAGAAGTAAAGAAAAAATGTAGGCAATTCTTATTCTCATGTTTTTACTAAATAGGTATGATAGACTAGAGGTTGTATGTCTTGAAGGTGCTCATTTGGAGAAGGAAAATGGAATTTTACACAATGAACTGAATAAACTCTAAGATCAAAAGAACATTGAATAGGAGAACAACGAACTACGCTAGAAACTGAGTGACACCTCCAAGGAGATAGACTCTCTCAAAGACATCGAAAACACCTTGTTGATCACTCAAAAAGACAAAAAAAAAACTGAATAATACAACGAAGGATTGAAATCAGCTATTGTAGAACTGGATTCGAAAAACAAACGACAGAATAATTTGTTAATGATGGATTCACAGCATATCAGTGAATTCTAAACCGAAATAGCATAGATTAAAGAAGACAATCATGTTTTCAAGGTATCTTTGGATGCAAATCACAAAGAATGCGAAGAACTCTTCAATGATTTCAAGGTTCGAAACAAGAACAAAATGAGTTTGCAGAAAGAAAATACATCAGTTTACAAAGGAACAAATCATTCAATTGGCTTGCAAAGAGATGTTTCACTAATGTCCCGAAGCTAATATTTGGTTAGTTCAGAGAGTAGTGGTTTGTTTTTTTGAATTCTTCTTAAAATGCGAATTATATTTTTTATAATAATTCCTTATTAAATTATCTCTAATTAACCATTTTCTACTCGAAACCACTTTACAAATAACAAATACTGTTATTAATACTTGCCATTTGTTTAATCTTTTTCAATGCCTTTCTTTTCTCATTGAAATTTAAGTTTGCTAAGAATCTCTGGATGATGCTCTGAGACGAGATACTTATCAAGAACTGCTTGGATATCCTTCGCAACTTCTTCTTAGGATTTCACGGCTTCAACGAAAATAACTTTTTTCTCCGTTGCAAAGAGATTGTCATATTCTTCTCTGACTTTCGCTTAGAATTCGTCTCTTTCATAGATTTCATCGCCAAATCCAGCACGGGCTTTAATTATTTCCTTCGGTGCATGCAAGTATAATATTACATCAGGTTCGATGAGCCCTCGATCACATGACTTACACCAATCTCTGTCAAGACCCTAATAACATCGCATCGTTTGTGAATTTTAGTAAACTAATTTACAAAATAATTGTTCTTTTTACTTTCGCAGCCGAATAAGCAACTCCTGAGTAAGCATATCTATCACAAATGATTGAAGTCCCTGATAACAATATATCCTTGAGTTGTGCCTATGCTTCCCAACGATTAGCCGAGAAAAGTAGATGGATCGCTTGATCACTAAGATGCTGTGTGCCTTGCAGATAAGCACCGCACATAGATCCAATAACAGTTGTACGATCAGGGAATCTCTTCATGATAACATCTTTACCTCTTTCTTTAACATGTTCAGTTAATTAAGTGCATTGAGAGGTTTTACCACAACGATCTAAACCTTCCACTACGATAAATATTCCTCGCTTAATAGTCTCTGCCATTTAATCCTCCCTAACAATATTTATTTCTTTCCCTTTTTGATTACAAATATAATTAATTTGATATTTTTGCGAGGGAGTCAATTAAGCGCGAAAAGATTAATTACCATATAAATGTTTAATAAAAATATTGCATTTTCACAAGCGTTTAAGCATAATCCCAGCTGAGTAAATAATTTTTTATGAAAATTTCCTGTTAAAAGGCTATTTTTGCTATTTGGAGGTCTTTTGAATTTACTAACATAATAATCCAATAAATCATGAGTAAAAGTGATTTTCGAAGAAGGTTGAATTGAAAATGTTAACAAACAAATAAATGGGTTCAATTGATGAAAAACGAAGATTAGTTAACTTTTTTTGGAAAGGGAATTAAAAAAATATGTCTTTATTTATTATTTGTTCCCCATACTCATATTTAATTTTGAGAATGTAACTTAAAAACTTCAGGTTGTTCTATATTACTCCCAATTTTACAGTCAATTTTACATTGGAGCATTCATTATCCAGTGAAGCTATCACAAGATAAAAAAACTGGAAAAAAAAAGGAATGGAGAAACTATTGTCATAGATGAAGATAATTAGCGAATTAATTCAGGCTTTTTATGTAATTTTTATGGTAATATTTGTTTCTTTTTCATTAGATTTACTTTTGATCTCTTTAGCATTAAAACAAACGGATTAAGAAAGAGGAGAAAGTGTAGTTGCTATTCAAAAAACAAACCAGCTATGCAATACAACACTGCACTGCAAGGAAATGAGACTGGAAAGGCAGCTTTTAAGACTTCTTCATATTTTTATAATCCAATCCAAGGACCGATTCCAGAGTTAGAAGAGAACACGTAAACTCAAGAGATGGACAATCTCAGAGACACTCCTATGTCTTAGAGGCTTGATGGTGATGATAGATAAACCAGCTTGAAAAATAGTGAAGTGGAAAAGCTAGAGAATAAGAATGTCTTTGTTTCAAATTTTTCAAATGAAGAGTAAACTTCAAAGGTTTCAAAAGTGCCTTATCATTCAGGTGAAGTTAACTAATAGGGTTATTGGTATGGAGAGGCTGCGAGTGGTGGAGGAATTGATGAAGTAAAACAAGATTCGATTTATGAAGATAAAGAAGAAAGTGGAGTTTTCGGGAGTGAAGGAGGAGTCAATGTGGGTTTAGCTGAGAGTGCATCAAGTGTGTAATTGACTGAATAGAAATAGAGTTAATAATATTTTTTGGCAGATTCATCTTCAAAGTACAAAATGAATCAAGAATAGAATCAACAATCATATGAATAATAGCTGGAATCAGAATAATACAAATAGCAATTTAAATTGAATTCTTCAAACAACAACAACAATTAAGCTGTAACTTTAATGAAAATGTCTAATTAGTTACCAGAAAGCACTTTGTAGTTCTAACAAATCAATTCTTAATAGCATCCTTCACCATAAACTCCTTAGATTGCTCAGTAACAATCGCAACTTCTAGCATCAGAAATTGAAGACGCCCTAGTAGGAGATTGTAAATCAGGAAATGTTTCAAGTGGATTACAAAAATTAGACTATTATCTTCACCGAGGATTTCGAGAGCTAGATTCTACAACTTTTGGGAAAATATTTATGAAAATAATCAAAAGACTTAGTAATCTATCTGTTGACTATCTTAATCAAGGAGACACACAATCTGCAATATTTATGTTAACGAAATGCGATGAGTGGACGTAGAATTCAGTATTTGGTTATTTTCCATAACTGCGAGCTTTGATTTTGAATCACTTTGGATGCGCATTCAGGAGACAAAATTAATTTAAAAAAGCCATGATTTTCTGCGAGTAAGCACTGTAGATTCTATTAAATTCAAACGAACGCAACTACAGAGGATTAACATATTTAAATCTATCAGCGTTAAGCTCACAGCAGGGAGACCATAAAAAAGGATTGGATCTTGCAAGAATGGCTTTACTTGAAAGCTAACATGAATTCATGGAAGAACTCAAAAACAGAAAAAACTTAACGAACAACAGATTATCAACTAATGCAAACGATGATAACCAAGACACTTTAGATTACTAAAATAAAGCTCACACACTGATAATAAGTTACCATAATATAGCAGCGGAAGAAGAGTATTCTGGCAACTACGAAGAAGCCTTGTTGTACTATGAATATTCAATCAAAGCAGCTGATGAATATCTAGGCTAGAATTCAAGAATTTCTGAACATTTCAAGTAACAATTCGCTAAGTTTACTTCACGTTATGCTAATTTTAAGATTGAAGGACAACGAAGAGTTGTTCCTTCAGATGTCTTTATTGTGCACAGTGATTAGTTCTGTGCTAATGTTAGCACTAAACGAAAGAGTTTGTTAGGAAACAAAAAGAGAATTCTCAAAAAGAATAATGAAAGATCGAATACATCCGATCGATAAGTTGATTTTACTGGGTTTACTAGTACTCAAGATGAGGAGATTTAAGTGCATCGAAGAAGTAATAGCAATCATAACAGACTGTTAAGTTCAAAGAGACCTTCAAGTGCTGCACTTAATGTGTAATCTTCATATGATGTCAGTTAACAGAAATCAAACTTCTCAACTTTAAGAATTAGTTCTCCTAAGAAAGATCTTCAAAATCAAGAATTGAAGTGTTGTTATGTTGAAAAGAATTAAAATGTTAAATAATCTTAGCCATTTAGGGAACAGTAGTAACTCAGAATTGTTAAGATACTTCAAAAGAAATCACTCACGAAAAAAGTCAGCTAACACAATGATAATTAGCAGAAATAATATTCCCATAATCCATCTGGTTTTCAGCAGAGCAATTCGAATAGCAGCATTGATTTTGCTTAATTATTCCCTTCCAAAGCACATTCACTTTATTCTCCGTTGTAATTCTCCTAACGAGTTGCATAATTTCAGTCATTTACAGGAGGAGCATCATCTTCTTCTTCTTCAGCTTAAAAAACCTTTACTTTAGGAGGAAATGATAAGATTGGGAGTTAAACAACTGATATATTGCTCTTCAACCATAGTTCTCCTGGAGAAAAGTAAAATAAGTATACTAAACGAATTATTTCATTTTACCATTAGCAACCAGTGCCCTCATCAGAATCAACAAATGTTAGAGCCTAAACACCTTAAGGAAATTATCCAAAATCACAAGGAATTGGATTGTTTCATCGAAATATCACTGATCATAACAACAAAAACGAACTAAAAATAATTTCTAATTCCAATTCAACGAGAGGAATCTCAAGAATATAACTACTCGAGAGTCTTAAGGAACAATATTATAAAGCAACTAATAATCTACAGTCTTTAGAGTTGAAAATTCAAGAAGAAATAACTAAAAAGAATAATTTTATGAACATACCTAGTAAACAAAGATTTGATACAGAATAAGATTAAGATATTGGCTTATCAGAAGCAGCTGCTACAACTTTTCCTAAAACGACAATACCTATTAGACCTTCTCATAAAAAAGCAAACAGCATTAGTAGTAGCAGTAGTAAAAGCATGTTCGCAGGTAGTTTTAGTAATAGTAGTACTACAACAGCAAGGCCAATGTCTCTGAGTTAATTCACTCCAGGGAATCAAGATAAAAGGAATATCCTTCCAGAAAGTTAACTCTTCTACAGGAATCCAAATGGTTTTGCTTCTCCAACAACAAACACTTCCTATAATAATTTTCTTACAAGAAGAACAACCAAAAATAATTATAAAAGTTTTTCAGACAATGGAAACATTATTGCTTCTTCTCTTTAGACTTCTTAACCTACGACAATGCAGGGAAATACTGTGCATCGTTTGTAATAATAAAATGGACTCTCTAATTTGTCTGTTCCAGGAAACTCAATTAACAGTTTAAACAAGGAATCTGCTGCTAACTCTAGATAATAATATGATAGTTTCAATAATAACTAAATCTAATAGTAGAAGTAGTAACTCTAGCCTTAAAATGCCTAGTTTGCTTATCAGCATCTCAGTTCACCCCAATCTCCAATTAATTAAATGATTTTAGTCAAAACTCCTAGCAATAATGATTTGGAAATCTTAGTGAATATTCCCAAAACACAATTAAGCTGTTTAGGAGACTACCAAGGTAAGCTTCTATTCGAAGGGCGTCTTTAGTTTATCTTGAACAGAGTTAAACTTTAGCTGTAAATAGTCTTTACATCTGAGTAGTTTGTTGGTTAGCTCGAGCACTATGTCAATGTGAGTGATTTATTTATATTTCACTAAACAGACGATTTCGCGATGGTGGAGTTATTAGTAGCTTTCAGTGATGCCATTTAGAAATAGTTGTTTGTGAATATTTCCTTAAATTGTCTGAGTGTATTCTTCGTAGACTCAAAGCAAATAAGTATTGGGAATGTATAGATTCTACTTGATCGAGTTCTTCTTAAACTGGATTTGAAGTAATTAAAAATGAAATAAGATGTGGAGATTGTGATCAAGAATAGTAATGAAAGTATTTTACTACTTTGTGAGGAATCAGCTCCACTTTAGGATAGTCATAGAAATGATGGTGATGATGATGGGGCATTTGAAGGAGAAGAGACGATAAAACCATTAGTGAATACTGGTCTGATTAATGGTCTGAAAAATAATTTGCAAGAACGAAATTACCGAAGAAATAAGTAGAATTCAGTAAGTGGTAAGAGATCGGTTGGGGAGGAAGTGATCCTAGAAGTTGTTGAAGAAGCAGATACATTCTCGTAGGTTAAGAATAATCCGACACAAAGCTAGGGAAATGTTGAAAATGCAATGCCGAATAATAAAATTTCATTAATGGCAAGCAATTAAACTACAATAGATAGCAATGAGCCAGCGAAATTATTCAGGACAGAAGAAGGAAGCAAGAATTTAGAAGAAAAGCAAGATGATAGTTACCATTCAGATATTTTTGAAGAAATACCTGATGTTGGAGAGAATGGAGAAGGCAATTATGATAATTTTGAGGAAAAATGTGAACTTGCTTTAGTTGAAGGAGAGATTAAGAAAAATAATAATTCTCGTCCAAAAAGCTCATACAAAAATAGAAGCCAGAATAAGAAAAGGGAAACATAAGATAAAAATATTCCTAACACATCGTAACAAATCTCTAAAGCTGAAGAAAAGAAAAATAACAATAAGCTAGAGGATGGTAAAGGGAGTGGTGATAGGTGTAGAGTTAATGTTGATTCTGAAGATAACTCAACACCTGTTAGCAAATATGGATTCTAAACGAGAGATTTTGTAAAGCGAAAATTATAGCAAACAGCAGCAGCATCCACAAGTTCGAAGAATCTTCTAGATATTGAAAGTTAATTTGAGTTACCACATGATGATGATGCTAGATTTGAGAATGACAATAAGCCGATGTCTACTTTTGGAGGATTTGGGGAAGAAGAAGATGGTATGCCTGGGTTTTAAAATTCAAAACAAGAACATGCATTTGATGATTCTGCAAATTAGAGTATACAGTAGTTAGTAGCTGATACAGTAGAAGGATAATCTAATGAGGCAATATCTTCTCCTAATATTCTTCATGAAGAAGAACAGCTATTAAGAAGAGTAACTCCTCCACCTAAGATATTAATTAATAATGGACTTGGGAATGAAGATCTAAATGCAGTTTAGGATAACAGACAGCAGGATAATGTGAATTCAGCCAATTAAGAAGATAACTAAGAAATTTCTCAGAAAGAGAACCAAGAATTAGTTGTTTTAGAAGGTCCAATTGAAGAATATGAGAAGGTAGCTTCGTTAATTGGAGCTGCATTTAGAAATCGTAAGAGAAAATAAAAGGAATAGAAAGGAAAAGAAGGAAAAGAGACAGCAGCGGATTTAAGTTCAAACATAAATAATGAAGGAATAGGTACAAATATTGAGGTAAAAGAGTAAAATAACAAAGAATAAGAAGATTGTTCCAAGGTGAAGAAGACTCAGAAAGCTTAAGATAACTAACCAGTTGTGCTTGAAGGCCCGATTGAGGAATATGAGAAAGTTGCAAATAAAATTGGTGCGGCATTTAAGCTAAAGAAAAAGAGATAAGCTGACAAAGAGGCTGTAAAATAAGAAAATTAACAACAAACAAAAACGGAATAAGATTCAAGATAATTAGATTAAAATGATATCTCTGAATTAGATAAAAGATCGAGTAACTCAGAGGTTCCAGCTGATTTAAGATTACTTTCTCCCTCTGCACAAAGGAATTAAAAGGAATAATTTAGTGGAAATGAACCTAAAAAAGACTTATCTGGAGAGTAGGAATAGATGTTCACATAGGAATCAGGAAATAATGACACTGATAGAAAATTACCAGCAAAAAATGAATAAATGGTTATTCCAATTGTCAAAAAGAAATCATAAGTGCAAGGGAAGTTCAAGATGAGCAGGCGTTTTCATCAGCAAGTTGGATTTATCATTTGAAGTCAAAATAGAGTTTATATAGGTTTTGTTTGCATAAATTGATCTATTATTAAAAAGAAACTGCTTGTAATGTTAAAAAATGATATTGTAGGAGAAGTCTTAGATTTCGTTGATGTTGGGTGGAAATAGGAGTAGAAGAAATAATCAAAACAAATTATGATTAAGAAATTTTGAATAAGATTATTAATAATTATTAGCATAAACATTAGTAGAAGTAAATTGTGCTTATGAAAATTAAGAATCGAAGAGAAATAGAAGTTGGAGAGGTTGGTTTGAGTACTCTTGTTCAAAATCACTAACTATTGAAGGAAAACAGAATCCAAAGTATACCAAGAACTGGCAATAAACTACGAGATAAAGAATTACGAGTTGGATTAGCAGCGTTAAAAAAGGAGATCTCCATGTGTTGCTCAAGAGAAATCTCTTAGCTTGGAGACAACACAAGATAACAAGAATCTAAGTAAGAAGATCGAATGATGAAGAGAATTCTGCCACCATTACGAGAATATTAAAGAATTAGAGATTAACAAAGTTACCTAGAAATAGATGTATGCAAACATAATATTAAGCTAAAAACTAATGATAATGATTTTAGAAACAAATGTAAGGCTTATGAGCAGCATAAATATGAACAACGACAACAACAACAATTTGTGAAAAATACAACAGCAACTGCTGCTACTTCTGCAACTACTAATAACAATTCAAGAGATGAATCATACATCCAAGAATAGCAAAGATATGGTAAATAGGATGGACAATTGAGAAAAGGTGATAATTATGAATTATTTTATTAGCCAAAGTAATTAACCAAAAGCTAATCAGAGAAATATTATTTTCAAATTAACTTAAAAAATAAATTAAAAAAACAAGTATTAAAACCATTCGATAACATCAAAGGAATGAATTAAGCAACTAGCTCTTACTTCACAGAAGATCAATAGTCTTTTGTTTTAAATAAAGAATTCTCAGATTAAAATTTAAGGATTACCAAGCAAAATCACAGAAATAGTAATTCAACTAAAATATCAGAATCTAATGACGCAAGATATTAATAATAATAAGACCTAAGAGATTAATAAAATTAAGGTAAATCCAACATATTTGATCATTCGTATTTCGAAAAAACTACCGAAGATTATTATAATCCAGGATTATTATCAGAAAAATGTTGGAAATAATATCATGAAAAAAAACAACTTTAAAAACAAAATAGCGTGATTTCTGAGAATCAATCCAATGAATAAATCTCTAGCTCTTAGAAAATATACTTGGCAATCAAAGAATAATAGCAGTAGAAATAAATATTAATGTATTCTTCTCTTGAAAAGTAATAAAAAGAGATAAATCAAAAGATTAAACTAAAATAACTTAAACTTGAAAAAATTATTAACTCTAATAAAACTACTCCTTAAATCCTTCCACCTTAGATCTAAGCTTGTTTGTATCCTTCTCTCCCTGTTCGAATATCTTCCCCTATACATCAACAGAACATAAAATAACAAGGTATTGAAAACAATAGTTTCTTATAACTTCGATCATATTTTTCGAATAAATATGAACAACATAAAATCAAATAATGCCCTTTTAAGTTGTAAGATTAGTTAATTCCTAATAATGATTCATTCCTACTGCCATAAGAAGCAAGGACATCTCCAAATAATTATCAGCTTGATTCAATTGACATTTTAACGAAAAAATTTGATAAGAATCTTACCAAAGACTCTGGAAAACGATTTTCGAATAGGGCTACATAGATGATTTCCGAATCGATTAGTCCATACTCCACAGGATATAGAAACAAAGATGAAATAGTTCCTTGGGAAAGTAATCTCGATGAATATTAAGGAGAAGATGAAAATACAATTATAGAAAATATTTAATCATGAGTACAAATAAGTAAAAATAATAAAAAAGAAGGAAATAATTATCATTTATCTCTTCAAATTTATGAATATTTCATGAGAAATCTCTATTGGGGAAGATAGCTGGCGCGATGAGTGTCCAAATATACAATAAAGAAGTAACCCACGAGACAACAACTTTCACCCAGAAGCTGCTTTTGGATGGCTAATACATATTGAAAGTTGATGATGCCATATCCGGAGCGCCCCAATTTGTTAGCAGCATAGAACTGTACACTGCTGAAGTCAGCATGACAATGTGAAAGATTATATATGTGTTCGAGTAGATATATGGGCGTAGCGATGTATCTGTGTTTTTCCATTTTTCATATGCTAAATCTTCCGGTTTAGGATTTTAATTTTTTTCAGAATCAATATATTTTGGTTTTTTCTAGCGTTCTTCTTCATCACCATCGTCGTTATCGTTACTATTTGAGCTGTTATTTCGGATTTCTTCTTTTTCCTCACTGGCATCAGCTAGAATTGCTCCATTCACATTGATATGTTTGCCAGCTTTGATGCTTGAAGAAGAGGATTGTTTTGTAGCAAAAGTTAGGTAGATAAGAACGACTGTGAGTAAAATAAGTCCGACTATCATCTCAAGTGTGAATACAGATGAATCGTTCATAACAGAATTGCATGTGCTTTCACCTGAAAGTTACGCACTGAAAATTAAAAAAGTCATGTATAACGACATAGCTCCTGATGTGATGAGAGATCCACTTGGATTGTAGCCTAGTAGTTATACAGCTGTAGCAGCTATTACTATGAGTGCATTTGCGATGTTAAAGAATATATTAAACCCACAGCCAGTGAACCATATGAAATTGAGTACAATTAATGCTATTGTCAATCCATACAGGACAATTGCTGCACCGATGAGTAAAACAGCCATCCATTGTGCTCCCTTGTCATATTTTGCTTTCCAATTCTATCCCCAAAGGTAGAAGATATCAATCAGCATAATACCTTGGATGATGAGAAATAGTGCACCAAAGATTCTAGCGAATTCTCTGTATCCGTTGAAGAAGGAATAGTCAACGTACATAAACCCAATGAACATTCCAGAAATGAACAAGATTTTCAATACCCATAAGCCTTCATTGAAAACCTTGCTGCATTCGTTTCTAGCCCAGACAGCGATTAATATAATAGCATATAACACAGCTAAAGAGAAGCTCACTCGATAAACGGAACTCACCTGTTTTTGGAAAAAAGTCACATAAATAAGAATTTAAAATTATAATTGAAAAAGAATCATAAGAATATTGAAACAAATGTAATATTCATGTTGATCATTACCCCAAGACAATCAAGATTCCCTCCCGCTTCTTCTGGGCAGTGGATAAATGAAGAAAAGTAGTCGAATGCAGATTAAACATAATGAAGCACAAAGACTGCAAAAAGAAATGCTACAATGTTCAGCAGAATATGGCCTAATCGAACTTGCTACTTCATCGTCATCTTACAACAGCACGTGAAACAAGAGCATATTGCACTGCAAGCTTCTTAACCTGCACAGCAAAGGATTCCCACACACATATGAGCGAAAGATAAGAATCTATTTTCCTTTTTATATTTTCAGAATCTAATTTTTGTTTTTGTTATTTTTCTCTAAAATATATTCAAATTAATATAATTCCATAGAAAAAGTTTCTTTAAATTATGAATTTCTTCTTTCTTATTGTCTATCTTATCTCTTAATTCCCCATCGGCTCCTTCTCTTTGATCAGAAGATATAGAAACTGATCATTTTATTAAATATATGATCTCTTTGATTTTCAAACTTTAAAATCAAAATCAGGATTTATTGCTCCATTAAATTAATAGTTATTGATCCACAGAAGGGAGACAAGACATCAATAAAGAAAGCAAACCAAAAGAATAGACAAAAAACAAGAATATTAAGTCTCCAAATATTAAATGTACTAATTTGTGCTTTTCTTTTTTTTCTTTTTCTCTTTTTTTTACAATTTCATGCATTTGTAAAAAGTTTCTAAGCTTATTAAGGGAGATCCACTGAATTATGTGTCTTGAGTTCTATTTATTAAAGTATTTCCCGATGATGAGCAAGCGTAATTTCAACCAATTCTGTTAGGTTATTACTCCTCACAGCTGTGCTTTCATACATTGCAATCTCCTCTCGGAATACGCTAATTGCACTGTTTATCTCATAATAAAGTTTTTTTCTTTCTGCCATGAGTTTTTCAGTTAATTCATTTTTCAATTAGCCTTTATTTTGCTTATCTTCTTATTTCTTTTCAGCTCGATATTCACTCTTCAATCTACTAGAGATATCAGCGTGTTTCTTATTAGCTACCTAAACAATACCAAGAAATTACTATTATGCTTCTTCTAAACGAAACAAAATGCTCGACTCAAATAATTCACCATGTTTAATTGACTCTCTTGCAATGAGTTCTCTTGAAAAAGAGGCTGTTCTTTCTCCCTTTGAATCCAGATCATTATTATTACTATTTTAAGATCGTTTTAATTCCCATAATTACGTCTACAAAAGAATAACTAAATTCTCTGAATTCTACAACTCTTATTATGTTTCTTTCAATAATTCAATTAACGAACCATTGTTGTTGTTTCTCATGCCATCTAGTTTTTCATTTTTCAAGACATTTACATAATTCCTTATTTTTAATATCTCCCCTTCATAATATCTCTTTAATTCAATAGATTCTAATTCATCTTTCTCTTTTGCTTTACTCAATAATTTCTCAAGATTCTCTGCTCTCTCCCATAAACCCTTAGCAAACATCTCCATTTCTTCCCTTTCTCTCAATCGTTCTTCGCAAAGTTTGTTTACTTCTCTGCAAGTCTGCAGTTCCTGCTAGATTTCTAAAATCGTCTTACTGACAGATTGCAATTCTTCAGTTTTCTTCTTGTTATCAATCAGCAATGAATCAATCTTTTTTTTCATCTTTTCCTTCATTTCACCTTCCCGTTACTCAATTCTCTTTATCTTCGTAAGCTACTCCAGTAATTATGAATTTAACTTCATTTTATCTTCCTCACAGAGCTTTAATTTATCTTCAACTACCAAATGTTTCTTTCCAACTTCTTCTTCTCTGTTTTCAAATAAGGCAAACAACACAGTCAATTTAAAGAAATAATTATTTTAATTCTAACATTATTTTTCATCATGTAAATTCTTATTTATTTCTTGAATTGTTCTAATAACCCCCACCCTTGCTCGTTACTTCCAACCATAAAATGTAATTTAGTTCAATTTCCTTAATAAATATTTTACTTCACAGTTAATTTCTGCAGAATAGATCTTTCTTTCTCCAAATCATTTAACAGCTCTTTCTAGGCAGTTTACTCCGTCATTTATCTTTCTGTTAGAATCCTCTCATCGATCATCTTTTAATGTTTCAGTAACTCATGCTCTTTTTAAAGCTAACTAAACGATATTTCAATTTTTTCAACTGCCCTTTTTGCTTCGGCAATTTCCGCTCTACAATTTGCTTTTATCGCCTCAACATTCACAACTCCTAATTCCTAAACCTCAAGTAATCTCTATTACAAACCTTGTATTTCTCTTTAAAGAGAACCTGCATATTACCCAGCTTCAGCTAATTTCCCTGCTAGATCTGAATTCTACACGATCACTGATGCTTACGATGATTAACTAATTGTAGCATTGCTATGTCTTTCTTAAATTATTTTTTCATACATATTTTTCTCCTTCTTCCTGAGTTATTTCATAAGATTCATTTCTCTTTCTAACTATTTATTTGTCTCATTATTCTCATTCTACAATCTCTCCTTCAGAATCTAATAGTCATCTCTGAATCTCCCTTGTTCTTCTACAGCATTACGCTTCCCTCTTTCAATTTACAATTTCAAACTTTCAACTTATTCTGACTTCTTTACTATCTCAGATTAGCATTTCTCTAATTATCTCTCTAACTCTAATACCCTTTCATGGTTTCTTTCTTATTTCATAATTATCTTCTCAGTATTAGCTCTTTCCTCTAAAATAATCCCTTCCAATTACCTCACTTTTTGATTTTCAAGTAGCAGTTACTATTCCATAAACTTCTGCGAATCTTCAAATCCAATCTTACTATCCATTAAAGCACAGTTTTCTTCAACTTAGACATTCAATTAAAGCTACATTTCCATCAACGTATATTTTATTTATTAGACAAAGTTATCTTTTAGAATTTCTTGGACTCGTAAATGAAGAAACTAACTGGATGTTTCCTCAGCTTGCAGAGTCCTAAACAGTTTATCGCTTGAAATCATTCGATATACCTCTCCTGCAAGAAAATACAACTCCTCAATATCTTTCTCCTGAGATTTATTAACATAACCTCCGAGATTTAGATTCTTAATATTATCATCATTCTTGAATGACTGCACTTTCTCCCTTCCTTAGCTGCGTTTTTGCTATTCTTCAAACTATTCACGAATAGACTTACTACTTTTTCCTTATGTTAACACTTCATCTTCATATCCTTCAGTGCAATTCCTATTTTTAAGAGTAGTCCTTGGTTTATTTGCGCTCACAGTTGTGGATAAGCTTCTTGAATAAGATTATGCGTATGATCCCGCATGTTCCTATTGGTTTTCTTATTTAGTTGTTGTATTTTCATTGTGTTTCAGAGATAGATCTTATTCTTCTTATTTTTCATTTATTTCCTTATTTTCTAAAACACCTTGAAATTCTTCATTTTCATCTTAGTAATAACCTTCATTAGATTCTTTCATGCTAAGATTATCAGATCCTTCTTCTTTATCTTGATCTTCATTATTATCATTGAGTCTTTCCTCATGATTATTTAGATTATGCCTAATCATTGATGCCAAATGATTTGTATTTGTTAAAGCAGATTTTTGATTCTGAAATTTCATAAAAAAGTAGAAATCAAAAACAGAGAAACAGATATTCAGTACCCTTAATTGAAATCAATAAAAAGAAGAAGAAACAACCCCAATAGCGTAACTAATTATTATTATTACTTCTCTCCTCTGAATATTCAATAAACTCGTTGGATTCTCTTAAAACCATTTCTAAGATTACATCCTCCAAGACTCAAAACAAATATCTACCTCTGATTATGCAGACAACTAGCGTTCTAACAAAGAAGAATTTCGTTCCTCTCAAGAGCGAAAATGAGAAGCTTGGTTTGTTTGCAAATCAAGTTGACTAAATGCGAGATGCATTTGAAGATATGAAACGGTCAAGGGAAGAAGCAAAGAAGCAGTTGGAAGCTAAGTTTTAGGATGTACATCGGTATGATATGACAAATTTAGTTTTTTTGGAAGGAGGAAAAAGATAATACAAATAGGAAAATATTTTATCATTTTGCTAATCTCTTTTGTTGTTCGTTTTGTCAATTCAGAAAGATACAGAATACAAAGGAATTGATTGCTGCTGAAGGCAAGCGAATTAACGACACACTGTTAGCTTTCCAATCGAAGTTTGAAACGGAGCTTAAAATAAACAAAGAATATTTCTAAATCCTGCATGACACGACACAAGTTAAAATCAATGAGAGATTTGAGAAAAATGAAGAGGAAGCTAAGCGATTGGATAAAAAAATTGATGATGAAAAGGCTGAACGGTTGAAATAATCTGAAGAAACACTTCGAGATATCAGAACGCAACTTCAATGTGAAAAAAAAACATAACTTTAAAATTAAAAATTAGTTACAGGAATAATTGACATTTTGTTTTGTTTATGCTAACAGAGCTATTTAGTGTGACGGAGATAGAGAAGAGAGAAAGGATAGAAGGTGAAAAGAGAATTCTACAGAAATTAGACGATGAATCGTTTGCCTTGAAGGAAGTTCTGGATTAAGAAAAAACAGACAGAATTCTTGCAGTGAAGGAACTCAGAAATCACACTGATTTTGAGCTGAAATCGCAACAAAAATTCAACGAAGATTTTCATACTAAAACCATTGACGAGTTTAACAATGTAGTCAATAATCTCCAAATGGAAATGGACAATAGGTTTGACCACTAAGATCAAATAATCGATAATCTTTCCAAGCTTGTTAAAACTCTTCAAGACACACTAAAAGTCCTAGGAAAGGATGTTTGAATATTTCGCATCCTACACTTTAACCTTCGCTTTAATTTCTGAGAATGTTAATTGTGTGTTTCATCTGGATAAGAATATCAAAATCAATATGTTTGGATGCTTGAGATGATTTGCAATTATTATGCAAAGTAAAAAAACAAAATGAATTATTGACAATTTTTGTTATTTTTTTCTCTAAATACAACTTCATAATCCCCCTTCCATGCCTGCACTGAAAGGCATCACAAGAGCAAACATTGCCTACTCAATTTCTTGAAGAAGCATAGTCAATTCGTGGTCAGAAGAAAGAGCAGGTCTTGCCATAAATTTTATCTAATCCTCCTCTTCCACTTAGAATTCTTTGAAGACAAAATCATTCAAAACATAACTAATGATGATGGGGATGAGTTAGATGGTTTCGGGAGAAGTAGACAGTTTCTAGATAACTTATTTTAAAAGTTGAGGTTGTTTTTTGAGAATTTCAATTTAGAATCTGATGATTTCCTTCGTTTTCTCAATTGTTATATCCTTAGTTGCATCGATTTTTTCTTTAATTTTTTATATTATCGCAGCTTAGAACATGTATATTTCTTACTAATGTCCTTTTTGCATAAAGTCCATAATTGACTACTCGAAATCTTTATTTTAAATGTTGAGTACATCTAAGATTGTTTATTGTGCCTTTTTCAAGACATCTTCAATTGAATAATAATACTCGAGAACAAGTCTTTCATAAGCATCAGCATCAGTGTCCATAACTGCTCTTCTTTCTTATCTATTTTTGAGAGTCACTTGAACGTAATCCTCAGCTGCAAGTTCGATAGATTACTCGAGTACTTAAGAAATCGTGTTCATATCATAGTTTTTAGTATTTCCGATAGTCCGCGGAGTTATGTTTGCTCCGATTATGCGAGCTTTTTAAAAATAAGCTGATTCCTTAGGATTAGTTTGTGTAGTTTCTTATTCAATTTCCTTTGTTTTGGGTGTTTCTTTTCTTTTTTTTAACAAAAATAATACTATTCTTAAAGCTGCTGTAGCTCCAATAGTTGCTCCAATTATTGCTACTTTATGTGCTTTAACTTTGAAGATAAATGAATTCATGTTCTCTAAAGGGAATGAAAGTAGTAAGATTTTCTTTTTTTTAATCTTTTTTAGATTATTTTTCTGTGGTAATTTATGCAAATCTCCGTGATAATCAGAAATAATTTTTAGATGATGATCTATTTCTTTTTGTGATAGTCTTTTGAGAATAACAATCTTTAATAGGATCTTCTTTAAACAATCAGCCTTCTCTTAGTGCTTTCTAGAAATACTTCTCTAAAGCCAGTCTAGTCTATTAATTCCATATCAAAAAACACAAAATAAGAAAGAAAATAAATATGATTCATTCAAAGAATCTTCTTCTTAAGAGCCTCTTCAAGGTATCAAATAACCCATTTTGTTGGCAAAATAGAATCCCTAGTGTGTACGCTAAGGTGTCCTTTCCATCAATTGTTTAAGCTTCTGAGCCATCTACTGCAAACAAGATTGTAGTTACCAACAAAGCAGATGCGAATCTCATTACAAATTCTGCTTAATTGGAGTAGCTTAAGAAAAATAAAGCGGAATGGATTTACTAAAATGATAAAGCAACTTTAGTTAATTACCTGGGCAAAGAGAAGAAAGAATCTGACTCAGAAGAGAACACTGCAACATGCCAACAAAAAAGATTAGAAGAACTTGTTTAAGCTGGTGCGAAGGCTGCAAGGGCACTTCATGCAAGAAAAGTTACTACTAGTGATCTCGTATTTGAGTCTGATTTTAACGCAGAAGAGATTCAACAATATTTGAAGGGGTTCTTGCTAGCAAATTACAAGTTCAAGATGAGTGGAGTTGATTTAGATACCGCAACAGCTACAGAAGAAGAAAAGAAAGCCCTTTTCGAACCAATTTCAAAAATTAATATAATTTCACAAAATAATGAAATCAAAACGTAGAGCAATGATTTTAAATTCATTGAAAGAGCAGCATATTACACGCTGTATGCTCGCTAGCTCGGGAATCTTCGTGCAGACATTGCAAACACCGAATTCTTCTTACAAGAAGCGAAAGATATTGTTGCCGCTCATCCTGGAAAAGTTGTCTTAGAATATCTTCAAGGAGAATAACTTGTTGAGAAAGGACTGAATCTTGCTCATGCGGTAGGAAAGGGTTCATAGAATCCTCCTATTGTAGTGAACTTAACTTATTTAGGAAATACATAGGAATCTTCAGAAATTGATGTCGCTTTGATCGGTAAGGGAGTCTGCTTTGATGCTGGTGGTCTTAATATTAAACCAACTGGATACATGGAGACAATGTACATGGATAAATGCGGTAATAAATCTACAAAAAATTACAGAAATTGAATTAAATTTGTATCTTTGATTATCTAGGAGCTGTGGCTACATTAACAGCATTTAGAGCTGCAGTTGATTTTGGTCTCAAAGTCAACTTAACTGCGACTGTTGGTTTAGTTGAGAATTTCCTTTCCAGTACCAGTTATCGTCCTTCTGATATCATCCGCAGTCACAAAGGATTAACTGTTGAAATTGGCAATACTGATGCTGAAGGTCGTCTTGTTCTTGCTGATATTATGAGCTGGACTCAGCAGAAACACAAACCTAAGGTAAGAAATTTTTTGCAAAAATTCAATCATTTTTAAAAATAATCTTTGTTATCTTCAAAGAATATGATAGAGTTATCTACTTTAACGGGAGCATGCGTGGTTGCTCTAGGAGAGGAGTAAGCTGGTCTTTTTTCCAACTCTGAGACCCTTAGTCAACAGCTTCAAGAGGCAAGTAAAATAAGTGGAGATAGCATTTGGAGACTCCCAATAACTGACGCTCATCGGGAATCAATGAAAGGACAATTCAGTGATCTCACAAACTCTGGAAAATCTCGCTATGGAGGTGCATCTTAAGCAGCAGCATTCTTAGAAAAGTTTGTGGAAAAAGGAGTTAATTGGGCTCATATTGATATTGCCGGGCCTGCTGAATCAAAATCTGATAAAGGTAACAGCATACATAACAAAAACAAAAAGTCTATTTTTGTTTGAATGCACAACACATTTTTTGTATTTTTTAGGACATATTTCTGCAGGAGTATCAGGCTTTGGAGTGTAACTTTTACTGTAATACCTCCGTAAGATTCAAAAACAGTGAAACAAAATATTCTTCAACAGGAAGACAGACACAAGACAAATATTTTCATCAGACACATAAGCAACAAAAAAATAATTATTTTTTGAGTTGTTTCTGGTGAAAATTGTTCATTTTTAAGATTTTTAGAACAAGAATAATCATTTTATGCTAAGACAAAAATGTTTAAATTAGCATTATCTTCCTTAAAAATATATGATTAAACTACTCTTTCTTCAATCTGCTTTATTCTCATATTATTTCCAGAGTTCTAAAAGCTACACCAAAAAAGATAATTATTCATAAAAATCTAAATAAAAGTTAATTCTTCAAAGCTTTTACTTCTTGGTTATTTGAAAGCTAAGATGTCTCAAATAAAGAAGTGATTTATGTGACCTTCTTGTTGAATTCAATGTTAAACATATTCTCATTCTAGCGATAATTGATCAAAAAGATTTTCACTCGCTTCTTTTCATACTCCAATTTAGATTGTATTTCACTGTATCCTTCCTGAAAATTTAAAAATATAAAGATTTTCAGGTGAAAAAAATGGTTTTGTTACTTAATTCTGATTCCCTAGTGAACTGAGCTCTCTCTGAAGTAAAAACACTCTTTATGCCATAGCTTCTCTTAAAGCTAGAATTTCAAGACAAGCTTCCAGTTATTCTACTAATTGCTGGAAGAATAAAGAATAGGATTATTTTCAAATAAGTTTTAGAAATCTTCAACCAATATTCTTTTGGGAGAATTTCAACAAACTATTGTTACTTTGAGAGGGAGATCGATAAGAGTAAATAACTTTTATGTCTATTCAACTTCAATCAAGCCAGCTTTCAGGACTATTTTATCAGGGTTGTATTATTACCCTTCTTCATTTTCTTGTTCTATTCATAATCAAAAAATGTCATTTAAGCTAAAATAATCAATTGAAAAAAGATAACTAACATTTCTTACTTAACTATGAAAAGACTGTTGAGATGATGGAAAGATTCTCAGCTTATTCCTTTTTTGCCTCAAATACAAGATTCACGCAAGCCCATAATTCCTTAAGTTTTGAGTGCTATTTACTGAATTATTCTGTAGCGATTCTGAAAAATTCATCGTGTTCATCAGGCACTCGCTTTTCAATTTTCGATGAACCCACAGCTTTAGAGAAAATTGTAAACCCTTTGTTCATTATGCTTTTCAATAGACCTTCTTTGGGTTCTTTTTTTTCATCTTATGATTCCTTTGAAGAGTTCTTTATTTGTGTAAAGTTCTTTAGCATCAAAAGAAGATTTTGTTAAAAATACTAGATTTCATGATTAAAACAACTTAACAATGTATTGTTTGCCAAGTACAGCATCGGATGAATTGAGGAAAGCTGATAGCTAAGGAGCGAATTTTAGTTCTCTATGCGAGAGAAGTTTCTAAAGAAAATATTGAAGAAATTGTCTTCGCTCCTCCATGAGTTCTTATTTCTTTTAGTTGAGGTAAGATATTTTTGGGTCAAGTTTGGAGAATAGTCCCTTCTGTGAAAGAGGAGGAAGAAAATAGCCTGGATAGTTGAAAAGAAGATCCTCACGTAGCCACTCAAAATCGCTAAATCTTCTCGACACAAGAATCACATTGCTCTCATATTTCCAGGATTTCACGTTGTATGCGTGACTCTCGAAAATGAACCTTCCCAAGCAAAAAAAATAGTAAAAATCTAACTTGGAAAAGATAAATTCAAAGATATCTTAGTTGAGAATTTAGATGAGAAATTCGCAAAATAGTTAAAGCTAATTCATACCAATCAGTTTATGTTTCTCCATCTAAGACTTCTGCTTGCCTACCTTCCATTTCGTTATCAACTGTTAAATTTAAGAATTTTAGATGCTTTTCATCTCTTTAGAATGCAATCTGATCTTTTGAAATTGCTGCTGCGACTGCTGATGGTTTGGTTGCAATAGGCTCTGATTTCTTCTTCAGTTTTTCCTGCATGTATTCTTCATCTGCTGTGAAGATGATCTCTATCTCTTCGGAATCATCTAAGTTTCCTTATTTGTTATTTTACATGATTTTATTAGCTTTTCCTATTGTATTTTTTCGTAAAAAGTTTGCAAATAATCAAGTAAAAATTGAACTTAATTATTCTTGCAATATTTCTCAAGTGGCTCTATCCAATCTTTTCTGATAGAATATTAGTGTTAGTCTCTCGATTCTCTCTTGTCTCTTCCAACATAAATAGGCGATGATTAAATAAAAACACATAATTTTGAATAATCTAAAAAGATTTCATATGCTCATTTCAAAAAAAAAGTATTCATTTTTTTAACCTATATTGACAAAAAACCTAAAACAATTTTATTTCATTCATTAATCAAAACTATTAGGAGCTTTGAGTTGCAGTTAATGAGCAGAAAGTTATGCAAAGTTAGCATAAGAATTCTTTCTGCGGACTAATGAAGAAAATTGATGGTCATTATTCCTATTTTTACGAGCTACACTTTTCGTAAGATTGTTAGCTTTTACACTCGCAGCTTAGCGAAAAGAAGCCATGTTATGAAATAACATCTCCTCCTACTATTTTCTCATCTTGTAAAGAACAAACAAATAATTGTACTTTCGATAGTAAATCTACCACTCCTTCATAACATCAATGTCGACTTCGTTATCAGTAACCATAATGAAATTGTTAATATTTCCTTTTTCTTGTTCCATGAGTAAATTTTTCCTGCAAATGAGCATATCTAAGTCTTGGAGATTCTCCTTGCAGCGTATTTGATATTCCGACGAAAAAGATTCTTCAGGCTAGACTTATCCAGACATGGTCATTACTCCAGATACTCCAATGTGGTTGGCTGTGAGAGTGCTCATTCTAAAATTACTGTTTGAACTTTGTCTTTAAGTTTGATTTTTCTAAACCTTATCAGCAGGAGAAATCTGTAAATTTCCAAGAGCATTATTGCTACTATTAGCAATTCCTATGCCAGATTGACTTACATTACCATTTGGAAAATAATTATTTCCTTCATTAGGTATCTATTTTTGTCCAATTTAGCTAATTGTATGGAAATATCCTTTCAGTCGAGGAGAATGCACTTCGTTTATCATGAGAGATTTTTCTTTTCTCAAATCATCACTGTACTTTGGATATTTCCATGACGATATTTAGGCATTTATATTCTCTTTTGATGGCAATTTTCGATTGAGTTTTGTTATTTACTAGAAAGAAACAGAGTCACTTGATCCAAGACAAGCCAGGAGTTGCTATTTCTGCCCAGAAGTATGCATATTATTAGTAGTATTGTTGTTGTTGTTTTAAGGTTTTTTGGGATAATTTGTAGATGGACTCAATTACCCGTTGAATTCATTGAAAGATACATTCATATCTAATTTGGGAGGTGATAACATCGATTATGGGAAAAAGAAAGGTGTTTTATTGACATATTGATTTTGTGAGAAGGGTGTGTCACCAGAGGGAATTGTAGGAATGCTGGAAGAAACTATGTGGGGGCTTGATTTCTTTGCTATCTTATGATTTGACATATTTGATGCAGCATGAATCAATTCTTCAACTGATGACTACTTACCAGAAAAATACCTCAGTTAATTTTCTTTAGACTACAATTATATCACTTTTCTTTCTTCGATGTATGATTTCTTAGCTTTTTATGCTCTCCGTTTAAAGACTCTATCCAATAATTCGCTACCTTCCTTAAGAGGCATTTAAGCTGCCTCTAAAAAACGAGAGTAAAATCCATCTTCTTCTTAGTGTATTTGGTGTTACTCTATACTCCCAGAATGTCGTTTCTCTGTTCTGATATCAATAAATTTCTTTGAGTTTTTTGCTGGTTTTTCGGAATTCTTCAAGCTAAAATTAATATTTCTTTTGAAAGTCTTGCCGTGATGGGAAATGAAATCTGCTGAATTTGGAAAAATCCCTTGCTTTTTGTCTGAAACACTTGCTATCTATAATGGAGGCAACATTTCTCCAGCAGAAATTGTATCTCGATTCCAACTTGGCACTTCCAATTCAGATTTTGCCCCTTCTTAAGCAGATTCCTCTTAACTTTCTTAATAGTAAAGCATTCCTCGCTCTTACATAGTCTCATGCACAGAAGGGAGATGCATCTTAATAGATTAAACTCTTGGGGAACTTAGTGATGATTCTTAGCTCTCGCTGTCATTTTATTATTCAAAACGGTGATTCTCATTCATCTGATACACCTATTTCGCTTGAGGAGTAAAAACATATGTACCAGGTTCCTCCCTCTCATCAATAGTAAACAAATTATTATCTTTATCAGTAGGACCTTCTATTCGTCTTTAACTTCCTGATTTGGATTACTTCAGTTATACTCCTTTCCCTCCTTCAGATTAATTCTTAATCTTTAAAAACAGATTAAAATTATGAGAATCTGTTTTATGCATTAATTCATTCTGTTTTAGTTCGCTACGACTTTCAGTTTATTAAAGATAATTATCTCCTCTATATTCCGAGACATTCTCGAAACAATCAAACTTTCCTGCAGCAGTTGCCTCTTAATTCTGTTCATCTATCATAGAATGCAATTCCTCAATAATATTCTCTTTATCGATTTCAAAAATGATTTCCTTAGCTTGCAATTAGATTTCAAACAGATTAGCAAGTGACTAATTAGATAATTCTCTTTTTCTCTTAAATGTTTCTCTAGCATTTGTTTAAATATCCTTTTTAGATTATTTCAGTTTATTTGCTATGAATTTCACATAAGGACATAATTTAAAACTATGCGTGGAATCATGACAAGAATTGCATTGAATGTTTAAGTCTAAAGTCTTTTAACTTAACACTGCTTCGTCTCTAATGAATGAATACCACTCGTAGTCAAGAGGGAAAGCTTTTAAGATTTTCATAAGATCTTTCCGTTCGAGATAAGAAATTACAGCAACTCCATTCGCTCGAGCAGAATACGGGCTACGTTTTCCGAGTAGGAACGTTTCATAACCAAATACAGACATCCTCTAAGAGCACACACAAACACAATCATAAATTAACAAAGTAACTTTTTTATTTTTAAAACCTTACTTAAAACGTTTGGATGTTCATCTACGGAAAACTTTTTGTCTTACTCTCTCTTGTTTTCACTTAAATACTCGAAATTACACAGCCTTACGCAACATAATAGATACAATCATTTGTTTCATTCTCCTAGAAGATTGTCTCTTCTGGGAAAAACACCTTTTGCTTTATGACAAGCGATATCTACCTCTTGCATTCCTAGGAGAATTTTTTAAGTGGAAAAATTCTATCAACAACAACTGCATTCACGTCTTGCATAACCTCTTCTCTTAGCAGTGGTGGTAAGGAATCGAAGATATTCAAGCGATTGAATTGCTTCTGTTCGTTTTCGTATTGAAGATGCTCATGATATTTTCTGACTTTATTCTACAACAACAAATTAAGACCTCTCTTGTTCATTTCATTATTGATGCCATTCATAGTTCGATTGTAAAGTTACTTCCGCTATTCCTCGTTTTTAACTATTTCACTGATTTATGAGAAGGAATAAGCAAATACGTTAGTTGCTAAAAGAGCCACCATTATCATAAACGATTTTTCATCTAAAAAAAGAAAAGTAGCAAAATCAAAAATAAAATCGATTTATTTTTTTCTACTTCTTTCTGCAAAAACACCAAAAATTACATTGCGTTGCAGGAGTTATGTCACCATATCCGATTGTTGTCATGGTTATGATGATGTAATAGAACGAAATGATGTATTTTTGTCCAATTTGTAAATTTTAATATTAATATTTTGTTATCCAAGAGAGATTGTTTTCTCCTTCTTCTAATCCTATTAGTAGAAACACACAGCAAGCGACATGGGCAATTAATATAACCAAGAATTCAAGCTTAATTAACTTCAACCAAGCAGATTTTGTTGAACCAATCTGAAGTTTTGTTTCGATGTCGTTTAGTTTAGAAGGAACATCTGCGAATTTTATAAGTACTACAAAATCAAAGTACCGTGTGGTTCCACTACCGTCTTTATGTAATTAAGCGAGTAGAAACACAGTAAACACAAGAAGATCTCGACTAATTGAGGAAAAAAAACAATTCAAGTTATTTTTTAAGGGTATTTTTTCAACTTACAGAAGGTCAAATGAGTAGATCTTGAATATCCTAAAGCGATTTGTTATGACTATCCCATTTTCATACACTGCCTTGAAATAATTTCAAAAAATAAATGGTGAGATACAATTTAGCATTAAAAGAATTACTGAGTTTAGGTTAATAAGAATTTCTAAGATAAGAATCCAAGGAATTATTGCAACACTAGAAAATGAGATTGGTTTTGAGTTATCAAAGGAAATGACGTGTTGAATAGGGACATTTATGATCAAATAGAATATCACGCATACCATAAAGATATCCCTGAGAAAAGCAAACAAAATCCCATCTTTAAAAAAACAAAGTACCACTTTTTCATTACCACAATAACTTGAAGAGGGATTCCTATTTTCAAAGAAAAGAAAAGAATTAGCAAGGAGAAGAATAGGGTATCAAGTTTTATTAAAAATAAACAAATATTCTAAGGGAATTAATTGGATACTTGCGAGAAGAGAAACTAGCTTCTAAAAAAAGATGCACTCTTGTTCACAATTCTGGTGTCTAAGATGAAGTAACGGGGGAAAAAATAAAGTTATTTTAGAAAAGCGATATGTGTGGTAAGGGAGATAGATGTGAAAGAAGCTCGAGTTTTTGCTAAATTAATAAGTTTGGAACATTATTTGGTTACTTCTTAGTTTGTACAGGAGTTTCTTGAAGAAAGTACTTTTCTAAAAAATTCAAACAATAAAACAAAATACTCAAACCAAACTGATTTCTCACATAAATTCCTTAAACTAACCTGCGAAAAGATGAGACGATTTTCATAGATGTAATATTCATACTCTGAAGAGGCGTCGTTGATAAATGAGAATTAGCTTGGCGTGAGATGCTTAAAACGCACACTTGGAACTCTTTGAATGAGTTTTTGTATAAATCTTCTTTTGATTTAGTTTACTTTATTCCAAAAGAAGATACTTTTAAAATCCCTTTTTCCTAAGAAAGTCTTCTGCTAGCCTGACTTAAAATGAGTTTTTGATGTGTGCTAATCAGGATAGTTATTTGTTAATTTTTTCTTGCTGCCTTCTTTGTTTTCGAGTTCATGATTTTCTTGAGGTTGTTAGCTTAAATTCTCAGAAATCACTTCGATAGCAGGTATCGACCCAAGATTATCATGAAAATGATCTTTTAACTAGTCTGATTACCTGCCAGAAGCAAGATTAGTCTGAGAAGAATGGTGATAACCGCTGCTGATCTAATTAGGCTTGTAACCAATTTCCAAATTATCTGCTTTTTGTGTTCCTTCTTTTGAAGAAATATTTACTTAAATATCTCCATCATGATGGTCTTCCACTAATGACAAAGACTACCCCTCAGCGCGTAACATCGTTCCTTGATTCGCATGCTATTCATCTAGTTCATAATTCCTGCTTGTAACTAGATTCATGGAAATGCAATTGCTAGTTGTTTATTATTATCCATTTCCATTACCCAACCCAACAAGACTGGTATCCTCATCTTTCAGCATTCTAAAAGGATATGAATCATCTAAGCACTGTGATAAATGTTATTTTATTTTTTCCTAGTTCAGTCTCATGAGACTAGGATCTATTTCAGCTAGGTCCATAGAACTCTTCAAAATAATATTAATTATTGGTTTTTTACACTTTTTGTTAGTATTTTTCTACTTAGTTTCTTTTCATCCTCTTTCTCTGTGGTAATAGCCTTATGGATCGATAAAAAAAACTAGCCAAATCGTAATTAAAAGTCACAATTTTTTAGTTCCAGTTGTTTTAAAAACGAAGTATTTTGCTTGCAGAATGTGATATATGAAAAAGTACATGAACCTTCTTAACTTATAGAAAAATATCAAATCATAGTAAGAAATGTAATTTACTATTGAATTCACCTAATAGAACTACTTTAGAATTTTAAATTATGTAAAGGATACACAATTTCAAGCATTTTCAAATCTCCACATGTTATTTAACTTGAAATAAGCTTCTATCTATTTTTTATCATTTTTCCTACTGATAATTCATCTAAGATAACTTGTTCTTTTTTCCAAACAAAAAACTCTCACAAAAATATTTATGTTTTTCCCCCCTTCCATTTTATCATTATTTTTTCCTTCCTACTTTCGAATTATGTTATCGAAAAATCGACTGAATACCTAACTATTAATAACTCCCCAATCTACTTTTAATTATCTTTGAAATAACTTTTCTTAAAAATAACGTCGGCACTAGGATTTGAACCTAGAACTATCGTCAGGTTATGTGCATGACACATAACAAAAGCAAGTTATGATACCATCGTGATTTCATTTCACCATACCGACCAACTACTCAATCTATTGATCTATTTCCTTCATAAATTTTCTATGAAAAAATCCCCTTTCTTTTTAAGAAGTAAATCAAATCTAAATGAAGATAATTATGGAAATCATTTTTCTCAATAATAGAAAACATTAATGAACCATTTCTTTAAAAAAAAAGTGTCGATACTAGGAATTGAACCTAGAATTAAGGTTTATAAGACCCTTGTGATGCCTTCGTGATTTATTTTCACCATACCGACTAATTCTTCATTTTACCCCAAAATAATACAGAAGTATCAAATATCTGCTGCCTGTCATAATGAATTTCCCTTACTATTTAAGTATTTTTCAAGAAAGTAATAGTTTATTAACAACAGACACAAATAATAATGTGAGAACGAAATACATAATACAAAAACTGAATAAAGAATGGAATTGTTTGATCTAAATTACAAATATATTTTAAGGGAATAAATCCTAATTATGAAGCCCATAAAAAGGAGGTTAAATTCTATCAACATTCCTTCATCTGTGAGCTAGTAGTGATTTTGAGTTGCTATGCTACTTGCAGTGCTTTGAGAACAGAAGGAAGAGATTAATATGCTTCCGCTTGAGTTTATCCCTGCTAGTTTGCTGCCAACTACTGATTAGTGATCTCAGCCACAGAAAGACCACTGCAATTCCCCAAAGAATTCGCTTATTTTTAATTTATATTTCCTTATTTTTAAATGCAATTCTATCTTTGATTCTATTCTGCAAATGATTTTTGTTAATCACACAAATAATCTCTTAAGAAATTAGTTTCAGCTATCATTTCTTTCTCCGCTATTGAATCACCACCAGGACTATTATTACAGCTGACATTCCCCTGCTACTATCCATTATCTTTCAATTCTCTGATAATATCAATAGATTCTTGCAGTTTCGATTTCAGCAACTCAAAACTATTTAGTTTCTTTTCCAGTCTGCTATGCGATACTTGTAACGCTTTGATTATCCCCTCTTGCTTAATATTTTTCTCTAAAAGGTCTCTGCTTTCTGTTTCCTAGCTGTGATGCAATTAATCTCTCTCAATCGTAACTTAATCAAGTTATCGTCGCAGTACTTGCACTGATTCCTACAGCCTGACATTCATCACTTTATCTTGCATTAATTGCTGCTAAAATTGTTATTTTTCATCCTGCCATTATTGCTGCTATTGCTGAAAGTATTGCTATTCTGCCAACGAAACACTTGGATTATCAAAAACTTAAGAAGTCCCACTGCTCGGTCGGCTGTTACTGAGAAATGTCTATGAACATTTAGAACAAGATTTCACGATCTACCTGAGTAATTCCAATTCCTTTTCAACTTCAGCGCAGTTTCCACATCGACTTCCAACAGACGCTTGAGTATTTTGGGTATTGTTGTTCGTGGAATTGGAATGAGCGCAACTAGGTTGTTTTGATAATGTGCGAGTTTTCTCCCTGGAAGAGGAAGATTCTCCTTGGTATTATGGTTAGGTATTGGAAGGGAACGAGTCTAATTGTTATTGGCTTCTATTTTAACCAGTATTAATTAGTTCCTCTTGGCTTATTGGATTAAGAAATTATTGGAGATTTTAAGAGCTTAAAGGAGAAGAAGATACTTAAAATTGCTGTTATGAAAGTTATTGAGATTTTTCAGGATTCTACTTCAATTATGGAGTTCTTGATGGCATGAAAAAGTTTTTATTGTTCTGCATTTCATCGTTTAAGACCATTGCATAGACAGATAGATTGTTATTACTGCTGTTTATGTTGTTGTTACTGCTTAATTGGAGGTTATCTCCTTGAACAATTCCAGTTTAGCTGTGATTCTAAGCTTTTACAGCTGTAAACCCTGTGGTTGTATTCTTAAACCCTGCAGAATTGGGTGAGTAATCTCTACCAGTTCTAGGTGATTTTCGGATGAGATTTCCGTCAAAGAATTGCTGCTACCTATGAGATTTAATATCTTCATTTTGGAAAAAATACTGCTTTTTATCTTCTGATGAGGATATTTCTGACTTAATCCTTTAATGCGATGAAGGCACTTTCAAAAAAGCTGAAGAAAGGTTCAATTTATTTGATGACTTCGAATGAACTCCAGCAGGCTGTTATGAGATTGGACTGACTTGTCGTTTAATAATTGGTGATCGATTGCGGGTTTAACTTGTTGATAAGATGTTATTGCTGCTGTTGTTGTTGTTATTATTATTTTGTTAGTTCGCATATCTATGAAAACTACCTGGTGATCTAAGGGGAGAAGAATCTCTGTTCAGCATAACTAATTATGACTGTTTCTGCGATAAGGGGGATAAAGAAGGTTCTTTGAACTTTTTAACAGCAGAGATCTAAAAATAGTTGTTGTTCATGGAATTCTTTTACATATTTGTATTTTTTTACTCGAGCTGCTATGATTTTCAAGAAAAACGCAATATTATTCGCAGAGATTGAATGAATAAATAAATATTACAAAAAGAACCAACACACAAACTTATTATTGTTATCCTTTCTTTTTTCTTTATTAACTTTCTCTAATTTCTTGTTTGTGGGGGGGAGGGGGGGGATTACCCTCCTACTACTTCTGCAGACTTTAAAATAAAAAGAAGTGAATGTAAAAAGTGTTTCTTTTTGTTTTTTTCCCTCACTTACCATCCATCCCAGCCATCCGCATCGTTCCCTTAACAGTGACCATTGTGTATTTCGAGTGAATTAAAATATCTTTAGATTAAAATAATCCATAAATCCATTGAATAACTCTATAAATAACTACTGATTCTTTCGAAATTAAATGATATATTTGTTTTTTATTTTTGATTTAACTTTGTATGGTGTTTTGTGTTTAAAATAATCTAAAAAATGTATTTGTGATATTTTATAAATCAAATAAGGTGAAATAAGATGAGAGAGATAACAGAAATTAAAATATTTTAGACAATTTTATATTTAATTTAAAATCTAAAGATAGTCAATTTGACTCTTTTTATCCTTAAAAACTCTTTATTATTGAAATAATTAATTCATTGGAAAATCATATTCATTTCTAAATAAATAAATAAGGGGGGAATTAAAATAACTGAAATATTATTTTTCAAGGCAATGATAACTAAATAAAAGGACAACATTGCATTTAAAACAATTCTATTTTCTTGTGGAGGATATTGTAAAAAAGAAGAAGAAGGAAAAGAAAAGTTAACTCTTTTTGATTTTTCAAATATCACAGCATAGTATAAGTTCACTCTACGATACCATTAAAAGTTGAAGTGCTCGCTGAAGTTTAATTGAAATGTAGTTTTTCTGATTTTTCTTCAAATAATTATTAATTGTTTTGTAGCTCTTAATTTCCTTCTACTTCTTGTTATTCAGCAAGGAAAGATAAAAGTGCTTTTTATTGAAGTTATTGATTCTGCAGTGAAATCAAATGTTATGAGAAACTTGGTGTTATACAGATCCTTTAAATTCCTAATTTCTTAAAAACCATGTATTTTAGTGTAATTGCTCCTACAAGATCTTTGCTATTTACATAATCCTACTCTGAAAGCACATCGAGTGCAAACGAATTCTATGGTAGTTAATTTATTGAATATGGAGAAGAAGGAAATTTCGGTGGAGCTGATACGAAGACATCCACTGAGAAAGCCTCATCGATGAGCTTATTCTCAACAAATTGAGCAGATATTTTTCGAAGAACTTAAACAATAATTGCAAGTGTATTTCTTCTTTGTTTCGAATTGTTTTATTCATTTTTAAGTGAACCTTCAACCGTCTTTAAGCCTTGGAATTTAGGAAAACCAATCGAAGAAGCAGCTCCAGGGAGAATATGTGTAAGAAGTGATAAAGCTTGGGATATTTGAAGTTAGCTTGTTGTTGCTGGAGGAAGACGTAAAGGCTGCGTTGAAGAGTAGAGAGAAAGATACTATTCAGGGTTCTCAATATGATAGAGACAAACTGAATGAAGAGTGATGTTAAATGAGAAGAAATTATTGCAGATTGGTTGGAACTTTTTATGCAGTCTATGAAGTAAGTTGACAACAATTGGACGTGAATTTTAGAGGTTGACGATATTGTAGAAATTCAAGACATTGAGAACTTAGTTAGTTGTGAAATGTTCGATTTATTCAACAACGAATCTCTCTATTTCAGCGTAACATTGGTTTTTCGAGATAATTATTGAATTCCATTCTTCTGCTGGATATGATGATTTGTAGTAGAAAGCTGACAGAAATAGTGGCGATCTCAGAAGGTTTCTAAGAATCACATGAAACTATGAGTTCGTAATCCTTCTGTCAGCTAATAAATGATGGAATGTTCTGAAAAACAGAGAGTAAACCTTCTAAAATTTAACATCGTGTGCTTGTTGCTAGGATAGATATGCTTTAGACATAATAGAAACCACAGTCTTAAGCAGTTCTCCATTCATTAATATTCCACTTTCCCAGGATAAAATCAATTACTAAATGAATTTGTTCATTTTTCGAAAGAGCTCGACATCTTTACAAAGATATGAGAAAAATAACACTAATTCTCTCTCACTGCTCAAACCGCGGACTAATTTATCTTGAATTTTGAGAGCCCACGCTTTTCCAACATGAGAATCTATCACAGGGAAACATTAGCTATTTCTATGACGGAGACATGAAGCATAGAAAACTCGCTTGATGTCTTCCATTTTGAGTTTCTCAAATTAGTTGAGGACAGTGATTCTCACTTCATTTAAGATTCTCTGATCGAGTTGAATATTCAAAAAATCTTCTCTTGCAATGTTCAGCAGATAGAATAGTGCCTTGTATCCATGAGCATCTGGCTTAGCTCTAAAGCTCTTGATTATCGGGGAGAGCATCTACATGAGCTCATTTTTCTAAAGATTATCAATTCCAAAACCTTATTTTTTTAAGTTCATCAAAAAATCCTCTAGTTTTTCTAATTTCATTTGCACATTGGGTATTTCATAGATATTTTTCATGAAATTTTGAAATTAGTTAGCATCGTTTCCTATCTGGTTAGACTCATGTCCTTTGAAGCTGATACTGCCAGGATTAGAATTGTTTCCTTGATAAAAGTAATTTGAGCTGGAATTCACATTAATTTTGAACTCTTCAGAATTTATGAAAGTATTTCGAAAACTATCTTTGCTCTAATTGATGGTATAGTTATCTTGGTTGTTGTCAAATGATTACTGCTTGTTATAATTATATGAATTACTACTATTTCTTCTGTAGAAGCTCATCTATCCAGAGTGATTTTTATTGCTACTTTAATAATTCATGGATTAGATTTCATTCAAGTCCAGATATTTCTCATGAAATCCTTTGTGGAGGATATCGACTTCATGAATATCATCTCTATATTGCATTTCCATCTCTTAGTCAGTGAACTCCTCATTGATCTCAGCGTAATGAATGAAATCTCTTTTCTGACACTTTGTCAGGGAGACTATTGACGTAGCTGGAGTTGCAGCTGCTTTAGTTTGGCTAAGATTTATGTATGTGAATCCATATTTTGGCTTAGTTTACCTTGATAATATGTGTTAAACTATGCTTCTGATCATTTTCTTTTTCTCCTACTTCTACGAACGAAGATTTAATTTGGGTTTTCTTATTGTATTGTGTTGATTTGAAGAAAAGGAATATTTCTCAAATTCCAATATTCTCTCTCTAAATTATAATTTGAACCTCTCTTTCTTCTGAATATTCCTTTTTTAAACGAAAATAGAAGTGATAATGCATAAAAAGAAGGTTCTTTGGAGTTTTCATTGAAATTTTTTAGATTTCCACTTGAATACTTTTAGCTGGTTTTAACATTTCAAAGATGAAAGATGAGAAATATCCTCAAAGAATACAGATAATATTGCATGCACATGCTTAATAATAAATAAATTAGTTAGATTTTGAAACATTTTTAATTTTTTTTCTAAAAATAAAATGCAAACTATTGGAGCTTTGGTTGTATGTTGTTGTTTTTTCTCATAGAACTTTCTTGATTTTTCTCATAGAACTTTCTTATTCTTTATCAGAAATGGAATAACAAAAAATAATCAGCCTAGAAATTTCTCACTCAATTCCTACCCTAGGTTGAATTCTATTCAGCTGAATTTCTTCAAAAAAAAATGAAATTAAAATGACACTTTTTTCAATAATCCATTTTAGCTAAATATTTTGATTTTTAAGTTAACGATTTAAATCATTTCATACTTAATAATTAGTCAATTATCTCCTTCATTTACTCTTTTCCTCTTTCTTGCAGTTATTTAAAAAATATGACTAATTATTATTACACCATTTTTTAATGATGAATATTATGAGTGGATTTTGGATTTGTTAATTTTGTTTTCTAACAAGTATTCCTCTTTGTATTTCCTTTTAAAGCCAAATTTTTTCAAAGATGAGGAGTTCATCTACTTATTCAAGAAAATAATGCGAAAATAATCAAAACCAACAATTTTGTGTAACAAAAAATTGAAATTAAGTAAAGAATTCTGTTCTATTTTTTTTTTTCGCTAATGATGAAATTCAAATAATATCGTAAATCTTTTAATCTTAAATAAATTGTAACTCACATAACTCATTCAGGATAGACAAATTCTCCAATGAATATTGGCTAATCAGCCTGACAAGAGGATATTTTACCATCTGCGCAAGGGCAATCAATAGGAATGTAATCTTGACCTAGACAGAAATCAATAGAATGAAGTATCTATTATCCTTAAACAACAACACATTGTCCAACCACTCCTTATCCAAAAACAGGCCTCAACACAGCCATCGTAGTCTCATAATCATAGCCATTACTGTCGCTAGGGTGTATGCCCACAATGTCCCATAAAACAAGAGGGTTGAAAATGTTAACAATATTGACTCCAAGGGCAAAATAGTCATTCATGTACTTCTTAATCGAGAGTTCTTCATTTCTAACCTCTACATCAGTATTGTCGTTCTAGTAGACATCGTGCTTTTCTCATTCGTGCTAGTGGAACGCCTCAGTAGGATTGTACAACCCAACCCAATAAGAATTCAAAGCATCTTAAACTTCATCTATTATTAAACTATTGTCGAAAGAAATTGACTAGCAATAGTTTTCGTAATCGCATTAGTTAGTAGGTTTGCCAGTGGGCCATACTCCGTGGAGATAGAAAGTAGAGCCATCGAAGTTCCCCATATACTAGCTTGAGCAGTTGTTAAATTTGCAAACTGAGCCTGGCCATTCGATCTCAACTTCATAATAAGTATAGTTTATGTATTAGATCATGCTCGGGAACTCTTGGAAACGTTGCATCTAATGATAGATTGTATAGCCTCCAAGCAGCACTGTTATCATAGACAAGAAGATCAACTCTTTTCTCATTTTGGATTGATAATCTGCACTACAATTCTAAGAAGGATTCTTGATTAAATTGATTGTTACTAATTTGTTGTAAAAAGCCTAAAAAGTCGTCTAGTAATTTTAATTTCCCTAAAAAATAAAGCTAAAGAAAAGTGTATCCACCTTTTAACATTCAGAGCATTTCTTTTCACTCGTCTCAGTTCTGTTTTGTAAAAGAAATTATCAAAAAAATCAATTGAATCCTGCAGTAAGAATCTTTTCAAAGGAACAGGGATTCTTAATGGATTAAGACTCTTTTTCATGGTAAATCGCGTTTATTTAAGTTGATCTGAGCAATTTAGAGATCAAATCGCAAGCAGTTTACATTGTGGAAAAGGAAAAGTTCGATATTTTTCCTTGTTTATATATTCATTTAAAAAAATGATCTTAACTTACATTGAATTTCAAATAGTAAAGGGAGATTTTTATGCATAGTGCTGTGGGTATTTAGTTATATAAATTGAACTGAAAAATATTAAAAGTGAATAAAAACAGATCTATCGAATAAACTGAAATACTTAGAGGAAAATTGTTAATGAGCTTAGAAGAAAGCAATTAGAAAAATGGTTCCCCTCCATTTCGAATCAACGCTACGACGCAGCTAACAAACTCATCGAACAATGATTCTGTGATCGTTCATCATGAAGATTCGTTGATTGCAAATGTTTTGGAGAGCTCCGGGAATGACAGTTCCAGAGATGGTTCATAAGATTCGATAATAACAAGGAATTTCGATGCATATCAATGGCCATCTGATGCTAACGCAGCAAAATTGCATGGAATAGCTAATTCAATAGGCGAGAGACCGCATGATCACAAAAATGAGAAATTTTGTCCTTGTTGTGGTAAAAGCGCATCTAAAAAGCCTTATGCATGGTTATGCACTGATGTGCTTTCAGCTGTAGGAGCTGAAAATGGTTCAGCAGTACCTCTGCTTTTCGGTCTTACGAAATATTATGCATGTTCAATCGCATTAATTTTCTGCATCAACGGAATATATTCGATTTATTAGTATCATAGGCTCTGTAAATTGTATCCAAAGGCGTGTATGCTCATGTTGGGATATTTACCAATCTTAGGAAATGATCAGATTCTTCGTCATTTAGATGAAGATGAAGCATCGATATTTCGATGGCTGAATTTCGCTGCTTATATAGCAATTTTGATTTCTCAAATATTCGTTGATCTCTTCATTGATATCAAGTAGAGACAATTCTATTTTCCGAAGCTGAAGAACCCAAGGAAAACTATTCTTAAATCAATCCCAAGTAGACAAATTATACAAAAAAATATTGATTTTGGTATTGAATCTTTTAATTATTTTGTTTGTTTTTTACTTAGAAAATTAGCAAAAGACGCTGATGATTGGAGGTATCCCTGATGATTGTACTGAAGAATAGCTCAAAAGGCTTCTTTAAGAAGCTGTAGCATCACATCTAAGGAAGAGTAGATGGAACGATCTGGATTTCAGAAATTTATTCTTTGTCTCTGATTACTCTCGATTTGACGAATTATTTGAGAAGCGCTTGAAGCTATTCTTCTAATGCAAACCGCTTATGTAAAACACAGCACCAACTGAAAAAATGAAATTAAAACTAGAAAAAAGCAAACAAGAAATTACTCAAATGAGTATAGAAATGCATTAGTCATACAATTCAAGGTAAAATTTCAAGGGTAAAGCGTTCGTAACAATGGGTTCAATTGTAGAAGCTCGATTACTAAAAAACTCCTTTCCGACCTCTATTTTCAGAAAAATTCAAGTAATCGTCCTTAGTTTACTTGGAAAGGCTAAACAAATCCCTATTTTTGTCCAATGGGCCCCTTCAGTTTAAGAGATAAAATGGCAAAATGTAGGTCTTCGTAATACTTATAAAATGAGACTATTAGTAGTAGTAACACTTATCGCTTTAACTACTGCTGCAATCTCTGCATGCTGTCTGACATTCCTCTCTCATGTCATTACAGGCTCATATATCTTGATCTTCAACATATCCTTTATGATATTTTAATCAATTTTTTTGGATTATCTCTCTGAAAAGAAAAGGGGTTAAACAAGCACCTCAAAATCTTTCTTTCTTTTGAGCATGTAAGGATCGTTTCTTCTGATCTATTTTGTCCTTCTTCCTGTGCTATACTATGGATTTGCTGATGCGGAGACTGCTGGATATCGTACTTACGGGCTTTTCGTAATTTTCGTGTTTAACACATTTTTCTAATTTTTCTTCATTTTTCTTAATGGAAAACATCGCGGCCATGCTGGATTCATGAAAGCCCTCAACAAAAACCCTGACAAAGTAACACAAAAACACTGCTAAAAAGATCTCAACTAGCTCGCTTAGCGACCTGAATTCGAGTTAGAACAAAGAATGATTGGAATTATGTAATTCTGGACATTCTCAACTCTCCACGCCTTTATGTGTCCATACACTTAATTATTCTCAGTTGCATGCCTTGGAATAATCTTTCTGTTAGCGAAATACATGCTTTTCAATCAATATTCTCTGTACACATTCAAAACCCTAGATTTGCAACGTAAATTCCTCCGACCTTATACTCTTGCATTTCAATCCGCTGTTCTCTTTATGTTCTAAATTGCAAATTAAACTTCCTTGCAGAAGAGTCTTGCATTTTCAGCTTTCGTTCTCATGTATCTTTGCTATATGACAATAAGTTTCTTGAGATCTCGCTATACAAAAGTTCATCACGAATCATTGATCGTCTACGATCAAGAACAGGGAGACGATGATATATACAAAACAGCTTATGATAAATTTTAAAAATCTTATTTCGCAGCCTCATTGGAATAAAATATCTAATCATTTATTGATGTGCCTAATCCTTTCCTCATAGATGCCCTCAATCAAAGTCAATCTTCGGATAATTTAAAGGCTAAACTATTGTGATTTTATTTTATTATATGTTTGATTCATTCGTGAAGAAGTTGATGAAAATAATTGAACTTTAAGATTTTATTTAATTCTATTATGGATGTAAAAATAACAAAATTAAAGAAAATAGTCTTTATTATGAAGGATTTAATAGAACATCCAACACAAATATTCCTAAGGTTTTGGAAATTTGAGTGCAAAAAAGATTAAGAGCCCTTGTTTTGATTTAGAAAGGAACATAAAATAGGAAATCATTTCGGAATTGTTAGAAAGATAAAAGATATAGAGCTTATTTTATGTTATTTAATCGATCGTTTAACCCAATGAATAAAATAATACTATTAGGAAATTATCTAAGAAAATTGAAGATGGATAGGAGCCTGACCATAGAAACAAATTTTCTTAAGGAGCTTGGAAATAACTATTTTTTAATTTTCCTTTCAATAAATTCATTTTTTCTTTTTCACAATAAAAGACACGATTTCTAAGGCATATTCTCTCATTTTTTTTCTCCTAAATGTATATAGAACGCTGCTAAATACTAATAAAGCTCGTACTAAACTGAAAATGAATAAAATGTGCTTGATTGCTTTTTCAAAGGATAATACAATTTCTTGTTTGAATTGCTATTCATAAAATGAATGTAACTGTAATAGAAAAAATAAAAAATATCCCAATATTCCTGATCCAAAAGAAATTATGTTGTATTATCGAAGCGTTTATCTTGAAAAAAAAGTATCGATTATTCATAGAAATACTCTCTAATCGCTAGAGATATTTTGATAATCTTGTATTTGTAAGACCCAGCATTTCTTTCTTTATGAAATTATTTTGTGGCACTAATTGTACCAGGTTTACATTTTAAATTAGGAATTCAAAAGCACAGAAAGAAAGCAAAATCGATTTGAATTGAAAAAAGAAATAAAATTAGATTTAAAAAGCTTTCATTTGAATTCATTTTTTTCTTATTCTTTTTTAATTTTTTTCGAAAATCCACACCTTAGTCATAATAAGAATTCTATTAGTCTACCTAAAAAGAAAAATATTACCTAATAATTTGTTCCAAAAAAAAAACCTATCTAGTTTAAAAAACAGAACGAAATATTGATCACTGCCAGCAAGAATACCTGCAGATATAATAATAAAAATAAACAAATAAAATCAAAATCTCTCTAAGCTGAATAACTCTGTCTCTTAAGAAATTGTTTTTGATTCCCCTATAATATTTGAACCTAAATTATTAATTTATCTATTTTCTTTATTAAACTGCGCTTCCCCTTTTCTTGAAGAATATTCCCATCCTCACTTCGATTAGTAATCATATTATTTTAAATAAAATTATTATGCTTAAAAATCATCTCAGTTAATATCAATAACAACTCGAACAAGAAGAAGAAAAACAATAACAACAACATCTATTCAAGTCATCCTCAAGACATCATAACTTATTTTAAGGATAGGTAACTACTAATCTCTTCTTACGGAAGAGTGATCGAATTTTTCTACCGTTTGATCAACCTAAAAAAGAAAAGAATTACTTTATTATTAATTAGTCAACTGCTATTTCTTCAGCTATATTTGCTTAAAATTCCTAACTAGCTAATAATTCATCTGAAAGACTAGAGTATCTATCTAATTCCAATAACATTTCCTGCAGAGAATTAGATTTTTCTTCAAGTAATTTGAAGTAGTTTTAGTAATCTAACACAACTCAGAACGATGCTTCTCCTTGTTCAATAAAGTCATCTAGCAGCTATGGAAGCTTTGAATACCTTGATTCAGAACATTTCAATACTAAAACCGAATTGATTTCTAAAAAAGTAGTGTATTCTCCTTCTGGTCATTGTATTAATTATGAGGATAGATCATGGGATAATATTTTTGCAGAACAGAACTAGAACGTTGCTGTCGTGATTGGATATATCTTCTTGATTTGTGCTTGTGTCTTTTTCATAGCCACTATGTATTCTTTGTTTTTTGCTGGTTTCATAGGACCTTCAACTCATTTTCTCCTTGAGTTCTTTAGATTAGATAGATTTTACTGTCACTTGATACCTCTATCTTGTCTAATAATTATGTTGTTTATCTATGCTAATTGGCTAAGCATGAAGTTTTTTAGACACTCTTGATATAAGCAATATCCATATGTAATTGTCTTTGTTTCAGATTATCAAAAATAGTTCCTTGTTGTATGTTATGCACTGATCAATGTATTCCAAAAACTAAATTTTTCACATGTGTATTTTAAAAAAATCAATTTTGAGTTGTAATATTTGTTACTGGAGGAGAAAAATCATCATTTTATCATCAAGAAAAAAAAGGCAACAATTTACTGAACGAAATATTTAAATATGATAAAAATAGCAAAAACATAAGCTAATATCAAGGCACAATTATTTATTAAATTTCAAGCTTTTATCAACAAACCTTAAAAGTTTGGATTTTAATTAACAATAATTATTAATTTGGATAGAGAAATATTTAATTTATTTTTTAATGGTTTTGTTTAATTATTTTCCTCTTTTCTCGTAGCCAACGGCTTTATTAAGAGGATAAATTTCTTTCTAAACAAAGATAACAAATATCTTTTTAGTTTATTCATTTTTTTGAAGTCTCAATGCAATTAATAGTGCCCATTTTTTTTTTCCAACATATTTTCGACAAACAAGGATTTCCTTGAAGTTTTAACTTAATGTTCAATTCTAGAGTTTCTTGAATTGAGCGCTTTTATTCATTTGGGTCTAAAAAACTATTCTCGCTTGGATGATCCCGCTTTGAAAATACAAAGCTTGAATCATTTTGGGGGAATCCTGGGTTGGAAAAACTAATACCCCTAAAAATCCATATCCATCCATCCATTTCAGCGTCGAGATCCAATGTGCCTGTTGTCTTCTGTCTGTGTGTCCAATCCAATCCAATCCATGTCTGTTGTCTTCAATGTGTCTCTTGTCTTCATTTTTTTTATTTATTATTTCCCAACTGAAATAATTTGTGTGCAATTTAAATTTCTAACAATATTTCCCATCCGACTTTTCTTGATTTTCTTAGTGTGTTTTGAAGTTTCCACTCCCCCCACGTCCCCAAAGCATCAAATAATTAACAGTATTTTTAAATGATTTTTAATAGATTTTTCAAATTAGCTCAAAGAGCATGTTAGTTTTCTAAAACACAAGCAAATTATCATTCACATAAAAAGAAAATTTATCGCTGTCTCTTAAAGAAATTCTTTACGATAAGCAGACGAATATTATTGACTTAAACAGATGGCTAGATATTTGTAAAGGAAAAACCGTTAAAGCTTCAATCGCTTGTTTACATGATTTAATAGATCCTTTCCTATTGACCATGAGTCTCTATGACCAAAAAAGAAAACAAAATAATTAAAATATCCAATGAATTAAAAATGCATTTGAAGCACAATTTGTCATTTTTATTACAAAAAAATTTAAATTAAAAAAAAAACGTAATAATCTCAAGCAGATTTGGCAAATTCCGTTAGGATTTAATAATATTTGATTCCCTTCAATTTTGAATTGCTATTCCCCCTCCCCCACAGTTAATTAAATTACAGTCCAAATTCTAGCTTAATTTTGTGGAGAGAAGGCAAAAGGAAAAGAGGAAGGATGCATTGTCTGGCGAAACTATCTTCGATCCTATTCCATTTGAGATTCAAGTTAAGTTCTTCAAGCATCTCAAGCTAACTTACCCCTTTTATTATAGCTTCACATCCATCAGCTTGGATTCTGTTCCTTTTTAGGGATATTGCCAAAAGAAACAATTCAGTGATTTATTTTTAAATACCCAAACTCTTAACCATTGAAGATCTTTACCAATATAGATTAAGAGAGAGTCTTTTCAGTGTCTCCTTTAGAGAAGGTAAAGCTTCAGCAATGCAAATGGCATTCTCAGCGCAAATGTAATTCTTTGTTTATTGAATGTGGTTACTAAAATCAAAACCATTTAAACAAATAAATCAGTTTTAGATTATCTGGTAGTCAATTTTTAAGTCAAAGAGTTTCAGAAAAACCCATCAAAGTACTTGCCAAGATCAAGATGAAAATGCTAGAGACTGAGCATATTTTTGACTGCGCTCATAATTAATGCGATAGGTGAGCCTAATATGTAATTGCTAGTAAAAAATAATAAAAAAACTATTCACTTTCAAATCTTCATGAAATAAAGATTCTCACCATCCTAGCTGGAGTTTAAGCTTCTTTAAATTAGGAGTTAATATCATTGCTATCTCACCTGCTGCTTTGTCTTAAATGTAGTTACTATTTGCAGAAATAAAAACAAGAAGTTTGTTGGCTATTTAACTTTAGATATTTACTAAGTTTCAGACTAAAAAATTTTTTTGTTGTTGAATTTACCTTGTAAAGCCAAGACTCAATTTCTAAACTTGCTTTAGTTTCTTTATCCCATTAATCAATCCAAGTGCTCCTTCTTCATTCACATTGTTGCTTAAGAATAAAGATTTCGTCATACAAAACAGGATTTTATGTTCATAATTCTTGTTTACTGTTGTATGTTAATTTTGAGTACTCTGATTTCATTAAGATCTTAGATACCTTCTGCTAATAACTCTGCTCCTCTCGATTTCAATAACCCACTATTTTCAAAAAAATTAAGAAGGAATGTAATTCTTGAATTGAATAATATGATTATCATAATATTAATCCACAAAAATTACTCTTTGAAATCAAGTTTTAAACTAGTTATGGTATTGTTTCTTTGGAGAAATTTTGAGAAATCGCCCACGAAAGAAGAAGTGATTTTGTTATTTGACGCATTGATTTGAAGAGATTTCAATCCTGTGATTAATAGACAATTGCTGAGGAGTTCAAGTGCCATATCAGAAATATGAGTGCTGAAGAAATAATCAAAAATAATTGTGAACCAATAAAAAATCAATAGGAATTTGAAGAAAAAAAAAGTATCCTGACAATTTGAGATTTAAGTTTAGTTTTTCGAGTCCTTGGAGATTCTCCGATACGATCTTAAACTCTTGTGTCCAGGTATCTGTTTCTAAAAAAGTAGATTTCTCAATCTTTTCGTCGTTATCTTCAGAGGAATCATCACTTTATTTGCATTCTTCTCCTATATCTTCTTGTTCTTGTTCTGCATCTTCTTATTATTTTTCTGCTTAATCCTCTAAATTGACAAGTTCGTCGTTTCCAATTCTTGGGTTTAATTATCCTTCTTTGTGTTTCTCATTATTACAGGGATCATTTTTGGTGCTATCAATTATTTTATCAGATTGTATTTAAGCATCTTCTGCATTTGTGTTCTCTGTGAGTTGTTATGCTTCTTAACCTTCATTTTTTATTTCTTTTTAAATACTATCTTGTAACTGTTCAATAGGGTTTTTCTTACTAATAAGATCCAACATGTTATTTTCAGATTCGTTTGCTTAATTGATATCATTTTTCTTAATTAGATTAGCATTTTCTTGATTATTTTCATTATTTTAACCTTCAGTTATTGCTGTATTTGACACATTATTAATTTGCTTTTGACTGAGTTCCATAGACACATTTTCAATACTAACAATCTCCATTGAATTAGACATACTCGAATGCTATTTCTTCATTTTTTCGCCTTTGCTGCAAATACATTCCTCAATAAAGATCTACCCTCCTTAAGAATTCAAGTTATTTCTTACAAAAGCTCTTGAGGGCTGATGACATTGTTTTTTTGTGCATATTCGATACCTCTAAAGAAATTATATATTCCTAGATTTCCAATCTCGTTCCCCCATAGATTAAGACTCAAATCATGTAGATGTTCGATTCCTCCGATGATTAGCCCTATGTACTTCATACCTAATTGGGTGATATCATTCCTATGGTGAAAAATCTTTTTACTGTAAAGAATTAAGAATAAAAAAATAGGGAGAAAAATCAATTTATTTTTTATTCTTTTTGTCGTTCTTAAGATTTTGTTGTCTTTTAAAGAGCTCTTATCAGTGTATTTAGAAAGTAATTCCTGCTTTCAACTTACCATTTGAGGTTGATATGAAGTAAATGAAGTCTAGATAGTTTTTTCATTGGTTTGACAAGTAATTAGCATCCATATGAACTGATTTCATTTCTAATAGTAAAAATAAATAAACACAATTCATCACCAAATAAAACTAATAACCATTCTTTTTTGTTCATTCACTTTCTTTTTTACTTCGAAAAATCCAGATATAAACTATGCATCTCACTTAGCTTTCCTACATCGCTTAATTTCTGCACAGTTGTGGCAAATTTCTTCACACCACTTGTCAGAAACTTACGTCTTTTTTAGGAAATTAGCAATGAGAACAAAAAATACAATAATCACCTTAAGAGAGTGAATAGTAAACAATAAATAGATTTAAAGAAAGATGACTAAAATACAGAATTGTGCTTGCTTGTACTCTGAAAAATTAACGAATAACTCCTAAACAGGAGGTTGATTTAGCAATTCATCTAGGTCATCAAGTTCTTTGATTTCCACTCTTGATTGTTTGAATCTATTTCTCATTCCTGCAGTCGGAAGGTATTTATTATTGTTTTGGATGAAATCGTATTAATTGAGCAATGAATATAAAGTTAATCTAACAGATACATTAAATATTTTTTCTCATGATTATCATACAAAAAATCAGAGAAAATCTAAATAATTAGCATTGGGAGTGATTGGGTAAAACTGCGATTAATGTGGGGGCGATACTTGGCAATAAAATTAAATACTTGACGTTGATTTCATTTTGGGTATAATTTTTAATGTTTGAATTTGAATTTAACTTTGAACATAAAAATATTGTTTTTAGAGCTCTTAGAGATTATTTACGATTTTTAGCATAGATTACACGAGAATTGTTTCAGTTGAGTTTCAGTAGGTGAGTTTAGGCGGAAGAGTATCAGTGATTCAACAAAGGTAGTTGTTTTCGAGAGTTTTTGAAGATACATAAAAATACCAAATAACATAAATATATATTTAGAACAATGTTTCTTTTTCTTATTTCATGTATGTTCAGTTGAATCAGAACTAACTATGAAACTATGTTGTTCCCTTCATATGTCAGAGGATAATCTTAGGGAGTTGTTGCCAAAAGTAATCAGACTTAGCAGGCATAAAATTATGCCTGT
>Ga0302271_10000227_pt1 | contig 52775 bp, 45 predicted proteins | sample III_Bog_N1_1_FD_198767 | JGI IMG/M metagenome (GOLD analysis project Ga0302271, IMG submission 198767) | Peat permafrost microbial communities from Stordalen Mire near Abisko, Sweden - III_Bog_N1_1 | ecosystem: Environmental > Terrestrial > Soil > Wetlands > Peat | place: Sweden: Abisko...
TTTGCGGAATGAAACAAATTTTAAAAAAATTTGTGTAATGTAGTCCTAAAGTTTTGAGCTACCAATATTCCAAGACCTAAATAAGTCCATCATCACGAGTATAACCTTCTACCTCGTATGAACCCACACAAGGTGTTTGTTCATAATGATAACCAACTGGAGCTGATGTACTTGGCATTAGTTCATCTTTTTCTATTTCTATCTTTAAAGCAGAATTATCATTATCTGATTTGTTGTCCTTTTTATTTTTGCTATCGTCTTTTACCCTATTACTTACCCCTACCCCCGTTTCAAGGTCAAAATCATCATAATTTCTAAAATCAGAAGGAGTTGTTTTCATATTTCCTTTTTTCATCTCATCAACTATTTGATTAGAGAGTGCGTTTTTTATTGTATCCATATCATAATCGTGTCCTTTAATAGCTTTATCTATCAAGCTCCCTGCGTTTATACCTACTTTAGCGTTCCACAATTTCATACTCATTGAAGTTATAGAGTCCAAAGTCTTTGTATCAAAATCTTTGGTATCCTTTTGTAAAAGTGTTTTAGCTACTTTTTCGCCATAAAATACCGTGATAAAACCATATCTATAAGCATATCTGAAAGCCTCAAGTTCATCATCTTTGCCAATAAGGTCAGTGGGCAAGAGGTCAAAACCGCTTTTGCCTCTTGCCAGTGACCGCCTTATCGGATGTGCAGCAATTTCTCTGAAACAGGCAGTTAAAGAGTTATTGCTGCACTGGACGTCAGAGACGTAGCACAAATCAAATTGACTTAAAAATTAGATTTTTTAACACATCCTGATTAATGAGCCTGAGGGGAAATTTTCAATTTTTCTTACGGCTCCATAGTCCAGTGAAGGGCAAGATAGTCTTTTACTTAGACTATTCTTACCCTTCACATCCTCTACGTCGAATACGAAAAACTCTCAAAATTGTATATTTTGGAGTTTTTTCGTATTCTAGCGAAAATCCATATCCGGGGAATTTGAAAACATATTTTTTCTCCTTATTTAAATTACTTACCGTTGTTAAAACTATATGGATATAATAGACAATTTTAAAAATAGAGATATGGATTATGAATATAAAATTACATCTAAATTGTTTTATTTAGATGTAAAAATTTGTAAATGGGTTGAACGTCAGAAAAGACGTACGAATCAGCCTATTCGTACAATAACTGATATTTGGTAAATAAATATTAAGGAATCTATATAGGTTGAAATTTCGTGCATTCTCACTACTTATTGTGGATTTTCTGTAGAATTTCGCATATAATTTAGATATGAGAAAAACATTACTTATAGCTATTTTTTGTCTTTTGATAGTAAACCCAGTTATGGCTGATAATACGGTTAAACCTTCTGTTATAAAGACAACAAAACCAAATATTTATACTGTTAAAAAGGAATCCAAAAAACAAACTGTTACTCAAAAAACTGTACCAGCAAAAACATTTAAGGACCCAGTTAAAAGTGCTGCACCCACAAAAACAGTTAAGGTCACAGATAAAAATATTGTAAAATCTAATTCTGTGAAGGTTTTAAACCCTCAAACAGATAAAACTAAAATTAATGTGGTAAAACCAACTGTTTCTAAACAAACAGTTGTAAAACCTATTAATTCAAAAGTTTCAAATTTTAAAACTGTCGAAAAAACTGATAAATCAAAATCGATTGGTGTAAAACAAAATGTATCCAAAGTCATAACTCCCAAAACAGATAAATCAAAACAAGTTATGCCAAAACAAAATAATGCAAAAACTATTTTGCTTCAGTCAAAACAAAAATTAGAAGTATTAAAGCCAAATAATTCTAAACAAATTGGTGGAACTCCAAATTTAATAAAGCCTTTGGGAATTAAAGTTGATGAACCAAACTCAAAACCTATAAAAAAACATATTCTTAAAATAAAACATTCAACTATAGAGAGTTCTAAAAATGAAAGTTTAAATTCTGAGATAAATAAAGTTAAAGAAACAAATGATGAAGATCAAAAAGCAATCAAAAAATCAAAATTTAAAATAAGAAATCCATTTAAAGGGGTAAATGGGGAAAATAAAGCTGTAAAAAAGAGTACAAAATCTGATGATGTTCAAATGGACACAGAAGAGAATGAATACGTAAAAAATTTAACCCAGCAAGCAGTTGCCTTATATACAGATAACAATCTTGAAGACGCTATAAAAACGTTTTTGAAAATACCTGAAAAGTACAGATCCGCAGGTGATTATGTTTTAATGGGGAATATCTTGCAAGATATGCAGAGGTTAGATGATGCGATTTTTATGTATAAAAGAGCAATTCTTATAGATGAAACCTACTATAAATCATATTATAATCTTGGAACAATATGTCTTAATGAAGATAAGTTTTTTACATCTATTGATTATTTCAAGCAAGCAATAAAATACAACCCTAAGTTTGCTTATTCATACTATAATCTCGGCTGTGCCTATATAAAAACAGGTCAATTAAAAAAGGCTAAAGCTGAATTAAATAAAGCAATTGAACTTAAAGGTACTGAGCCAGATTTTCACTATAATTTAGCGTACGTTTATAAAAAATTAAATAAACCTAAAATGGCAAAAGTTTATTTAGAAAATTATAATAGATTAACTAATTCAGACTAGTTACCGATAACGTTTGCAAATTCATGATAAACACCCATTCTATAATCTCTTGCTGATTGTGAAGTATTGAAAGTATTGTTGTATTCACTTTCGACATCACCATAAGTAGATCTGTTATAGCTATGCATCATTTCGTTATGCGTATTAGTAAAAGGCGTTAGAGGGAAAATATCGTGCATTTGCATATATACAGGAAGTTTATAGCTAATATTTTCATAAGCGTTAAAAGCATTGCCAAATCTTTTTAATCTTTGGTCAAAACTTATTGAGCCATCATCATTATCATTTGATATTTCAGGTCCTGCGGCGTATTCATCATTCCAGGATTGTTTTCTGTATTCATTCATTACACTTCCGAAATCATCTGCTTTTCCCCAGTCGGTTCCAGCAGTTAATCCCATTTTGTTGTAGCGATCATCATCATTACATTTTTCTCCGATTAATGAGATATCATTTCTACCTGTTTTCTCTCTGATTTGTTCTCCAATCCATTGCATTTGACCGTAAGCAGGAACTCTGCCATTCCCGCAGTAATTGCCCATATCATAATTGCCAACGTGCTTTGCACTGTCAAAATAAATTGCATCAAACCCAAGGTCAACCGCCCAACAGCAAGCATCAATATATGCTTTTTCATCTTTATCCCAATTGAATGGTCTATTTTGAACTGTCATTTGACCTTCGGATAGTGGCATTCTAATACCTGTTTTTAGCCCTCTGATATGGGCTAAATCATTAAACGCTTTTACTTGTTCATCATCTCCCATACGTTGCATTCCTCTTGAAAGGTTTTGTGATGTTAGAGTTTTTGATATCCCTGAATGAAGATTTACTGTATACAATGAACCAAACCCTGTATGCCCATCACCATCATTGTACATAGGTGGATATAATTCTGATAAGATTACACAGTTAGCAACGCTTTTCCCTGATGGTGGAATCGCTGGTAAAAGTTTTAGGGTATTTAATAATCCTTCTTCTTTTCTGTCTCCATATGTTTGTGCGACAGTTCTTGGATTGATTTCAATATAATTCGCTCTCCTACCCCATTTGTCGCCATAATTTGGGGAAAGAACGTAACCTGGGATGTCTAGGTTGTTATTCAATGTACAAATGCTTTGGATTGCTTGCTCAGGAGTTCTCTTTAATAAGTTTTCAGGGTTTTCTGTTACCCATTTTTTCCCAATGCAAGTATTATATGTTTGTTGGTCAGTTTCGTCATCTCTATATATTTGATCTCTTCCTGATAAAATCCAGAATAGTTTTTTAGCTGGTTGTTGATCTCCATAATATCCCTTGAACTTCAATCCTGCAATATTATAAGACGCAATACCATTTAAGCCTGAATTGGTATATGCTCCCTGTTTTTCTTGAGGTTGATTATTTACAGAGGAACAATATTTTCCAGAACTATTTTTTAACACACTACCAGATTTAACATAATGTTGAATTTGCATACTATACTAAAACATTTGTTACCGAAAAATTGCTAGCAAATAACACAAAGATTTGTAAACAAATGCTTGCGAGAAGTGTGTTTTAGACACTTTTAGGTGAGAAAACCATCATCACTTATATCTACTTCAAAGTCTTCATTATCATCGGCTTCAGACATGTCTAGCAAAGAATTTTTCTTTTTTTTCTCATCTTTTTTCTTTTTTTTTGCGTAGACGCCCATGCCCCCGCCAGCGTCTGAACTAGAAGCGTGCGATTTAAATGGATTTATATCTCCGAGACCAAAACTCATTTCTGTTTTCCTTTATGTTATTACATCAGGGAGGTCGACCACTTTTCAGTGGTATCACATTATTATTATAAGATATTTTTCAACTTTTGTACATAATAAGCCTAAAATTTTTTTTTAGGTTAGAATAATTTTATGGGGAGAATTCAACAATTATCTAAACATATAATTAATCAAATCGCAGCAGGAGAGGTGATAGAGAGACCATTTTCTGTTGTAAAAGAGTTGGTTGAAAACTCTATTGATGCTGGTGCAACAAAAGTTAGTATAGAGGTTTCTAACGAATGTAGAAATATCAGAATTGCAGATAATGGCTCAGGCATTCATCCTGATGATATCGTTCTTGCATTTTCAAAACATGCCACAAGCAAAATTGAAAAAGCTGAGGATTTATATAATATCCATACTCTAGGATTCAGAGGAGAAGCTCTTTCAAGTATTATATCAATTTCTAAACTTACTTGTACAACAAGAACAAAAGATTATGATACCGGTACAAAAGTGACTTGTGAAAATTCCGAAGTCCAAAAAATCTCAACAGGATGTGCTATAGGTACAATTATGGAAGTAAACGACCTGTTTTATAATCTGCCTGTAAGGTTAAAGTTTTTGAAAAACCCTAAAACTGAGTTTGCTTATATTTCTGAACTTGTTACTTCTATGGCTTTGGTTAATCCAAATGTTGCATTTGAATTAAAAAATGGCGAAAAACAGGTTTTAAAAACTAATGGTTTAGGGAAAATTCAAGAGGTAATAAAAACAATTTATTCTAAGTCTTTGATGGAAAATCTTAAGCCTGTTGAAGGGCTGGATAATCTTTCGGGTTTAAATATCTCAGGATTCGTTTCAACCCCTGATTTTACACGTTCAAGTAAAAAAGATTACCATATATTTGTAAATTCAAGAACTGTAAAGTGTCCTGTATTTCAAAAAGCAATTGATATTGCGTATAAAAATATGATTCCAAATGGGAAATACCCATTTGTGATTCTAAATCTTGAAATACCCGCTGAGGATATTGATATCAATGTTCATCCGACTAAAAAAGAAGTTAAGTACAAAAATCCGAACCAGATATTTAATTTTATTCGCTCAGCCGTGTATAATTCTTTATCAAATATTCAAAGAATAAATACATCAGTTAGTTCTGAGCGTGATTTTGATTCTTCAGGTTTGGCAAATTCTTTATCTAATTTTGCAACTCAGTACAAAGAAGAACAAAATGAAACTCCACCTACTCATATAAATCATTCATTTATTAAAAAGCCTGAAATTCATACAGGAGCCTCTATACAAACTTATGAAGTTAAGCAGAATTCTTTTATTACTCAACCTACAATAGTCGAACCAGTAAATATAAACAAGGATGACATAATCGGGCAGTATAAAAAAACATATATTTTGATTGAAAAAGAAGATGGTTTAGAGATAGTTGATCAACATATTGCAGATGAAAGATATATTTATGAGGCTTTGCAATCTCAAAAAGAACCAGCATCTCAGCTGTTATTTATCTCAGATATTTTATCTGTTTCTCAAACAGAAGCAGAACTTTTAAGAGAAAATATGCAGAAATTTGAAAAATTTGGATATGGAATTGAGTTCTTAAATGATAAAGATATAATGTTTAGAAAAATTCCACAAATAATATCTAAAGTTAATCCCAAAGAAATATTATCGGATATTTTAGAAAATATTGAATCAGATTTAGATAATCTTGAAGAAAAAATACTTATAACGACCTCTTGCAAAGCCGCAGTTAAAGCAAATACTTCTTTAAATTTATTTCAAATGCAGGAAATTATAAAACGTTGGAGAGGGTGTAAACATCCTTATACTTGTCCTCATGGTCGCCCTATTACAAAAACCATTAAACATTCAGATATCGCCGCGTTTTTTATGAGGGGTAAATAGATTTTAGCCTGCAGGACTTAAACTTGAGAATCTTTAGCTTTTTTTGCAGCAATTCTCTCAAAATGTTTAGGTGATCTCACAAATAGCATTAAAGGTAGAATTAAAAATGATGCCGCTGCAAATACTCTGAATGTATCTATATATGCCCATAAGTGTGATTGTTGTACTAGTTGATTATACAGTTGAGCTTTAGCCATATAAGTTGCGGTCAAAGAATCTGTTAACCCCGAGAATGAACTTGCAATCGCATTTAATTTTGCTGAATATAAAGGATTTGTGTCTGTAAGATTTTTAACCAGCATCATTTGGTGGGTTTGTGAGAATCTTGAAACGCATGTTGTTACAACAGATGTCCCAATTGCTGCTCCGATATTTTTATATAAGTTTTGAATTCCACTTGCATTGGTTAACTGTTCATTTTTTAGTGTACTGCAAGAAAGGTTAATTAATGGAACAAGAGCTAAAATCATTCCCATCCCAAATAAGAAATTTGGTAGGATAAGGTTTGATAGGGATATTTGGAGGTTAATTTCCCCGAAGGCTAAACTCCCTATTCCTAAAATGATAAGTCCAATAATAACAAGAGGTTTTTCCCCTATATATGGTGTTAAAGTTGCATTGAAAATTGTGGCCACAAGACATCCAGCTCCACGAGGAATCATAGATATACCACTTAAAAATGCAGTGTATCCCATCATACTTTGTAGCATAGATGGTAGCATAGCTGCTGAACCCATCATTGCGCCCATTAACATAACTTGGATGGCTGTTCCAAACACAAAATTATTATCTTTTAGGATACTTAAATCAATAAGTGGATTTTTCTTGTTAAAAAATTGAGAAAGCGCAAAGAGTAAGAATGATAACATTGATATCCCAAATGTCCATCGTATCCATTCAGCTCCAAACCAGTCTGCATCATTACCTTTATCCAAGAATACTTGAAAACAAATCAACCACACGCAAAGAAAGAAAAATCCTAGAAAATCCATTGAAACATTTTTTTGTTTTCTCGCATATGGAGGTTCTTCAAGCAAGCCTTTTGTAATACACAAAACAAGTATTCCAAAAGGAATATTTATATAATAAATAAATGGCCAAGACCAATTTTCTGTAATCCAACCACCTATTGCAGGTCCAATAATAGGCGCAACAATTACACCAAGTCCAAAAAGTGCCATAGCTTGTGCTCTGGTCTTTTTAGGAAAACTTTCTAACATAATGGATTGTGTTAAAGGTAAAATACCGCCACCGCCAAGACCTTGTAAAAATCTAGAAAAAATCATCATCCCCAGTGAATGTGAGACTCCACACATAAATGAAGCAATAGTAAAAATTACTACACTCAACATAAAATAGTTATTTCTTCCAATTTTTTTACAAAAGAAATTCCCAGTTGGAATAATAATTCCGCTTGATATCAGATAACTTGTAATTATCCAAGTGGATTCGGTATGGCTTACTGAGAAACTCCCAGCCATATATGGCAGAGCAACATTTGATATCGTTTCATCTAATGCGTACATAAATACTGCTAACATTAATGGGATTGATATTAACCACGGGTTTTTACTCGGTACCCACTCTTCTTCTGTTATTGCATCAGTCATAAATTTCCTTTTTATTTGAACGAAATAGTTTCTATTTCATTTATTTTTATTCTAAAGTTTTTTAGTGTTTTAATAAAATCTTTTTCTTCTTCTGCAGTTAATATTTTATCTGAAATATCTGCAAGGCCTTTAAGTTGTCTTCTCATTTTTGTATAAATTTCTTGACCTAAATCTGTCATAACTGGAATTTTTACCATTCTAGAATTTTTCGTATCATAAATTCTTGTTATGTATCCCTTTTCTTCCAAAGTATCTAAAAATTTCCCAGTGTGAGCTTTTCCTTTAAGAATTGTTTGTGCGAGTTCAATTTGGGAAAGGTTTTTGTTGCAATCAATGGTGTCCATTATTGTGAATTCTTCAATACTAAGTAGGCTAGAAGTATTTTTTTCAAACCAGCGTTTAAATACCTCATGGCAAGTTCTTGATGTTAATTCAAGTTCATACACAAAACAATCTATGTAATGTTCTTCTCTCATTTCTTCTCCTATAGTAGAAAAATCTATTGGTAGATTTTTCTACTAATTAAACTATAAAAAATTACTCAAGTCAAGAGGAATTGGAAAAACTCCAAAATCTACAACTTTGAGGGGGGGTAAATTCATTGGTGTAAATTACGGTTTTACCTACGTTCAATCTTTCTACTGACATTAATTTTATACGAGTTTTAAATTAAAAACTGTTCAATTCTTGTCATGAATCAAAGGCACTTCAATTTGTGTACCCTTATTAATAGGCTCTTGGGGATATAGTGGACTTGTAATTTTAGGGGCAGGTAAGCTATGTTCTTCAAGAATTTTACTAACTCGAAATAGTCCGTGTCCAGTACCTGAAATGTCTTGAACATTAGAGCCTCTGCCTGAACCTTCAAGCACCATACCTTGTTCTTCTGGTAATATCCCTCTGCCGTGGTCCTTTACTATAAGATGTACATTCCCATCTTTCGTTTCGAAAGTTGCATTAATTTTTGAATTATCAGGGGAATATTTTGTAGCATTTTCTAAAAGATTTGACATTATAGAATAATTTTTATATCCATAATGAGTTATTAATGAAGGATCGTTCATTAAATCTTCGTTTTCAATATTTAGAGTTATATTTTTATTTTTAATTTTTTGTTCTAAGCACTCTTTAGTTAGTTCCCAGGCTTTGTTTATTGGTGTTGTTTTGCTAGGATTGTCTAGTCCTTTATCTATAAAATATTGGTATCTTTCTAATGTGTTACTAACGTGTTTTGTTATTTCATGCATTGGTTTAACTACATCTGAGTGAGTAGCTTCTTCTGGAAGTGTTAGTAATTTGTATTGCTGAGCCTGAATAAATGAGCCATATAATTCATGGGCATAATCCTTGAAGAATTCAGATTTTTCTTTGTATTCTGCTTCTTGAGGTTCATATTTCCCTGTAATTTTTTTTAGTCCATCTGTATATGTCATACAAAAATCATTTATAATATCTTCTTTTGACAGACTTTCAATAGATTTTAGATATTTTTTATTATATTCTGCAACTTCTTCTATAGGAATTTTAAATCCACCTTTAAAAGAAACGTTGTGGCTTTTAATAGGGGTTGTAGTACCGTTGTCATCTGTACTTTTTACAAATGAGTCAGCCTTAGATTGTTTGTTTATGCCTCTAAAATTCATATATGGGTTTTTAACAGCACTTGTATTAGAAGATGCAACCGAATTTTTATTGTTTATGTTTGACAGAAAGTCTAGCATTTAATCCCTATACATTTTAAAAGAGTAATGTCGTTTATTAATTATAAAAAATAATATAACTAATTTGAGTATTGAAAAATCCTTTTTCAATTTTTGTGACCTTTATATGTTAATAAAAACATTTTTGAGTAAAAAATTGCATATTTTGAATCAAAAATGCACAATATTTGAGAAAAAATAATAAATTTTCTCAAAAAAGCTGTAAAAGTTCAGTAGGTAACAATATATAGAATTATTTAAAATGGCTAAAATTAATATAAGTTTACAATTTTTCTGTTGTTTTATAGAAAGCGGTAAAGATATGAATTTTTTTTTTTTTAATTCTTCTATACAATATTTTTAAGTTTTTTAATAGTTTGAGGGGTTATTTTTGCTATTACTTTTTTAATAGTTTTTGTTGATGGATTTTGTGCAATCCAAGCTCCTGAATGGCAAGTATCTAAGATAAAAAGGGTCTTAATACTGCCTAGAGCCTCCTTGAATAATTTTTTTACAGGTGCTTCTTCAATTGGTTTATAACCTAAAAATGGATTATCTCCAGATGCAATTTTACCGTTCATTGCTCCTTCAAGTTTCTCTTGTCCTTTTTTTAGAGCTTCAGCATCACCGTGTCCGCTAAATAGTATTACAACCTCTGCGTCTTTAGGATTTTTCAATTTTTTAATTTTTTCTGCAACATCTTTGATAGTGTATGACATTCTATTAAAATTATCTAAAGAAATATTTGTAATATTTTCTTTCGGAATATTGTATGTTTTTTGCATTTTGTCAGCAAAATAATCAACTTCATTAGAGAATCTCTCTTCTCCAAGCGTATAAAGACATATTACATATCTTTCTTTATTTTTTGCTTGTTTATTAAAAATATTCAGCTTTTGTCCTGGAGTTTCAAGAGAATGGAGAACTTTCTTATTTTTGACTATTTTTAGTATATTGTCAAAAGAGGAACAACTATCTAAATCGCAGCGTATTTTATATCCCTTTGCCAGACTATCATTTGCCTGTTCTAAGCTGTTTATCTTATCACTACTCACGAGATCAGCAAGTTGTGAAGAATAGGAAGTTTTGTCGCTATAACCCAAAGTGTTTTGTCCTGTTGACGCTAGAATTCTTATATTAGATGGCCATTCAATATCTTTAGAGATAAGACTTTCATTATCTCCGGTAATAAATTCATACGTATCTTTAAGAAGTGTTGTGTCATTCTGATTGCGTACCACGTTATTTAATGCAGAAAACAATTTAATATCTGGATTTTCTTTTTCTCCTGTTAGGCGTTCATACTCATTGTTAATAAAGGTTTTATCATTTTTATCGAGCCCTAAATCATTTAAAAAAGTATTCAATTTAATATTCGGATCTTCTTTTTTACCTGTTAGAAATTCATAAATATTTGGAGTATATGTTGTATCCTTTTGATTAGGTTTTAATTTATTTGAAGTAGGAAGCAATTTAATATCTTGATTTTCAACTTTTTCAGGTACAGATTTATATGTATTATCAGTGTATCCTGTATTATTTTGTGCAATAGTCATTGGTGATGCAACATTAAGAAAAATTCCTAGAGTGGCATATTTAGCTATCCTATAAAACTTGTTAATGGCAGTTTTAAAACTAGAATTATTTTTAGGTGTTGTTTTATTATTTAATTTTATTTGTTGGCAGTATAAATGATTATTATGGTTGTATTTCCCATTAGGATTATTATTTAAGGTTAATTTATTCACACACATTCTATCAGAAGGTGTTTTATCAACAATATCCATTTGTTTTAGCCGTTCCGCCACTTAAGCAAGTTAATTACTGTGATATTAAACCATTTTTTTAGATGATTTTGTTAGAAGTATATATAAGTTTTTACAAATTGTAATAAAAATTGTAATTAGTACACTTGATTATTGCTACTCTTATGACTACGAGGTAATTTATAGATTATTAAAAAAGAGACCCTTTGTAAGATAAAAAGTCTCTCTTATATATATACTTTATAAAATTTATTCTGCTAAAGATTTAATTAAATCTTTAATAACATTTTCTTGATTTTCGATTTCTGCGATTCTTTCTTTTGTTTGAGAAATCAATTCTTCAGGAGCATTAGCAACAAATTTTTCATTCTTAATTCTACCCTCGAGTGAGTTTTTTTCATTTGTTAATTTCCCTAATTTCTTTTCTTGACGTGCAATTTCTGCATTTATGTCAATTAAGTCAGCTAAAGGAACAATAAGTTTTGATGTTGAAACAATTGCTGTTGCAGATTTTGGAGGTAATGGTGCATTTTCTTCGGTATAAGATATGCCACTAACTTTTGCCAGTCTGTGAACATAAGATTCTATTGCTCCAAAGATTTCTTTATCTTCTTTTGTAGCTCTTATTTCAACATTTATTTCTGCAGAAGTCGGGATATTGAAACTTTGTCTTAGGTTTCTCAATGATGTGATTGTATCAAATACAACTTCCATTTGTTTTGCTTCTTTGGAGAATACCAATTCATCTTTGAAAACAGGATGTTCGGCAATGATAATTGCACTAGTTGTATTGCTGTCAGCTTTAGGAATTAATTGCCATACTTCTTCTGTTATATGTGGCATAATCGGATGTAACATTCTTAAAGACATATCAAGGACGTATCTTAGAACTCTTTGAGTATTAAGTTTAAGGTTTTCGTCTTTCAATTGAATTTTTGAAATTTCTACATACCAATCGCAGTATGAATTCCAGAAGAAATCATATAATGCGTGAGCGGTTTCACCAATTCTATATTCTTTTACATTATTATTAACAAGCGCTGCAGTTGAATTCAATTTATCAAGAATCCATTTATCTACAATTGTAAGTTTATCAAAATCTATATCTTTTCCATCAACGCCATCTAGGTTCATAAGTACAAATCTTGAAGCATTCCAAATTTTGTTAGCAAAATTTCTACCATATTCAAACTTGTCATCACTTACTTTGATATCTTGTCCACCAAATGTACATAATGATGTCATTGTAAATCTTAGAGCATCACATCCATATTTATCAATAATTTCAACAGGATCAATAGTGTTTCCTTTAGATTTGGACATTTTTTGACCTTTTTCATCTCTGATAAGACCGTGAATATAAACGGTTGGGAATGGAGCTTTTCCTGTGAATTCTAAGCCCATTGTTATCATTCTTGCTACCCAGAAGAAAATAATATCAAAGCCTGTTACAAGAACAGATGTCGGGTAGAATTTTTTGAAATCTTCTGTTTCAGAATTAGGGAATCCCATAGTTGAGAAAGGCCATAATCCTGATGAAAACCAAGTATCGAGACAATCTGAATCTTGGGTATAATTTTCTGGATCTGGATTTTCTTTAGCGACAACCATTTCTCCTGTTTGGTTATGATAATAAGCAGGAATTTGGTGCCCCCACCATAATTGACGAGAAATACACCAGTCACGGATGTTTTCCATCCAGCCTAGATAATCTTTCTCCCATCTTTGAGGAATGAATTTTATTCTTTCATCTTTAACGGCTGCGATAGCTTCTTTAGCTAAAGGGCCCATTTTTACAAACCATTGTTCAGAAAGCATTGGTTCTATTGTTGTTCCACAGCGTTGGCATTTACCTACGTTGTGTTCGTGGTCTTTTACTCTTAGTAGGAAGTTATTGTATTCAAGCATTCCTACTAGTTTTTTACGAGCGTCATATCTATCAAGTCCATGGAATTCTTGAGGAACTTCGCCGCAGGCTTTCATTTTACCTTCTTCATCAATAACCCATATAGGATTAAGGTTGTGGCGTTTGCCTACTTCATAATCGTTTGGATCGTGAGCAGGAGTAATTTTTACAGCTCCTGTTCCAAAATTTTTGTCTACATATTCATCGGCTATAATAGGAATTTCTCTTCCTGAAAGTGGAATTATGACAGTTTTTCCTACCAATTCAGAATATTTGTGATCATCAGGGTGTACTGCAATTGCAACATCCCCAAAAATTGTTTCCGGTCTTGTTGTTGCAACAATTATTGCTCCGTGGTCGCCTTTTACAGGATAAGAAATTTCCCATAAGTGACCTGCTTCTGTTTTGTATTCTGTTTCTATATCAGAAATAGCAGACATACATCTTGGACACCAATTAACAATATATGCACCTTTATAGATAAGTCCTTTTTCATAAAGGGTTACGAAAACTTCTTTTACTGCTTCTGAGCATCCTTCGTCGAAAGTGAATCTTTCACGTGATCTGTCAAAAGATGCACCTAATCTCTTGAACTGGTTAAGAATTGCAGAACGGTGTTCATTAGACCATTCCCAAGTTCTTTCTATAAATTTGTCACGACCTAAATCAAATCTTGAAAGATTTTCTTTTCTCAATTCTCTTTCAACAACTGCTTGTGTTGCAATCCCTGCGTGGTCTGTTCCCGGTAGCCAAAGGGTTTCATAACCACTCATTCTGTGATAACGAGTCAAAATATCTTGTAAAGTCCCATCAAGAGCGTGTCCCATATGAAGAACCCCAGTTACGTTTGGAGGAGGTATGACTATTGAATATGGAGGTTTTTTGCTAGATGAATCAGCTTTAAAATACTCTCCATCTTCCCAAAATTTGTAAATACGTGCTTCGGTTTCTTGAGCATCATATTTAGTAGGTAAATCCTCAATATTAATCTTTGTTGTAGTCATCTTTAGTTCCTCTTAAATACGTGTGATGTTAACTTAAAATTAGCACAAACGCGTGAGGAGGTAAAGAGAGTTTTGAGCCTGCAGAAAAATTTTTATTTTTCTGCAGGCTCTCAGTTATTTTTTGTATATCAATATTTATTTTGATAGCGTAAATAAGTACAAAGCATCAAATGGGACAATAATATCTGTGCTATTTTCTGCTGGATCAACAAGTGTTACTTCTTTGGTTTTCGGATTGTAACTTTTTACAGAATATGCGTGTTCGCCCCAAAGAGTTATACCGTTTGAGAATTCTGCGATATCTCGTTGTCCTCTATTTTGTTCAGTTGTTAGGTTTATTGTGATGCCATTTTTTAAGGCAAAATTCTTTGCAAAAAAATGTTTATTTTGTTTCAAGTAGTCTCTATCAGTTAACATAATTTCTTTATGTGTGTCATCGAGTAGCATATTTTCATCTATTGAGTCGTAGTAATTGGTTGGTGTATTATTATTTTTAGGGTTTTGAAATCTCTCAAGTACGGTTGGTGGGCGTTCTCCATATTTTTTCATATTAAGTCCATAACGTTTGATGTATGCCATTTCAAGTAATGTCATATCATTGTCTCCAGTAGAAAATCCTAATATCTCTTTATTTTTGTACTTTATAGATTTATTGTCTATTTCGTCTTGGGTTATTTTTATCGGTTTTTTACCATTATCTTCAGGGAAATTCACGATGTAGTGTGTTTTACCATTTTTGTCTTGTTTTTTTGAACATATATTTTTTAATTCTTCATCTGATAAATCATTAATTAATGATAATAAAGTGCAGTTGTTATTGTGTCCTTGAGAAAATGTCCCAATGTGTCCGTCTACAATGTTGCTGTTTTTATCAATATCATTTTTTTCTCTACGGATTTTAAATAAAGTAAATTGGGCTTTTTTTAGATCTTGTTCTAAGATGGATTTAATAGTTTCGTCATCTATCTCGTAGCTTTGTAGTTCTGTTTTTATTTCATCTTTTGTCATTATTTCATTGTTTTTGATACTTTTCTCTTCAGGGAAATTTTTTGTTTTGTTTAGATATTTTTGTGATTTTTCAGACAATTCTCGGCTATTTATGTATCCATCATCTAAAAAATTTTTCAGTTCTTCATAATTGTATATTTTTTCATTGGTTTCGTTATTTTTTTGGTTATATTTGTTTAATTCCTTAGTAAAAATTGAATATTTTTCAGCTGTGATATTGTTAAATTCTTTTTTAGATACTACTCCATCATGATTCTTGTCAAATAGTGATAACAACGCATTTACAGTAAAACAATTCGGAAGTCGCGGAATTTGATATTCTTTTTTATCTTTTTCCTGTACTTTCTTAACATATTTTTCAATTTTTTTTAAATCAAAATCACTCATTAAGAATCCTCTATAGAGACCACTGCAAGTAGTCTTTATTATTAATAAAGGATTTGTTTTTGTTATCATTTCAGGTTATAAGAAAATCTTAACATTCTTAATCTATCTGACTTTACTTTCTTCACCTTTTACAAGTCTTACGATATTTGTTCTGTGAAGGTAAATTATATAGACAGCACCTAATATACAATATCCAACATAAGCGATCGGATTATGTAAATACCACATAATAAATGGCGATAATCCTAGAGCTATAATAGACCCTAAAGATACATATTTAGAAATGTAAGTTACGATGCTCCAAATAAGAGCGATAATTAAACCTACTTGCCAGTTTAGTGCAAGGATTGTTCCAACTCCAGAAGCAACAGATTTGCCACCTTTAAATTCTAAAAATATTGATTTACTGTGTCCAATAATAACTGCGATAGCTGCAATTACAGGGAAAATTCCTATTGTTGCTAGAGAAGTAATAAAAACTTTTGCTAAAATGACTGGTAATGCTCCTTTGAGGGCATCTAAAAACATTACGATAAAAAACCAATTTTTGCCAAGAACTCTTTTTACATTAGTTGCTCCAGTTGAACCTGAACCTATTGTTCTTATATCTTGACCTGTTTTAATTTTTACAATTAAGTATCCCGTTGGGATTGAGCCTATTAGATAAGCTACAACTGCGACAATCCCTGATATTATTATATGATTCATTTGCTCTCCTTTACTCCATACTTCTTTAAATTTTTTGGGGTCTCTATCCCTTTATTCTTGTACTCTTTGTATACTTTTATTTCAACAACACTAGAAAATTATAACAAAAAATGTTATAATGATACGGTAATCAGATTCAAACGTTAAGGTTTGTAAAAGAAAATCAGTTCCCTGAAATTTAGTGTATCGGTTTTAACTTTATAAGTATGGAAATAATAAAAAAAATAAAAGGACATCATGGTCAATATCAGTAAAATATCTGGTTTAAATAATTTGTTCCCTAAAGTCGGTCAGCAAAACCAACAGGTTTCGTTTGGAAGTAATTCGACTGGCGGTGGTGATTTGCAGTCCAGATTGAAGGCTATTGATAGTGGTAACTTATCTGTGAGCGGTGCAGCTTTTCCTGGTGCAATTGCCGCTACAAATTTTAAATCCTCATCTTCCGGTTCGCTTCAGCAAAGAATAGAGGGTATTGGATCGGGTGAGTTGTCTCCTAAGTATTCTGAAAAGCATCTTGATACATTTGCGTAGGTTTGTGCTTGCAGGTTTCTGGGTCTTTTGACCCATGTTTTGTGTTGTTTAATATGCTAAAATGCCTTTGAGTAAGACTACTTTACAAGTGGTCACAATAAGATTATTTGACTTGAGCACCAGTCTCTTAGTGAGGATATATTTATATGGCGGAAATATCCAGTATGTTAAAAGAAGCACTTGAACTTCATCAAAACAACAATCTTGATGAAGCTCAAGAAATATATTTAAAAATATTAGAAAACGACCCGAAAAACGCTGAGGCTCTAGATTTTTTAGGATTAGTTTTTTTAGCAAAAGGAGAATTTAATAAAGCTGAAGATTATATTAAAAAGGCTATTGATTTAAATCCAAACAATTATTTTTGTGGAAATTTAGCAAAAGTATATTTTCATAAAAAAGAATTTAATAAAACTATTGATATGTATAAGTTATTACTTGAAACAGATTCAAACAATGTGGATTATTTATTTAACCTGGCTTTATCGTACAAAAATATTCAAGAACATAACCTTGCAATAGAATATTACAATAAGCTTTTAGAAATTCGTCCAAACATGTATGAAGCATTTTTTAATATTGCTTCAATTTATTTTGATTTGGGTGAAACAGATTTAGCAATTAAATATTATAATAAAATTTTAGAAACTGATCCTGATGACAATGAAGCCACATATTTCATTGCCCTTGCATATATGAAAAATAGAGAATACAGTAAAGGCTGGAAATTTTTTGAAAATAGATTATGCAGAAAAAGTGCTGTTATGACTCAAGAACACACTTATCCCAATTTGATGAAAAAGGCTAAATTGTGGCAAGGAGAAGATGTTCCTGATAAAACAATTTATACATATTATGAAGCAGGATTTGGGGATGTTCTTATGTTTGCAAGATATTTGCCACTTTTGCAAGAAAAATGTAAAAAAATTGTTTTGAAGCCTCAACAACCATTAAGCAAACTTTTAAAAGAGAATTTCCCTAATATAGATGTAATGGAATATTTTAATCAAGAAAAAGATGTTGATTTTGATTATCACGTTCCTCTTCTTAGTTTGCCCTACACACTTGGGCTAGATGAATCAAATATGTTTATATTTAAAGAAGGATATTTAAAATCAAATAAAGAGCGAGCTGATTTTTACAGAGAATATTTTTTCAACAATGATAAATTTAAAGTAGCTATTAAATGGCAAGGAAATACCCAATACGATTGGGATAGAGTTATTGATATTAATTCTTTCACAAAGTTATTTGGAATTGAAAATACAAAATTTTACTCTTTCCAAACTTTTGATGGTTCTGAAGAATTAGAAAAAATTAATAAAGATTATGATATCGCTGATATTGGAAAAACTTTGGAAAACTTTTCAGATACCGCTGCGGCAATAGAAAATATGGATTTGGTTATTTGTAATGATACATCTCTTGTCCATGTGGCAGCTGCAATGGGAAAACCATGTTATGTCTTGCTTCCTTATGTTTATAACTGGAGGTGGCATAAAGATTTAAGCCATTGTGATTGGTATGATTCTGTTAAAATATTCAGACAAAAATCACCTGGTGATTGGGATGGTGTTTTCGACGAAATATATGATTATATGAATGAGAGTAATATTTGCAAAGTAACAAAATCGTGAGAATTTTATTTTGCCGCTTTATAGCGAGTTTTTAAAATCTTCCAAATCTTTAAAATCAAAAAATTCTTTCATTGAAATCCCTAAGCCTGCACATATTCTTAAAATAGTGTATGCCCGTGGTTCTTTTAAATTTCTTTCAATTTCACTCAGCCCACCTTTTGAAATTCCGCTCTGGTATGCTAATTGTTCTAAATTTAGCCCTTTTTCTTTTCTAAGGGAGTAAATTCGCTGACATATTAATTTGTTAAATAATTTATTGGTCATAATTAATAAAAATTCATAATTGTGAACTTACTCTTGATAATAATGTTTTTATAAACTAATATAGTTCATATGTATGAACTATAAAATATAGGGGCTTATAAATGAATATAGAAGATATCAATGCAGAAGTTATTATGAGATTTAAACAAATAATTTCATTAACTGATTTAATATTAGAAAATAATAGTAATGTGTCACCAGATATTCTGACAATTAGAGATGTTGCTCAATTGGGATTAAATAATTTGCAAAATATTAATGGATAAAAGTATTTATATAACTATTACTTAGCCCTTTATCATAGCTTTTGCTTCATTGATTGGGATGGCAAATCCTATTCCTATGTTTGAGATATTATTATCAGGGTTGTAGATAGCTTGATTTATCCCTATAACGCTTCCATTCGTATCTACAAGAGGGCCTCCTGATGAGCCTGGGTTTATGGCTGCGTCTGTTTGAATTTTATTCTTTTTATAGTCTATTCTTGAAACGATTCCTTCTGTCAGAGTTCCGTTAAATCCAAATGGATTTCCGATTGCTAAGACTTTTTGACCTACTTTTATCGTTGAGGAATCTCCTAAATTAATAGTTTTAAGTGGTAATTTTGGTTGTATTTTTAAAATAGCCAAATCTTCATTTTTACCCATTTTTTCCAATATGATTGCTTTATATTTGTCTCCGTTTGAGATGGTAACCTCTATATCTGTACTATTATCTATAACGTGAGAGCTTGTTAAAATTGTTCCGTCTTTATTGATGATACAACCTGTCCCAGATGATACTCCTTCTGGCATGTTAGCATCTATACATACGATTGCAGGGTTTATTTTTTCGTATACATTTATATTTGTAATCTCATCCCTATCATATCCATAAGATGGAAAACTAAGACAAATCATAAATAGGAACATTAAAAATATTCTTTTTAGCATATATAACCTCATTAGTATTTTGATGCACCTTTTGTTATAAAGCTATGTATATTCTATGTTCGAATGGAATAGTATTGTAAATATTATAGTTTTAATTTATAATTAGTCCGTTAGTGTAAAAAAGGAGACTAATTATGTCAAGAATTGAATCATTTAAAAGAGCATTAAGTGAAAAAAGAGCAGTAAAAATTATCGCTGGTATTGATAATTTTGATATGGATAGAGTAAGAAATGTAGTTTCTGCGGCAGATAGAGCAGGAGCTTCAGCTATTGATATTTGTGCAGATAAAGAAATTATTTCTATGGTAAGAAATATGACTGATTTACCAATGTTTGTTTCTTCAATTCATCCTGAAGAATTAGCTATGGCTGTTTCTATGGGTGCAGATGCTATTGAATTAGGTAACTTTGATGCATTATACAAAAAAGGTATCTCAATGTCTTCTAACGAAGTATTGAACTTAGTTCACCAAACATTAGATATGATTAACAAAGAAGATGTATTCTTCTGTGTGACTATTCCTGGATGTATTGATATTTCTGAACAAATCAATCTTGCTAGAAAATTAGAAGCTTTACATATTGATTTGATTCAAACAGAAGGTCATTATTCTAATTCTGAACCATCAAATGGTGTAAGAGGTTTAATTGAAAGAGCTGAACTAACAATTTCTAACACAATTGAATTATCAAGAAATGTTGAAATGCCTATTATGACAGCAACTGGTATTAACTCTACAACAGCTTCTTTAGCTTTTGCTTCAGGTGCTTGGGCTATCGGTTGTGGTTCTTGTGTAAACAGATTAGATTCAGAAATTTCTATGATTGCTGTTTCAAAATCATTAGTTGAAATTGCAGCTAGAAATACTCAACACGTTGAACATTGTGAATTAGTTTAGTAATTTAATTTATTAAGATTAATAAAAAGCCGTTTTGTTTTTCAAAACGGCTTTTATCATTATTTTGTTTTATGGTTTTTATCCTCAAAGTTAAAAGCAACACCTACCATTCCATAACCCCCAGAAGTGCTATCATATCCTGCGGAAACACTTAATTTTGATGACGGAGTTATCGGGGTAGTAAATTTTGCAGCCCCATTGTAAGTATTGTTAAAATTACTGTTCGCATTTTCGAAATTTAAACTTGCGCTATATCCATATTTTTTGTTAGTTAAAGTTAAATTATCCCCATAATTTAAGGAATTTCCACTTTGCTTATCTTTTGTATAACCAAAGTCCATAGAATTTTCTAATGAAATTTCAGAATTATTATAATTATATGTTAATCCTGTTGCGTATGCTAAAGAATTATAATTTTTCCCTAATGTTGGAGTATATGATCCATTTAAAGAAAATTGGTTATTATCGTTACCAAAATTTACTTCTGTTTCTAAAGGAAAACTATAAAGCGTTTGTGATGAATTATTTGTTCTGGTATTCTGAATATTTGTACCAATATTTAATTTAAAGTCTTTCGGATTATAAGATACACTTGCAGATCCTGCGTTGGTTATTGTTTTTCCACTAGTTGAACCTATTGGAGTCGCAATATTACTATGGGAATATGTATTTGAATAATTTCCAGTTAGTGCAAATTTATCTATTTGTGAATTTACGCCAACTGTCGTTGTTAAACCATTAGTGGATGTAATAGTGCTATTTGAATTTAATTTATAATTTGTATAATTACTGTTTATTGATAAATTACTTTTTTCTCCAATTTCAATATTATCACCAACACTCGTAGAAACATTTGTAGAATAAGAATTTGTTTTATCATCATCTTGGTCTGTATAACTACTGCCTACTGAAATAGTATTATTCTTAATTTTTTTCTTGCCACTTAAAGTAGCGGATGAAATATTATTATCGGTATATATTTTTTCATTTAACTCAACATTTAATTGAGTATTATCATTACTATTTTGTTTTTTTGTATTTTTAGGTTTCCAATTTGATACAAGAGTATTTAAAATTTGCCATTGCGAAAATAATTTTTGTCTTTTTACTGGATCTTTCTCTGTATTATATTTAGCAGTTATATCCATATATTTAGCATAATATGGATTTAGCTGATTTCTTTCTTTAGCGTAATTTTGAGAGTTAACACTAATATCTTTATTTGACATATTGTCATCAATTTTTACTTCTTCTAAGTATAAAAGTTCTGCGGATAATTTATTGAATACTTCAAGTTGAGTTTTTCGTTCACTCTGAAGTTTTTCTATTTGACTATTTACATCTTTAATATTTTTATTTAGCTTTTTATATTCTGATTTTTGAGCCTTCGATAATATGTCTATATTGAACTCTTTTTTAGCGGTTTTATCTGGGGTTGTAGTATTATCAGAAATATATTTTTTTAATTCATTTTCATAAGTATTTCTTATTATTTCAAGTTCCCGAATGGATGATTCTAAACTTGATATTTTTTTAAATGATTGATTAACACCTACATTTATTTTAGAAATTTTTGGTTCCATTTTTGGGTTAGCAATCGCATGATTTCTTGTCATTTCAGATTTCAATTTCCCAAATCTTTCAATTTCTTTTTCATCAAGGGTTCCATTACCATCTTTATCTGCTACATCAAATATTGTACTTATAAGTAAGCTTTCTTGTAAAGCATTGCTCTTGGTTGCAGCATCTTTTGTCATTCCTTTTTTCAAGTCAATCTTTGATAAATCTATGTCCATTTTATGCCTCTCGTATATATAAAGAATATATAATAAGTATATTTGCCTTTCCCCTTTATTTTGACTTAATTATTTGTAACATTTATTTTTTTTTTATATTATAGAATAATGAAAAACTTCATTTTAGGTTTATTAGATTTTATATATAAGAAAAAATGCTATTTTTGTGGTTCATCAAAGCAATCTGTTTCAATGTGTTTGAAGTGTGTTAATGAATTAGAATTTAATAATATACTTGTGGATAGAGAGATTTTAGGAGTTAAAGTTTTTGTTGCAGGGTGTTATGAAAAATATTTGCAAAAACTTATAAGAGGTTTAAAATACCACGGGCAAAAGGATTTAGCTTATTACCAAGCAAAGTTTATGTGTGAATATTTTTCTGATGTTATTGATAAATTCAATTTATCAAAAGATTTTTGTATTGTCCCAGTTCCTTTGCATAAGGATAGACAGAAAAATAGAAGATACAATCATATGGAGTTAGTTTCTAAAGAATTTTCTCTAATGACTGGGTTTCCGTGTTGTTTTAATCTTGTAAAAAGAATTAAGCCGACAAAACCTCAATATAAGCTTTCTCGAGTGGAGCGGATGCAAAATTTGAATGGTGCTTTTAGTGTTGATGTTTCAAATAAGCCAAATAAAACAATATTATTGATTGATGATATTTGTACATCAGGAGCAACTTTCGAAGCTATAATTGAAGAATTACATAAAAACGGAATAAGAGATATTATTTGTTTTTCAACAACAAGCCCTAATTCTTAGTTGTCTCTGCTTATTAACCAAAATGCGAATAAACCAAGAACCCCCAAAACAGCGACAGCAATAATTTCAAACCTCATTACTTCTGCATTTTGATATTCAACGTTATTAAACATGTCAATAGCTAAATCAAAAAGAGCTTTTACAATCAACAAACATCCTGCAACCATGAATACTTTAAGAATTGATGCAAAAATCTCCATAAAGGAATTGAACCAGTTATCAGCATCGTCTTCAATGTCCAGTTGTTCTTTATAATTATATTTTTTATTTTTAATTGATTTTGTGTTTTTTGGCATTAGTATATTCCCTACATTTATATTATCATACATAAAAGTTAGAAACAATCATGGGTTTTTAATTTATTCTGTGTCTCCACATGTAAACTTGTGGAAAGATTTTTATATGACAGGTATAATAGATTATATGAAAAGACGAGCAGCTGGATTTTTAGTATTAATAATGTTTTTTTTCTCAAATCTTTTAGTATTGGCGGATGAAAGTACTTTTGACGCGCACGTTCAAAAAGATGTAGATGCCCCGAATTCTGACAGTAAATTATTTACTGGAAAAGTTGAAACGTTAGACAAACATGATGTAATAAAAATGACTGTTTCTCAGGTGGTTGATGGTAGCTACTCTTTTGAGGGGGATGAATTCTTTGCAAAGGTAACAAGTGATGTAAGCGGTGAAAATGGTGTTGTTATTCCAAAAGGAACTGTTGCTCATGGGATTATTTCACAAGCTGGTATTGCAAGACGTCTTGGGCGTGATGGGTATATAAATTTAAAGTTTGATTATTTGGTTACACCTGATGGACGTCAAATTCCTATAGAAGGGAACATGTCAACAAAATTACATCCTATAACAGCAGCAGGAAAAATTGTTGCAACAGATGTTGGCTACACAGCGGCCGGTGGAGTTGTTGGCGGTATTATGGCATTAAATACATTCGGATTAGAAGCTGCAATTGCTTCAAATGGGTATACTGTTGCTGGTGGTGCCGCTGTTGGTGGAACAGTTGGACTTGCAATGTCTTTGTATCGTAAAGGTAAAGATGTTTTGATTTCCCCTGGAGATGAAATAAGAGTCAAGGTTAGTTCGTCAATGTCTCTTCCTGTATACAAGGCTTCTGCTCTTAAGCAAAAAGAATTATCTTATCAAGGGTTGGATGTTCATATAAATAATATTATGTATGAAAAAGATCCATTTGGAACGTTGAATACAATCAATCTTTCAATGACAATATTGAATATGTCAGATAAGGTTTTTTCAGGGATGGATATAACTCTCTCAAATGATTTAGGTCAATCATTTAATCCAACAGTCTTCGGTGATACGAAATTAATGTTGTCTCAAATAAAACCCGGAGATAGGGTCGCAGGGCGTATGTCTTTTTCTGTTAATAATGTGGAAGATTCTTATTGGTTGACGTTCTATGATAGGTTAACTAAAAAAGAAGTTTCTAAAATATCTTTGGATAATGCATATAAACAAGTTTCCGACAATATAAAGAAAAAGAATAATAGAATATTAAAGAGAAAGACAAATTTTTATAAGGATAAAGATCTTTTTGATTAAGGGTTTAAGGGGTAAAGGTTTAAATAATAAAAGACTTACAAATATTTTTGTAAGTCTTTTTTAATATTTAAATTATCAATTTCAGTTATACCTGTGCACCCTTTGAACTTTTCTTTTTAGAAGGTTCTGGTTTCTTTTCTTCTTCAACATTCTCTTCGGGCTCAGTTTTTTCTTCTATCTTATCTTTACTGTCATCTTCAGTGATATTTTCTGATTCTGTAGTTGTTTCTTCAACTACTTCAGAATCCTCTGAATCCTCTGAATCCTCTTCTTCATTATCATCTTCTGTAGTTTCGTCATCATCAATTTCTTCATCAGAATCTATCTCTTCGCTTACCCCTTCACTTACCTCTTCTTCAAGCTTCAAAAGTTCTTCTATTTCACTTTCTTCTTTAGCTCTTATAACAGGAATAGACAACATCAAAGCCATTTGGCTATCTTCTTGTTCAAAGCTTAGGTCCAAAAGTTCCTTATCAAGTTCTACATACTTTGATAACAAGTCAATAAGTTCATGTTTCATTCTGTCCATAATTGCAGGTGATAAGTTTGTTCTATCTTGCATCAAAACTAATTTTAATCTGTTACATGCAACGTCTTTAGCTGATGTATCTGTACTTTCTTCTGCTTGATGGAAGAATTTTGTTACTTTGTTGTACAGATTAGCAAAAATGTCTTTCATTTTACACCTTGCCTTTCAATCCAGCAAAGAAAGCTTTAATTTTATCCAAGAACCCTTTTGGTTCTGTAAGGTCAAGGAGAGGGACATCTTCACCCATTATACGTCTCGCGACGTTTCTATAAGCTTTACCAGCCATAGCTTCTTCATCATTAACGATTGGTTCACCTTTATTGGTTGATGTAATAATTCCTGTATCTTCTGGAATTACTCCAATAAGTTCGCAAGAAAGAATTTCTACAACATCATCTACGCTCATCATATCATTAGCTTCAATTAAATTAGGGCGAACTCTGTTTAAAAGAAGTTTGTAACCTTCAATTTCTTCTCGAGCTTCTAAAAGACCTATAATTCTATCTGCGTCTCTAACTGCTGACATTTCAGGAGTTGTAACAATGATAGCTTCACTTGCTCCTGCGATTGCATTTTGAAATCCTTGTTCAATCCCTGCAGGGCAGTCAACTATAATAAAATCATAATCTTCTTTCAATTGAGAACAGATGTCTTTCAACTGTTCTTGTGAAACTGCGCTTTTATCTCTTGTTTGAGCTGCAGCTAAAAGAGAAAGATTAGGATTTTTCTTATCTTTAACTAAGGCTTGTTTTAATTTACAACGTTCTTCAACGACATCTACAAGAGTGTAGACAATTCTATTTTCTAAACCAAGCAACAAATCAAGGTTTCTTAATCCTATATCTGTATCAATTAGTACGACTTTATTTCCGCCTTTAGCTAAAGCGGTTCCGATATTTGCACTTGTTGTTGTCTTTCCTACGCCGCCTTTACCGGAGGTTATAACTATTACACGACCAGCCATTAATCTTCTCTCCTTAATGTTTTATAAACTACTATTTGTTTATTATTTATTCTTGCTTCTTCAGGTGTAAACTCATCAGTCTTTTGAACAAATGGAACATTAACTGTATCATTTCTTCTTGAGTACAATCCTGCGATTCTTAATTGTATTGGATTTAATTTTAGTGCTCTCACTTTTGCTGTTTGATTACCTTCTGAGCCAGCATGAACGATACCACCTAGAATGCCCCAAACTGTAACGTCACCTGTTGCTATGACTTCGCTACCAGGGTGAGCATCACCTATAATGAAAATGTTTCCTTCATAAGTTACTGTTTGTCCAGAACGAAGAGTTTGAGTTAAATATAAAGTAGAAAGTTCTGCAGTGTTATCAGTGTTTTCACTAATATCTTCTGGTGTTATTCCTTCAGTATCAAGTAGAACATATTTTTCTTCAAAACTTCTTTCTTTTGTTTCGGTTGCTTCAAAATGTTCTTTAAATTGTTTAGGTTCTATTAATTCAATATTTGTTTTAACTTCATCACCTGTTGTATCGATTTTTTCTTCTTCGGTTTTTATAGGAGTAATACCAAGAACTGTGTCTAAAGCTTTTTGAACTTCAACATCATTTAATATCTTAGAATTTTCTTCTGAAAGTTCATTTGATGAATTTTCTATTTCGGTCACAATGGAAGCCTCAACTTCTTCTGTTGGTGTATTTGTTTCAGAGGTTAATGGCGCAGTTGAAAATGTATCATTCAAATGTCCTATTTGTTCTGAGATTGAATCGTGGAATTTAGGAAGTTCAATTTCTGTAGTGCTTCTTAATATAATACCAAGACTAACAGCAGATGCTTCTGTCATTTCAGAATTAGTTGCAACTGATTGAATAGTTGCGTCAATTGATTCTATTAATGCTTTTATGCTCAATAATTGAGATTGTTTTAAATCTAAATTCCCAAGTTTTAGGCAAACACTTTTACCTGTGATATCTGATTTATCTATGATTGAACTTAATTCTGCTGCTAATTGAGCAGTATTTTTTGTTTCACTTAAATCAATAACAAATTCATTTTCAGTATAATTATCCATTTCCATACCCACATTCCCTAATACATTTTTAGAATATCTTAAATAACGTTTCTGTTCAATGATATGTATCTGAATGTAAAAGTTATAAGTTAATGGGTTTAGTTATTACACAGTAATAATTATTATTAAGTAAAATTTGCCTCAAAGTCAATGTTGAATGATATGTTCGCTAACTATTGCTACGACAGCTTTTTAATATATAATCTGTGTAACAAATTGTAATTAAAAAGCTTTAATTTTGATAGAATAATGATATAATAAGTATATTATAAGTTGTTGGTTAGGGAATGCCAACTTTAATGTATAAATCCAACAATGAAAAAGATTATAATTGACATTATTTAAAATGTTGACTATTTCTAGTGATGAATATTCCCTAGAAATGCCAAAATTTTTTATAGTGTTTTAAAGTATCAGTAAAATTTTTTTAATTTTTACTGTGTATTTTGTCGACTCATTTTAGCAATAAATTAGGAAGGAAAAGAATGTATAAAACTCTCAGAATTACATAATATACTCAAAAAGGCATCCTTTTAGTAAAAGGAGGAAAATATCTCCGTAACAATAAACACGAACATAGCAAGTTTAATGGTCCAAGCATCTCTAAAAAAATCGACTTTATTACTTAATCAATCGATGGAGAGAATGACGACAGGCTACCGCATTAATTCGGCAAAAGATGATGCGGCAGGTTATGCTGTTGCGTCAAAAATGAGTATTCAACTTTCATCTTATAACGTTGCAAAAGATAACACAGAGATTGGATTGTCTTATCTTAGTACCGCAACAAGCACGTTGGGTACTATAACAACTCAACTACAAAGAATTAGGGATCTTACAGAGGAAGCTTCAAATGGTACATATGGTTCAGATTCGAGAAATGCTATTCAAATTGAAATAAATCAAAGGACATCAGAAATAAACAGAATTCTTTCTAGTACAGAATATAATGGTAAGAATATTTTTCAACAACAAGCTTCCGCAAGTAGTATGGTGTCAAATGTTTCGTCATTTACTTCTGGAGAAATTTATAATATTTCATCTGTAGCTGATATGAATCAATTAGCAACGTTGGTTGATGGTGGTGCTGATACAACTGGTGTAACATTTATTTTGGATAATGATGTTGATATGTCTACTGTTTCAAATTTCGCTAGAATTGGAACAGGTTCAACAAATGCGTTTAAAGGAACATTCGACGGTAACGGATACACTATTTCAAATCTTACTGTAACTTCAGCTGGGGCGGCAGGTTTATTTGGTTATACAACTGGTGCAACTATAGAAAATATTGGAGTTACAGGTGGGAATATTACTTCTACAGGAAATTGGGCAGGAGTTTTAGTCGGGTATACTATAAATACAACGATAGATAATTCATATACAACGGGAAATGTAAATTCTACTAATAACTTTGTGGGAGGACTTGTTGGTGTTACCACGATTAATTCTACGATTTCTCAATCATATTCTTCAGCAAATGTCACGGGTGTCTCAAGAGTGGGAGGATTAGTCGGTCAGGTTTATAATACTGATGTTTCAGAGGCATATTCTACGGGAAATGTGAGTGGAAGTGTATATGCAGGAACTTTTATAGGATATGTAAATACTGCTAATCTTTCAAATAGTTATTCTTCTAATACCTCAACTAGTAGTTTTGTGGCTGGGGCCATTGGAACAAATACTTTTTCAAATTGTGTTTATGCAACTACTTCTCAAGGAGTTGCTACAGGGTCTGCATATGTTCCAGTTACCTCGATGGGAGATGAACCAACTATGGGACTTTATGGGTTTAGTGAATCTTCGGGATGGGATTTTTCAAGTGGTGGACCGCCTGAATTAAAAAGTATAAATTCGTTCGAAAGTGTAATGCCATCTTCAAGTATATCATTTAAAGTTGGAATAGATTCAAGTGACAATTCCTCAATATATATTGATACGGGGTTATCATTATCATTATCTGTTGATGCAATGACTGCTGACTCGGCAAATAATTCCCTAGATTCAATAGATAACGCACTGAAAAAAGTAACAAAAAAACAAACTGATCTCGGCGCTGTATCCAATAGATTACAGTCAGCGAGTGATTCAATAGATGTTAGTATAAATAATTTGACATCATCATTATCAACAGTAAGGGATACTGATGTTGCAAAGGAAAGTGCAAGTTATATTAAGCAACAAATACTTCAGCAGGCTTCAGCTACTCTTTTGGCAACGGCTAATCAACTCCCAAGTATTGCGTTGTCATTAATTTAGGTGTTTATATTAAAAATCATTCAAACGTACTATTGAACTATTATAAATAATTTGTATACTTATTATATATTAAAAGTGACTTTGGGGTTTTTATATAAATAGAATCTCAATGGACACTAGACTTGGTGGAAATAAAAATATTGATGAGTTTTAAATACTTAAATTTCGCGTACAGTTGTGCGTATCTTTTTTTGTTGCAATTCAAAAGATTATCTTTGAATAGGTTTCTCCATGCGTTTAATCCTATTGACAGTTTGATTTCTAGAAAAAAACTATATCCAAAAAACAATCTTACATTATTTTGTAGGCGGGAGGTGGTTATATCACTCTTGCTATAATTAATAATAGTTTAAGTTTAACAGCACAACATGCGTTTAATAAGGCTACTGATTCTATGAGTACCATGATGAAACGTATGTCTACAGGCTCGCGCATAAATTCTGCACAAGATGATGCGGCGGGTTATGCTGTGTCTCAATATATTGGTGTTCAACTTTCATCATATGGTATGGCAAAGGATAATACAGAGATGGGTGTGTCATATGTAAATACTGCAGGCAGTACTTTGGATATAGTATCATCTCATATACAAAGAATAAGAAATTTGGCGGAAGAGGCATGTAATGGAACTTACACTGATGATTCTCGTAAAGCAATGCAGGCAGAAGTAGATCAGAGAATTACTGAGGTTAATCGTTTATTGTCTACTACAGAATTCAATGGAAAAAAATTATTCCAAAATGCATCCTCAACTTCGAGCACTTCAGTAAGTAAATTTACAGATTCGGTTTCCAGTATGTCAGATGCTGATGCTGTTGCTGCTGGATATATAGTTATTAATAATGCATCAGATCTCCAGAATATTACTGATATGTCCGGTAAATATATTTTGTCGGATAATATTGACTTGTCTACAATATCGAACTTTACAGGTATTGGCACGTCGGGTAATCCGTTTACTGGAGAACTCAATGGGAATGGATATGTGATATCAAATCTTAGTGTCTCATCATCTTCTGGCGCATCAGGTTTGTTTGGGTACATAGATTCGGGTACTGTCAAAAATTTAGGTCTTGAGGATGTTGATATAAATTCTACAAGTGATTATGCTGGTTCTATTGCTGGGTATTCTACAAATGCAACAATAGATAATTGTTATGCAAAAGGAGATGTAAGTGCAAACTCAGATGTTGGAGGTCTTGTTGGATATGCTTCCACAAATTCACATATATCTGATTCTTATTTTTCTGGGGGTGTTAAAGGCTCAGATTCCAATACTGGCGGAATAGCTGGTGTTTTAGATAGTGGTTCAACTATTTCTAATTCCCATTCGGGCGGTGTTGTTAGTGGTGAGACATCCGCAGGAGGTATAGTTGGGAGTAATCAATCTTCAACAATAATGAATTCATACTCTACAGCATATCTTCACGGCTCTTCCTCTCTGGGGGGTATAGCTGGGGTGAATAGTGGCACGATTAACAATGTTTTGTATAATTCTGATAATGATCTATCTATTGGTTCTGATAGTGGGACTTCATCTTCTATTGTTGCTTTAACAAATACTCAAATGAGGGATTCCGCTACAATGTCCGGTTATGGGTTTATCGTTTCTGATTCAATAGATACGGGTCCGGTCATGACTAATTTTCAGGTTGGAATATCGTCACAAAACAGTTCTGTAATATCAATAGATACATCTTTAGAGTTTTCTCTTGATGTTGATTTGTCACATTCTGATACTGCAAGGGATGCACTTGGTGAAATTGATGATGCGTTAAGTAAAATAACAGCAAAACAGTCTGAATTGGGGGTAATCTATAACAGGCTTCAAACTAATAGTGAAAATATAGATACTTATACAGATAATTTGACAGCGTCAGTATCGGTATTAAAGGATACTGATGTGGCAGAAGCAAGTTCTGATTATATTAAACAAAAAATTCTTCAACAATCGGCATCAGTTCTTCTGACGACAGCCAACCAATCTCCAAGTATTGCCCTATCCTTGATTAATATAAAGGTTTAATGCAATCTAAAAATGTTTTTTAATTTGATAATAAAAAAGTGAAGCTGTTATACTCCACTTTTTTTACTATTTTATGTTTTTTGAGATTAATCTTAATTAGTCAACGTATAAAGGAGCTAATTTCTTTGCTTGTTGAGGAATAACCCCTTCTTCTATTGGAAGATATACTCTATAATCTATTACAGGGAAACAATTATCAATGCTTTCAATTCCTTGAAGAGCAGCTTCATTAATGTTTCCAGAATCAATCATATCGCAAATGCTTTCGAATCTTTCTACGTGTTCATTAAATCGGTCTGTTGCGTAGTCTTTAGCTTGCCATGTTGTGATTAGGAAAGGCCAATCAGAACTTTGTAATAACAAGTTTTCTCTTGCCATTTGGTTTAATGCTCTATGAAGCAATTTATCTTCTGGAATTTTTTCATATTTTGTAGCGATGTCTGTTGCACGTTTTTCACAAGAGTGAATAATAGGCCACATCCATTCGGTTAAATGATTTTGCCATACATAGAAGTGTCCACCTTGTCCCCAAGAACTTTCAGGGATTTGAATAGCTTCAACAGGAGGATGTTTTTCAATATAATCACCAGCTGTCATCATTTCTACTTCAGGTAAAAAAGTATTGAATTTTTTGATAACTTGCTTAATGAATTCAATTCCTTCAAACCACCAGTGTCCAAATAATTCTGTATCAAATGATACCATTACAAGACCTTCTTTATCGTTAGCTTTTTTATAATCATTTAATAAATTATAAATTAAATTTGTATAGTGATCTGAATTTTCATTAATTTTATTTAAAGCTAGTACCGGATCATATAACATCTTATCCCCTAAATCAGTTGTAGGTGATGTAATTCTCCAATAATGCATTCCTGATTTGTCATCTTTTTTGTGGAATTCTCTGAAACATCCGTCTCCAGGATATCCATCAGCAGCTGACCAAACTTGGAATCCAGCTCTGTCATTTCTTCCCATTATTGCAACTTGTGCATCTGGTAACCAGTATGCTGAATAAGTATCATAACCTGTTGGTTCTCTTTCTGGAAGAGGAATATATTCGATGTTTCCATATACACCAATTACACGTCTATTACCGATAGAATTTCCACCTTCAATAACGTGTGATTCAGTGAAGAAATATTTAATATCATTATTTTGAAGTGTTACTTCAATTGCAGGTCTCCAATGTTTTTCGCCATCTTTACCTACATATTCATAACCTTGTCTGTATGCACATTCTGGCAACCAGCATCCTGTTGCTTTTTTGCCAAATAATCTTTTAGTTGTATCAGACCCTACTTTGAATTGAGCATTCAAGTTGTTATCAGTTGCTAATAATGGTGAAAATCCGTGTGTCGCACCTGATGTTGTAATTTCAATACATCCTAGGTCTTGGTACTTTTTAAAATATTTGATTAGATTTTTGTCGTATTTATTTACAAAATCGTTTCTCAATTTATTCCATAAATCAAAATAATACTTTGCAAGATATTTTAAATGTTGTGAGTGAGCGATTTTTGGATCTGGATATCTTTCCAAATCTCCGCTTACTGATTTGATTCTGCTATCAATATACTTAACAAAACCTTCTTGAAGATATTCATCATTTAACTGTTCTGCAAGAATTGGAGTTATGCCAACGGTTAATTTTGCTTTTATTCCTTCATCGTATAATTCAGAAATAGCATTTAATAATGGAATGTAAGTTTCTGCCATACATTCATAAAGGTTTTCTTCCCCGAAAGGCCACATACCAGCTTTTCTATAGTATGGTAGGTGACTGTGTAACATGAATACAAATTGACCTAATGACATATTATTTTTTGCCTCCGTTTATTTAATGATTGTTCTAATATATTTACTACAATCTCACATGGTAATATATAGCATAAATGGATAAAAAATATAATACTTTAGAACTAATTCTCCTGAATAATGTTACAAATTTTAATGAATTTGCATTTTTAGGCTTCGGTATATATGTATAAATTCTTTGATATGAATCAAATATTTATAATAGATATACTTTAAGTGTTTTTTGAAGTTTTTTTCCATACATTTAAGGAATCTTTATCTTTCCCCCAAATAGGTTCAAATCCATTTTTTAGTAATACTTTGCTAACAAGACTCCAGTCTGTCATTTGCTCGGATTCCTGTTCTCCAAAGACTAATATGCCATTTTCGTCTAATGCCTTATAAGCCTGTTGGGCTATTTTTTCCATTATTGGTTTTGACTCTTTTTCTTCTTTTGGCAGTCTAAGAAATCCATTCATTTTGTCTACAGCTAAAAGATGATAAAGTGCATTTCTAAACATGAGAACGTCTGTTTGCCCTTCAGGGACAATTTTATCAAGCTTTTGGATATCTCCTTGCAAGAATTTGCAATTATTAGATTGTCCATCTTTTAATTTAAAGTTTTTATATTCATATTCTTCGGAGTCTTTTGAATTTCCCAAAATATAGCTACAAAACTTTGCAAGTAAACCTTTTTGGGGTTGTTCTATATTTGTTTCTTCAAACATTTCATTAAATGCTTTTTTGTATGCTTCTTGTTTTTCGGTTAATGGTTTTTCAGTTGGAAATGCCAGATAACAATCCTTATGTGCTGAATATCCAAATAGTTTCTCTCTCTTTTGATTCTTTGGATTTTTGATAGTAAATTTTAATGATTTTGCATCTTCAATAGCTTTCTTTCCCAAGTCAAAGCCAATAATATCTGTTTTCTTTGCATTATCTCCCAAGAGCATATTCAATGAATGAACTTCTTCTCCAGTCGAACATGCACCGATAACAATTGATATCTTTGGTTTTTTTGAAAAATTCTCGTCGACATAATTTTTTATAAATTCTAAGGTGTCGGGCTCTCTTACAAAAGCGGTTTCTTCCCTTAGATATTCAATGCCGTCTTTTGAATATTTTTCAGAATGAGTATGCCCTCTAAAACACACGGTATCAGATGCTAGCTGGGGAGTTTTGCACAATATATTTTTAATTTTTCCCATATTTGGCATGAAAAAAAATTAAAAATTCCCAACATTATTTTATTTGTATTAGTCGCAAATTTTTACTGACATTAAGCCTCAGCTGTGGTATAATCTTTTTACTATGTAATCAAAGGAAATGAGATTTTATGCTACAAGAAGCAACACGTGCGATTAATTCGGCGTTTAATAATAGCTTTGTTAAAAAATTATCTTTGTATCTTCACGACTGTGTAAGAGAAGAGGTAAAAAGTTCTACTTTTAGAAACCTTAAATCTGATAAAGATAACAAATGGATTTTTCTAAAAGAAGAAGATAAATTGTTCACAACAGCGATTGAATACCAAAAGTTTGAAGGAAGTGATTCAAAGCTTACGGAATTGATGATTCAAAGCGAGTTGAACCAAAAAGAAAAATATCTCATATATGGATATTTATTTATTGTTGGTGGAAGTTCAAAAAACAACAAAAAAAATGAATTTTTAACTCCCTTATTGTATATGCCATGCAGATTAGAGCGTAATGGTGTTAACATAAATTGTATGTTGACAGATGAATTTTTGTCACTTAATACGGGGGCATTGACATCACTAATGCAAAAAAATGGTGACGAAGAAGAGATGGAACAATTGGTAGAAGGTCTTTTAGATGTTGTCCCACAACTTCCTATAACAGATGAAAAATTAGAAATATTTTTGACAACATTAAAATCTATTATTCCTGATATTGAGGTAAAATTTGATCATTCCGGTGATATTGATGAAGATAACCTTTCTAAGGACCATTCTGAAAAATCTGAATCTGAAGATGTAGAGAAGGATGTTCTGATAGAAGAAGAGGAAACGTCTATTCAAAAATCTACTCAAAAATACGATAAGATATCTCTTACAAATCAGTGTGCAATAATTTTAACAAAACGACCATCTGTAACTGCGGGTGTTTTGCATGAACTTATTCAAATATCGGAAAAACCAAGTGGGGTTTACCGTGAGACTGTATTAAATATGGTTAATGAAGAATATATTCAAGCAAAATCTATGGAAATTCCAAAGAAAAATAAATCCGAATTTTATCCTATCACGCCATTGTATTTAAGTGATTCTCAGGCATCGGTTATAGAAAATGTCGAAAATACTCAACTCGTTTCTGTTTGTGGACCTCCTGGAACTGGTAAGTCTCAAACAATTGTAAACCTTGTTGCTCACTTAATAGCGAATGGTAAAACTGTTCTTGTTGCATCACGTATGGACAAGGCTGTTGATGTTGTTGCGGATAGATTGAACGAACTGGGCGCACCATATTTAGCTTTGAGAGCCGGAAGAATTAATTATCAAAAACAATTGAGTTTTCAACTTCAAGATTTATTGGCAAATAAAGTAGATTTGAACGAAAATGCTGATGATAGTGTTGTTGTTGATGTTTCAGATATGAAGGATTTATTGAGGTCTTTAAAAGAAAATGAAGATAAAGCAGAAAAAATTATCAAACAAGAACAAGAATGGTCAGATTTGGGTGTTCAAATTAGTGATATGAACAAAATAATTGGGACTCTTAAATTTTCAAATATAAAACTTAGCAAAGAAAATATTGATGAATTAAATGCTATTTTAGTTGGGTTAAGCAAAAATCTTGAAAAGAATAGTTTTCTATCATCATTAAACAATTATACAGCTGTAAACAGGTTGAAAAAACTTTTGAAACTTGATGATTTTCTTGTTGTTAAGGCAAATCTCACGAGATTGCAAGAAGAGTTGGATTTTTCTGCGATTGTTTGCAAAGCTCGAGATATAGAAAAAGAGATTCAAGATTCAGGAAATTTACATGTAATAATCGAAAAAATGAGAGCGTTGAAGAAAAAACAGCGTAAACTTGTGGTTGATATATTGATTAACAAAAGGCGTGGGTCTTTGAGAAGTTTGATGAAAGACCAAGTTAAGAGACAGCGTTTGTTTATTCATTCAAAATCATTGATTGAACGTAAAAAAAGTCTTCAAAACAGATTATTGGAAGCTGAAGATTTTAAACCATTATTAGAGGCTTTCCCTTGCTGGTGCGTTACAACATATGCTGTTTCAGGGGCTTTACCTTTAAAACCCGGGCTTTTTGATGTTGTAATTATTGATGAAGCTTCTCAATGTGATATTGCAAGTTGTTTCCCAATACTTTATAGAGCTAAAAAAGCAGTTATTGTTGGTGATGATAAACAGTTACCACATTTGTCTTTCTTAGAAAAAGCTAAAGAACAGTCTTTTATGAGTAAATATGAGATTGCTGACAGATATCAATTGATGTGGAGATTTAGAACAAACTCTATGTTTGATATAGCAAATTATTATTCAATGGCGCCTGTTTTATTGGATGAGCATTTTAGAAGTTTGCCGCCGATTATTGATTTTTCTAATGAAGAATTTTACGGAAAAAGAATTAGAATTATGAAACAAAATAATCCTAATGAAAAGGTTCTAAAACTTTTTGAAGTAGAGGATGGAAAAGTAGATTTTGATGCGACAAGAAACCTTCCAGAAATTGAGGCTGTTGTAAAATGTTTGCACGAAATCGTGGTTGAGGATGAAAGAGAAAATCCTGATACTCCTGTTTCAATAGGTATAGTGTCTCCATTCAGAGCACAGGTGGATCAATTACAAATTTCAGTAAATAGAGTCCTTTCTGATTTTATGATTAAGAAACACCAAATAGAAATTGGTACAGCACATACATTCCAAGGTGATGAAAAGGATATTATTATTGCATCTTGGGCTTTTGCGGATAATAGTTTCCCTCAAAGTTTAATGTTCTTGCAAAAACCAAATTTGTTTAATGTTGCAATTACCAGAGCTAAGAAACAAATGATTAATTTTATTTCAAAGAAGCCGACATCTTTACCCGAAGGATTGTTCAGAAGGTATATTTCTTATATTAAAGAATATGAACGTAACTTTGAATTGTCTAAAAAGGCTGAATTTGATGAAAATAAATACAAAAATTCTTTTGAGAAAGAAGTTGCGATGACTTTACGGGATGCCGGATATAGTGTTGTTGCAGGTGTAGATATTGGTGGCGTTAATGCTGATTTAATTATTAATAATAAATTCGTTGTAGAATGCGATGGAATGAAAGATAACGTTAAACTAAATATGTCTAATATGAAGAAACAGGCAATTATGGAACGTTGCGGGCTTTTAGTTTGTCGAGTTTCAATCCGTGAATGGAAAATGTCAAAAGAAGCGTTTATAAATAGACTAGTTAATTATGCTTAAATAAAAATCGAGGACTAGAATAAAATTTCGATGTTATTTGTTTTTGAATTTGATTGCTTGTTTGAGTTCTCTAATAGTTTGTTTTAATTCTGCATTAGTTTGCAGGTCTTCTTTTACCTTTTGGTATGAGTATAAAATTGTTGGGTGTTTTTTTTCAAAGTAGTTTGCAATATCTTCATAGCTGGATTTTGTGATTTCTCTTGATAAATATACCGCAAGTCTTCTGGCTTCTGAAATTTTTGCTGCTCTTGCAGGACTCTTTAAATTATTGACTGAAAGGTTAAAATATTCTGCGGTTGTATTTGCAATATCAGAGATTGAAATCTTTTTGATATCTACTTCGCATTTTAAAACTTTTTGAGTAAATTCCAGTGATATATTTACCCCTTCAATATCTGCAAATGCAGTAACTTTGTTGAATGCTCCTTCAAGTTCTCGAACATTGCTTTCAAAATTCTTTGCGATGTAGTCATATACATCAAAACTAATTGTTACCCCAATTTGTTCAGCTAAATTGGTCAGTATAGCCACTCTTGTTTCATAATCAGGCGGTGTTATATCAACTACAATCCCCATTTCAAAACGAGTTCTTAATCTATCTGGAAGAGTAGGAATGTCTTTTGGTGCTTTATCTGAAGTTATAACAATTTGCTTGTTTTTGTTATGTAAAGCATCAAAAGTGTGGAAAATTTCTTCCATTGTTCTATTTTTTGATTCTACAAATTGGATATCATCAATAAGTAGGATATCAACGTTTCTGTATTTTTGACGGAATTTTGCCATTCTATCATTTGTGTCTCCACCTTTTCTAAGGTTATCAACAAGTTCATTTACGTAATCTTCGGTTTTTATATATCTAACTTTTAATTTTGAGTTATTAAATAAAATATAATGACCAATAGCTTGCATCAAATGAGTTTTGCCTAATCCGGAACCCCCATAGATAAATAGAGGGTTATATTTTTCTGCAGGTTTTTGTGCCACAGAATATGCAACTGCTTGAGCTAGTTTGTTGTTTTCTCCAACAACAAAATTTTCAAACTTATACTTTAAATTTAAGTTTGATTGTGACTGCATTTTTGCCATTCCATCAAAAGCTGTTTCTTTTAAGCTTTTTTCTTCAGATTTTTGAACTGCTTTATGTTCTTTTTCTTTTTGTTTCTTTAATTCTTTTGATAATTTTTCATCAAAAATAATTTCAAACTTGCTAAGTTCGTGGCCTGTAGCTTTTTTAAAGGCATCTATTATTTGTTGATAATGGTTTTTTCGGATGATTTGTATAGCAAAAGCCTGTCCTGTTAAAACAGAAAAAATGCCATTTTCAAACCCTACAGCTTCTAGTGGTAATATCCAAGGATGTGATGTTGCCGGAACAGATTTTATTATTTCATCTTTTACATCATTCCATATTTTTTTAACTTCGAGAATCTCCATATAGTGATTCTACTATGACAAAACTTTTTCTGCAAAAAATTGTTAAGAAGCCTAATTGATTATTAATCAATTAGGCTTCTTGTGAGTATGTTAAAAAACTCTCAAATTTATAATTTTGAGAGTTTTCTGTGTCTGATATTTAAATATTTACTTTAATTTTACCATTCTTTATTTTTTGGAAATAATTTTCGGCAAGTTCATTTCTTCTTTCAGAAAGTTCTCTCATTGTATCAGTTGGGATGCCTCTAGGAGGAAGTGGGATATCTTTGTATGCCAATTTCCATGATTCTTTACGTGCATCTTGATCGCTTATACTATTTATTAATAGCTTTTCAAGCTCTGTTTCATCGTAAGCCTCTGCAATAGATTCTTTTGATATTCCATTCATTGATTTTAATGAAACTTCAACCTCTCCTTTGCTTGTTGTGTCAATAGTATATTTTTCGTTCATTTTATCTCCTTGATTGAAATTTCATTATATGTAAAATTTTATTCAATTTTTAATTAAGTCGTAAATTTTATTTTTTGCAATTCTTTATAATATCTTAACCTATTTTATCTAAATTGGGTAAGCGAACAATAAGGCGTATCGGTTAAATACCAATCCGCCTTATTTAAAATCCGTAAATGTTTATTATTAATGATTATGCATCAATTGATTAAAATATTTTTTAGCCAATTCATTTCTTTTTTCAGCAATTTCAATTCTTGCTTGAAGAGGAATTGAACCATATGGAACGGGAACTTCTTTGTATGCCAATTTCCAAGCTTGTTTTTTTGCATCCTGCTCATTTAGACTGCTTACGATTAAATCTCCAAGCTCAGCTTCTGTGTCTACTTTTGCGATTAAGTATTCTGATACTCTGTTAATAGTATTTACTGAAACTTCAATTTCACCATCTCGTGTTTCCACTAAAACTCTGTTAAACATCTTATCTCATCTCCTTAGTTGGACATTGATATATATATATAAACGTTTTTGTACTGTTGAGATTTCAAAAACAGATATATTGTTTACAAAACTTAATAGTGTGTTATATGCACTTATTAAAGAATTTGAGCCTATTTCGTGGATTTGATTTTTGGAGTTTTTTTTGTATTTTTTATGGCTTAATTAATAATTTAATTGCTTTGCCATCAATGTGCTGTTTCATTGCAAATTCAACATCTTTTAGAGTTAAAGTATCGGTTATTAATTTTTCTACTTCTACTTCACCTGAGGCAATATAATCAAGAGCTTGTCTGAAATATTTTGGAGTATGGTGAAAAACACTCATGAGTTTTATATCCCCATAATGCATTTTAGTAGTATCAAATGTTACTGTTGAACCCGATTTGCAGCCACCAAAGAAATGTACTGTTCCACCCGGTCTTACACAAGAAAATATTCTTTCCCATATTTCTGGTAGTCCGACACATTCTACTGCAATATCGAGACCTTTTTTTTCTTCTGTAAAATCTTTGAATATTTTTTCAGGATTTGGGTATTTTTTTAAATCTATTATTTCATCTGCTTGAGCAAATTCTTCAGCCATTTTTAATTTTAATGGATTTCTTCCAGCTACAATTACTTTTGCACCTTTTAATTTAGCTAATCTTGCAAACATAAGTCCTATTGGTCCAATACCAATAATTCCAACTGTTTGACCTGGTTTTATATCAGTTCTTTCAACTCCGTGAACAACATTTGCGAGTGGCTCACAGAATGCTGCTTTGTCAAAACTTAGGTCATCAGGTAGGATAATCATATTCTTTTTTACTATTCTTTCTGGAACAGTAATATATTCTGCGTAAGCTCCATTCAAAAGATCTAAATTCTCGCAAAGGTTATATTCTTCATGCCTGCAATAAAAACATTCACCACAAGGAGCGGAATTTGCTGCAACAACTCTGTCTCCAACTTTTACGTTTTCGACTCCTTCACCGATTTTTTCTACTACCCCAGCGAATTCGTGTCCAAATCCTGATGGGACTTGTTTAATTAGTACAGGATGTCCTCTTCTAAAAGTTTTTACGTCTGTTCCACATGTAAGTGCGGATTTAACTTTTACAAGAACTTCGCCTTTTGCCAAAGGTTTTATTGATACATTTTCGTATCTAATATCTTGTGGTCCATAAAATAATACTGCTTTCAAGTGTTGCCCCTTTATATTGGTTAAAGTCAGGTATTTGTAGTCTTTCTCTACCCTTTACCCGTTATTCCTTTACCCCTATTTTTATGTATGCTTTTAAGATTTTATTTTCAATTGTATCATTAAAAGCTTCAGCTATGTTTTCTATATTATACTCTGTAGATAAATTTTTTACATTAACTTGACCTGACGTTAATAATTTAAATGATTTTTTTAGGTCAATTGGTCTTGGGGAGTAACTTCCAAGAATTGTAAGTTCTCTGTAATATACGTCATTGTTTGCATATCCAAAATCTTTTGGAGTGCTTGAAAATACAAGTATTTTACCACCATTTCTTACGGTTTTTAGAGCGAGAGGGATTGCTGCATCGGCTCCAGATGTCATAAATATACAATCGGCTCCGATAGAGTTTGTATTGTTATAAATAAAATCGTGAGATTTAATCATATCGTATGAATTAAACCCGATGATTCCTTTAGATATAGCTAAATCTATTCTTTCTTGCATTAAGTCACAACCATAAACAGTCATTCCATAAGCTTTTAGTGCTTGTCCCATAAGGATACCTATGGAACCCAATCCTATAACCAAAACATTTGAGTTTGGTTTTAGTTGAGCTCTTTCTATTGCTCTTATGCAACAACCAAGTGGTTCGTAAAATGAAATTTCTTCATCTGTTATATCTTTAGGAACTTTGTGTGCTACATTTTGCAAGTGTTCTTCTGAAATGTATACATATTCAGAAAACCCTCCGGGTACAATATTCGTTTTCTTAAAATGGGCGCACATTGAATAACTTTCACCTTTACAGTATTCACATTCAAAACAAGGAATGTGGTGAGAACAAACGATTCTGTCTCCCTTTTTCAAAGTTGTATCAGAATTTATATCTACAATTTCTGCAACAATTTCGTGCCCTAAAACAGTTCCATTTTTTACTGAACTGTGGATGAATTTAACTATATCTGACCCGCAAAGTCCGCATCCCAATACTTCTACTATGGCCCCTTTTTTACCTTCTAATTCTATTTTTTTAACGTCATTAACTTTAATTTTATTGTCAATTAACTGTGCTACTCTCATAACAAATACTCCCGCGACAATTTTATCATAAATAAAGAATGAAGACACAGAAAAATTCTTTATTTCCCCGTACGCTCAATGTTGCATTTTATTTTAATTATAATTTTAACTTATATTTTTTCGTCTGTTAACTTATTGTATTGATTTAATTATTATGAGATAATTCATCCAGAGGTGAACTTATGAATATATTATTATTAAAACAAGTTGCATTATTTAGTGCTTTAATAGGCGGAGCTATTGGGGTTTTAACTATCATCCCTTTTATTGGACCTTTGTGTTTTTTGACATTGATATTATTTCTTTCAGCTATCGTAATTGTATATCTGAAAAAGAATGATTTGATAGGCATAATTGACCTTAGAGAAGGGGCAATTTTAGGTGGTATCATTGGATTTTCATCTTTTGTTGCGTTTTCTATAGTGTTCACTCCGATTAGTGCATTGATTGGTTTAATGTTCAGCAAGTATTATATTGGGCATTTAATAACCTTGTTTATAACAAACTTTGGCGGATTTTTCGTTATGGTAATGCTTTTGTTGTTCCTTGCGTTAATTTCGGCACTTATGAATGCTTTTTCAGGGCTCGTTACTGCTTATGTTTATCAAGCACTATCTGGACTTAAAAAAGCTGAAAACGAAAATATAGATTTTGAAATAAAATAGATAGGTGAAATTGTGGATTTTGAATCAAAAATAAGAACAATAGAATGGGTGGATAATCTTTCCAGAATGGTAGACCAGACAAAATTCCCAGAAGAATATGTTTATGTCGACATCAAAACAGGTCAAGAAATGTATGATGCAATCAAAAATATGATTGTAAGAGGGGCTCCAGCTATAGGAATTGCAGGTGCTCATGGCGTAGTTCTATATGCCCAAGAGCTTTCAGGGGTAAATGAAGGGGGAGATTTATCTTTAGAAGAATTTAAAAATAAATTGATTGAAAAATGTGATTATCTGGCTTCATCAAGACCAACCGCAGTAAATCTTATGTGGGCTGTTGAGCATCAAAAAGATCTTATTAAAAAATCTAAATCCGATGTTTCAGGTTTGGTAGATGAATTAACAAAACAAGCTGTCAAAATGGAAAATGAAGATATTGAAATAAATAAAAGCATAGGTAGATATGGAGCAGAGGTTGTGCCAAAAGGTGCAACAATTCTTACTCATTGTAATGCAGGGGCTTTGGCAACTGTAGCTTATGGTACAGCTCTTGGGGTTGTTCGCAGTGCTTATGCTAATGATAATACTGTTCAAGTTTTTGCAGATGAAACAAGGCCTCGTCAGCAAGGTGCAAGAATAACAACTTTGGAATTAACAATGGATGGTATTCCTGTCACTTTAATTACTGATGGAATGTGCTCATATTTTATGAATAAAGGTATGATTGATATGGTTGTCGTTGGGGCTGATAGAATTGCTGCGAATGGTGATACTGCAAACAAAATAGGAACTTATACAGTTGCTATTGCTGCTAAATATCATAATATACCATTCTATATAGCTGCACCGTTATCCACAATTGATACTTCTATCAAATCAGGGAAAGAGATTCCAATTGAAGAACGTTCACATGAAGAGGTTACTCATATAAATGGTAAAACTATATGTGCAGAGGGTGTGAATATAATTAATCCAGGGTTTGATGTAACACCAAATGAATTGATTTCTGGTATAATTACGGAAGTTGGTATATTGAGACCTGATTATAACGAATCTATAAAACAGGCTTTCAAAAAGCATTCTAAAATCCTTGTATAAAAAGAAAGCCTCAGTAAAGAGGCTAGAGCGATGAGGATTTATACATTCATTTTAGGAGGTTTTTTACAACAAACATTGTAAAAAAGGATTACACAGAGGATTAGTTTGAGGTACTGTCTTAAAAAGGAAATATGGTACTTTAGTATTAAAGATAAGTTATAGCTAGGATAGATTATAATGAGTTTAGCGAAGATAAAAGAAGAATATTCAAAGATTAAAATACTTGATAAATACTTGCTGCGTCAGGTAATAGAGATGTTTATCATGGGTGTTCTTGTTTTCACATCTATAATTTTTGCATCAGATACGTTTATTACTCTCATTAAACAAATTGCAAAATATGGGATTCCTTTTAAGATTGCGTTTATTCTTGTTATTTTGTCTTTGCCGTCAGTTTTTGTAATGACAATCCCTATGGGAATATTGTTAGCAACGGTTATGACTTTAAACAAATTAAGTCTTGATTCTGAGTTGACCGTAATGAGGGCTTGTGGTATTGGGTTTAACAGAATCGCTACGCCTGTCTTTATTTTCGCGATATTTATGGCTTTGGCAAGTTTTACAATAAATGAAACTGTTGTGCCTATAATGACAAAACAGTCAAAAGACTTAGCTTTGTGGTCATTTTCTCAGAAGAATGTTCCTAATGGAAAGCATAATTTTACTTTCCAGGAATTAAATGATCAGGGTGGGTTAAAGCGGTTATTTTATGTCGAATTTTGTAAGGATAAAAAACTCCATGATATAACGGTTCTGGATATGTCTAAAAAAGATACTATAAATGTTTTGCAGGCAAAAGAGGGTAGAACTTCTCCAAGTGGATGGGTTTTCAGTAATGGAATTGTTTATACTATTGCAAATAAGGGTAAAGTTCTTAATGCCACATTTTTTGGTGAGTCAGTCACTCAGTTTGGGATTGATTTAAAAAAAGAAATGCAAAAGAATGTTGCAAGTGAACGTAACTTCATGCAATTGAGTAAATATTTAAGGGTTACAAAGGGCATCGTAAAAGAAGACAAACAGGATTTATATATAAGTCTGTTTGATAAAGTTGCTCTGCCTTTAACAACTATTGTTCTTGTCCTTATAGGTGTTCCGCTTGCTATTACTCCTCCTAGGGTTCGTTATAATAGAGGATTCTTGTTTAGTATTTTGATAATTTTTGCATATTATTTAATAAGAGCATTATCTATGTCTTTTGGTGAAACAGGCGCATTAACGCCATTCTTAGCTGCATTTTTGCCAAATATTATTTTAACAATAATAGGTGTGGGATTGTATTACAGAAAAGTATATACAATTACTTAAACGTTCAAGTATGACTTAGAATTTGAATTGAGGATGTGGAAAAACTCCAAAATATACAATTTTGAGGGGGTAAATCATGCTTTTTCTTATACGATGTATAGGATGTGAGAAGCAAGAATAGTCGTGGTAAAAGACTAACTTATATTTGCCCCTGTTATGTTTACATATCCATAACAAAAGTAGGTTTTGATGAACCTAAAACTTCTTCGTCTTCATTATTTAAAATAGCTACTGTATTAAATCTTTGTACATATAAACTTTTTAATTCGCTAGCAGTTTCGCCACTGAATACTTTTGAATATTTTTCAAGAAAATCAGATATTTCTTTAACAGGAGCCATAATTAAATCTGCTGCTGTTTTCTTGATTAGTGCTTCTGTATTTTCTCCAACAAGAGGAGTTTCAGGAACTCTAACGTTTAGTCCGAAAGGACGTGGGGTTCTTAGCCAATCATGTTGATAATCAGCATTCACAGTTGCAGAGTCTACAGATGCTTGGTTAGAGTACTGAGCGTTACTATAAGAAGCACTGCTTGAATCGCCTGTATTTAAATTGAAAAGTGAATCTGCCATAATTTTTATATACCCCTAATTATATTTAAGTTATACGGCTGGTTACTTCTTAAACTTTAATGATTTGGGGCTGAAAAACAGATATTGTTACAAAGATTTACATTACCTATATGGCAGAGTGTGGTGAATTATTAATAGATATTATGTTCGGTGTTATTTCCCTTATTATTCCTTAGTATTTATGGGGTTTTAGCTTGTAAAATGTTCCGGTATATTATAAAATAGACCTAACGGAGAGGTGTATAGATATGAAAACAATAGAAGGTGCATTAACAACAAATAATGAAAAATTTGGAATTGTTATTTCGAGATTTAATGAGTTTATAAGTTCAAAACTTTTATCAGGAGCGTTGGATGAATTAAAGAGACACGGTATTGCTGATGATAATATTGATGTAATTTGGGTCCCAGGCGCATTTGAAATTCCTGTTGTCGCTAAAAAGGCTGCAAAAACGGGTAGATATAATGCAGTTATTACATTAGGTGCTGTCATAAAAGGTTCAACATCTCATTATGATTATGTTTGTGCCGAAGTTTCAAAGGGTGTGGCTTCAGTTAGTTTAGAAACAGAAGTTCCTGTTATATTCGGAGTTTTAACTACTGATAATATTGAACAAGCTATTGAAAGAGCTGGGACAAAAGCAGGAAATAAAGGTTCTGATGCCGCAAAATCTGCAATTGAAATGGCTAATTTGATGCGCCAAATATAGTTAAAGGGTATTTGATGAGCGAAATTATAACTGAGTATAGAAATGAAAATACAAAGAATATTGATTTATTGCCTACGATAGATATTGTTCGAAAGATTAATGATGAGGACAAAATCGTTGCTCTTGCAGTTGAATTTGAGGCTGAAAATATTGCAAAAGCGATTGATATTATTGCAAAGCAGTTTTTAAAAGGTGGGAAATTAATATATTTTGGTGCTGGTACTTCAGGCAGACTTGGCGTTTTGGATGCGTCAGAATGTCCTCCGACTTTTAGTGTTGATTCATCTATGGTTCAGGGCATTATCGCTGGCGGATATGATGCATTGAGATTTGCTGTCGAGGGTGCTGAAGACAATTATGATTCTGGGTATGATGACGCAAAGATTTTGACTCAAGATGATGTAGTTGTAGTTGTTTCTGCAAGTGGGAACCCAAAATATCTTTTGGGAGTTCTTACCCAAGCAGACCAAATAGGTTGTAAAACAATTGGTATAACTTGTAACTCTAAAGCGAAGATTGCAGAAGAAGTAGGAGTTTTAATTTGCCCAGAAGTTGGTCCTGAGGTTATTGCAGGCTCAAGCAGGTTGAAAGCAGGAACAGCTCAAAAAATGGTATTGAATATGTTGACAACTGGGGCTATGATAAAGATAGGTAAGACCTACGAAAATTTTATGATAGACTTAAAGGCAACAAATGAAAAATTAAAAGATCGTGCAATTAGAATAGTATCTCAAATTGCAGAAGTTCCATTTGCAGTAGCTTATGAAAAATTATCAAATTGTGATTGGAAAATAAAAACGGCAATAGTTTCTCTGAAACTTAATATTTCAAACGAAGATGCAGAAACAAAACTAAGTCTTAAAAATGGGATTTTAAGAAGAGTAATTAAGAAGTAAAGACGGGGATTTATATGAAATTAACAGTTCTTGGTGCAGGTTGTTGGGGGTTAACTCTGGCGTGGCTTTTAACAGATAACTTTGATGAAGTTGCTGTTTGGGGGCGTCATTGCGATTTGGACAGTGATTTGATTGACAATAAACATTGTTCAAAACCTCTTGAGGTTCAATTAAAAGAAAGCGTTATTATTACATCTGATTTGGCTTTAGCTATAAAAGATGCAGATATAATATTATCGGTTGTCGCAACTTCTGGAATGAGGGATGTTTGCGAAAATCTTAAAAAATCAGGAATAAAAGATTCTCAAATATTTGTTAATGCTTCAAAAGGTCTTGAACTTAATAGTTTGATGAGAATGTCTGAGGTTATAAAAGATGTTCTACCTAACCAAAAAGTAGTTGTTTTGTCAGGCCCAACATTAGCAAAAGAAGTTCTACAAGGTAAACCTACCGCAGCATCTGTTGCTTGTGAAGATATTGAATCAGCAAAATTTGTTCAGGAAAAATGTAGTGTTCCAAATAGATTTAGACTATATACAAACAAAGATGTAATCGGGGTTGAATTGGGCGGAAGTTTGAAAAACGTAATTGCCATCGCTTCCGGGTTTGCTCATTCTATGGATTTAGGTGATAACTGTATGGGTACACTTCTTGCGAGAGGAATGGCTGAAATAGTACGTGTTAGTGTTAAATTGGGTGCTAATCCTTGTACTTTGTATGGGCTTTCTGGGATGGGTGATTTGATTGCCACTTGTTCAAGTCCTATGTCTAGAAATTACACGGTTGGTTCTATGTTGGGACAAGGTAAAAAAATTGATGAGATTTTATCTACTTTAGGTTCAGTTGCTGAAGGTGTTAAAACCTCCAAAGCAGTTTGTAACCTCGCAAAAAAACTTGGTTTAGATGTACCTATTTCTGAAGCAATATATGACGCCGTTTATACAGATATTACGCCTGGGGAAACTCTTAGTAAATTAATGAATAGAAAATTAAAAGAAGAAGAATGTTATGATTAAATATGCAGTAAATTATGTTAAAAATACTTTTATGCCTGTAAAGGTTCCGGAGAATGTTGAATTAGAAAAAGGTCAATTTATACTCGTAAGAACTGAAAAGGGTGAGGAAGCTGTTAAGGTTCAGCTTGTAAATTCTGAGATTTCAAAACTCTGGGAAAATAAAAAAGAAGCTCCAATTCCATTTGAATTCATACGTGTGATGACTCAAAAAGATTTGGAGACTTTAGAGGAAATAAGGAAAGAAGAAGTTACTTCGTTCTTCAAATGCAAAGAGTTAGTTGAAAGACTAAAACTTGGAATGAATCTTGTTCAATGTCGTTTAACTTTCGACAAAAGAAAAATAACATTCTATTATACAGCACCTGAAAGAGTTGATTTTAGAGAGTTATTGAAAGAATTAACTCAAGTATTTAAACATGTGAGAATAGACTTAAGGCACATTGGAGTAAGAGATGAAACTTCCATAATGGAAGGAACAGGAATTTGTGGTAAAGAATTCTGTTGTTGCTCATTTAAACGTAAGTTTGAACCAATTAATGTTAAACTTGCAAGAGATCAGGGTATGCCTATTACTCCTTCAAAAATTTCAGGGACGTGTGGAAGACTGTTGTGCTGTTTGACTTATGAGTATTCTAATTATATAGATGCAGCCAAAGGGATGCCTCCAATCGGGTCATCAGTAATGACTCCTAGTGGTTTGGGTAAGGTTTGTTATATAAAATTCCTTAATGGTATTGTAGCTGTAAAATTGGAAGATGGTAAAACTCATGAATATAAACAATCAGAAATTGATATGGTAGATGCAGATGTGAACGTAGAAATTGACGCTCCTACTATCCAAAACTATTCTCCAGATGAAAAAGTTGACATAAAACAATTGAAACAGTTAGAAGATGATAGGAATAGTTCTACCGGAAATGTCTAAATAATAATCGTTTTGATATATATATTGCATATTTGTTAACATTATTTGTAAACAAAATATTAGTGCGTAAATCCTTGGTTTGTAAGGGTTTACGCATTTTAACTATTGGTATAAATGTTAAACTTTGTAACGAAATAACACTAAACTATTTACAAAGTTATATAAATGTTCAATAATGTTTATGTAGTTAATAAATATGTGGGTTATAAAACTATCAGAAGACAACTATAACTATTACAATTACAAGGATATTCGATTAGGAACTATCATAGGGAATGAATTACAACGGTTTTCGTGTCGAGACTCAATAGTTATTACTATTATTTTAATATTACTAATTTATTAGGGATTAGTAAGTAGAGAGATAAGAAATAAATCAATTAAAACTATCACAGTATGAATAATGTGTGCGTTAGTTTGTTCTGCCAAAAGAACAACGTAATGTTACAACTTAGTTGTGTTGTGAAAATACAAAAGAGTTTTTAATGAAAAAGGTAAGTTTAAACAGAACAATTTAATAGGGAAACTTAAAAGGGAAACTATTTAATCGGTGTTACTATAAATCAAATTTGAAAGGAGATTAAGATGGCACTCACAATCAACACAAACATGGCCGCAATATCGGCTCAACACTCGTTATCCAATGCAACGAATTCTTTGAATTCGTCAATTAAAAAGATGACTACAGGTTACAAAATTAATTCTGCGAGTGATGATGCAGCTGGGTATGCGGTAGCAACAAAAATGGAAACAAGTTTAAATGCAGTAACAGTAGCTCAATCAAATACTGCTTTGGGCTCAAGTTTATTATCTACTGTTGAAGGGAATTATGGTTTAATATCAGATCACTTACAACGTATTAGAGACTTGACCGAACAAGCAGCCAATGGTACATATGCATCTGATTCTTTGAAAGCAATTAAATCAGAAATTTCGCAAAGATTGAGTGAAATTGACCGTGTAACAAACAGTACAACATACAATGGTATTTCATTGTTGAATGGTGCTGCAGGTTCTACTCTTCCGGCACAAGCTGGTATAAACCTACAAGTAGGGACTACATCAAGTTCAAATTCGGTTATTACTCTTGATAAATCAATATTTGCATCTACTTTGTCATCTTCTCTAACGTGGAAAAACATTGCATCAGTTACGAATTCGGATGGATTTGCAGTAGCAGGTAAAATAACTGCAAACTTTGCCTCTGGCACTAACGATATGTTTGCTACAGAATGTGCAGGTTTAGGTACAGGCGCAAATGATGGAACAAACGGTGCAACTCAAATGCTTGCGGTTCTTGATTATGCAATAAACAATGTTACATCAAGAACAACAACGGTTGGTGTTTATCAAAACAGAATTGATTCAGCAAGTGATGCACTGACTGTACAAGGTGATAACTTAACTTCATCATTATCTACAGTAAGAGATACCGATGTAGCTTCAGAATCATCGAAGTATTTATCAGCTCAAATCTTGCAACAAGCATCAGCAACATTATTGACAACTGCAAACCAATCCCCTTCAATCGCATTAAACTTGATTTAATAGATGATTGAAGAAATGACTAAAAAATAAACATAGCTGTTGATTGTGATATATAATAGCGGAGAGCATCCTTGTTTTCCGCTATTTTTTTTAATTTTCTTATATATTAAGAGTGATATGTAAATTAATATATCTTATATCAATACAATTGTAACAAAAGCTAGAATCTTGAAAACGCTTCCATACACTTGGTTTCACATAAAATGTTATATTCGTTTTGTAAATAAATGTAACAAAATCAGATAAATATGTTTACAATATTAAAAATATAATGCATAATAACTATGTAAAAATTATATATGAAGGTTATACAACAACTATCACAATTAGCAAACAACTATCACAATAAATCTACAGAACCTCATTATTTTTACATTACTAAATTTATGGATAAATTTAGTAATAAAATCCAACTATCACAATTATAAATGAATGTAGAAGAGTTTTGCCATTTTAATATGGTATTGCTTACGGCTTTGTAATGTTATTCTCACAAAGGCTGCATTTTGATTGCTGACTGTTGGTGAATGGTACTACTAGTTATTCCCAATGCAACTTTCGAAAGGAGATTGAAAATGGCATTAACAATCAATACGAACATGGCCTCAATATCGGCTCAACATTCGTTAAACACTGCAACTAATTCCTTGAATTCATCAATCAAGAAGATGACAACAGGTTACAAAATCAATTCTGCAAGTGATGACGCAGCAGGATACGCTGTTGCAACAAAAATGGAAACAAACTTAAATGCAGTATCAGTAGCTCAATCAAATACTGCTTTGGGTTCAAGTTTGTTATCAACAGTTGAACAAAATTATGGTTTGGTATCAACTCACTTACAACGTATTAGAGACTTGACTGAACAAGCAGCCAACGGAACTTATTCGTCTGATTCTTTAAAAGCAATTAAATCAGAAATCGGTCAAAGATTAAGTGAAATTGACCGTGTAACAAACAGTACAAATTACAATGGTATTTATCTTTTGTCAGGTGATGCAACTGCTGGAAAACCTGCTGCATCTGGTATAAATCTTCAAGTAGGTATTACGTCAAGTTCAAATTCCGTTATTACTCTTGATAAATCATTATTTGCGGCAACTACTTCATCTGCTTTAACTTGGAAAAGCTCTGGCTATTCAACGCTTAAGAATGCAGATGGGAATTTAGTAAGTGGTGCGATAACTGCAAACCTTGCCTCTGGCAGTAACGATACTTTTGCGACAGAATGTGCAGGTTTAGGTACAGGTGCAAATGATGGGACAAACGGTGCAACCCAAATGCTTGCGGTTATTGATGCTGCAATAAGTAATATTACAACAAGAACAACTACAGTTGGTGTTCTCCAAAACAGAATTGATTCAGCAAGTGACGCCCTAACTGTACAAAGCGATAACTTAACTTCATCATTATCAACAGTAAGAGATACCGATGTAGCTTCAGAATCATCGAAGTATCTATCAGCTCAAATCTTACAACAAGCATCAGCAACATTGTTATCAACAGCAAATCAAAC
>Ga0302271_10000229_pt1 | contig 52664 bp, 65 predicted proteins | sample III_Bog_N1_1_FD_198767 | JGI IMG/M metagenome (GOLD analysis project Ga0302271, IMG submission 198767) | Peat permafrost microbial communities from Stordalen Mire near Abisko, Sweden - III_Bog_N1_1 | ecosystem: Environmental > Terrestrial > Soil > Wetlands > Peat | place: Sweden: Abisko...
ACTCAAGTAATTATTTATCTCATCAATTGTATAACCGTCTGTTTCTGTCCAATCAACTTTACCTATAACAAAATCTCCAATTTCGTATTTTTTTATTTTATTTTCAAAGTATTTTAAATGTTTCATAAATTATATTTTTTATTGTGGAATTATACTTGTTCCGATTCTATCTACCAGAGATTTAATCTCTTTTATTTGTTCGGTTGTTCTAATACCACCAGTGAATTTTATTTTAACATAATCAGGTAATATTTTTCTCATGAATTTAACTTTCTCAATTTTTTGTTCAAATGATTCATCATTAGGTAATTTTCCAGTAGATGTAGATATATAATCTACATTATTTTCAATGCACATTCTACAAATTTTTTCAATTTCTTCATTGTTAAGTGCTCCAATTTCAATTGTTAATTTTATGATTGAACCTTCTTTGTGACAATATTCCGTCAATTTTCTTATTTCTGTTTCTAATTCTTCTGTTTTATCTTTTTTTATCAATTCATAATTAAGTACAACATCAATTTCATCAGCTCCATTGACAATTGATTTATCAATTTGATCAAGTTTATATTTTGTGATTGAATTTCCTTTAGGAAAATCAATTAATGCAGATACTTTAATTTCATTTTTAACGAATGATTCTACTGATGCTACAAATTCTGGTAATACAGAAATTGCATAAAAATTATTATCTTCCGCTTCTTTACACAAATCTTTAATTTGATCATTAGTTAAACTATCTGATAATCTAGTATAATCAATTAATTTGTAGTTTTCATTCTTTTCTTTATTATCTAAATATTCTAAAATTTTTTTATAGACAATCATGTTTTGAAACCTTATTTTTCTATATATATTAAAAAATAATAATCAATTTAATGACTGCAGGAAGAAATAGTATATCTAAAAATAAAACATGGAACACTCCACCTAAATTTGTAGAATTAATAAATAAAATGTTAGGAGAAGTAGTATTAGATCCATGTAGTAATGAAACTAGTATGATAGATGCTAAAATTAAATATATTTTACCAACAGATGGATTAAAAGAAAGTTGGAACTATAAAACTTTATTTGTTAATCCTCCTTATGGTTCAGATGTTGAAAATAAAACAAGAATATATGATTGGATTAAAAAAGGAGTCGATGCAAATGAAAATTATAAAAGTGAAATTTTGTATCTGATTCCAGTTGCTACTAACACTAAGCATTTTAAAGATTTAATATTCAAAAAAGCAAAAGGTTTGTGTTTTTTAAAAGATACAAGATTGAAATTTTGGAGTGAAGGTGTTGAAGATAAAAAAGGTGCTCCAATGGCTTGCTGCTTCATTTACTTTGGTTCAAATTATGAAAAATTTGATTTGTTGTTTTCTGACTTCGGACAATGTTTTGAAATAAAATCATAAATTGAATTTACTTGTTGTTATAGACATTTTAGATATTTCTAAATCTTCTGATGTTGCTTTTCTTGTAATCTCATCTGGATAAATTTTAACATCAGGATAGTCATGGCTACCTTGATTTAAAAACTTACATGTGTAACTACCAAAATCATTATCAGATATTATTATCATTGGCTCATCATCTATGTTATTAAATTCACTGATGACTATTACACAATCGCCAATATTATATTCTTCATCAAATGTCTCAAATATTTTTAAATGTTTCATATTATAAATTGAATTTTTTAGAGTCTAATGCAAAATTGTATTTTTTGATTTCATCTTGTGGTGCAATATTTAAATAATCAAAATCTTCTGAATTCATCCTCATATAATCATCCTCATAATATTTAGAATAATCTATTTTTACTATTAGATTTCCAAATTCAAAGGTATCATGATTATCATAATATTCATAAAATGTGTAGCAATTATTGATTAATTTTATTTTTCCAATTGCTACATATCCACCTTTATTCTTATATAAATAAATTTTATTGTAATCTATATCTTCTTTATTTATGTTCTCAAATTTTTTTAAATGATTCATGTTATAGATTAAATTTGTTTGATTGCCTAATTATATTTAGTTTGTTTAATACATCTTTTGAATTGTTGGATTGATAGATTATTTTATCTTTTATACTTTCAAAAAATAATCTTTCTTCGTTTCTTATTTTGTCCCATCTACGATCACAATAATTATCTTCATCTTGATATTCATAAATTATTTTCAAATCTGTATCATAATAATTACTATTATTTTTTTCATGCTTTAAAACTTTGAATATTACATATACAGGTTCTTTACCTTCATGATAGAAATTTCTATCCCATCTATCTTTGTGATCAAGTAAACAAAGAATGTATTCTTTAGGAACATTTAAGTTTTCATATGTTTTCAAATATTTCATTTAGTCTATAATTTTTAATTTAGCTCCGCCCTTTATTAACGTTTTTATATCATCTGTATTTATATTTTCTTTGAATTTAGAAGTTTTCTTTTCTGGTTCTTTTAATAACCAATTATTACCAGAATTAGATGTTTGATAAATATATGTAATATTATCAAGAGTTAATTTTATAGTTTTTGCTGTTAGTTTTTTGTAGAATTCTTCCACTTTTCCTTTTATTGAATATATTTCAATAGGGTACCATTTATCATCTTTGTAATATTGTAAAATTATATAATTTGGATTATCTAAAACTGTTTCATCTCTACTATATAGAAAGAAAAATTTCATGTCAATGTCTTTTCTTAAAAAATTCTCAATTTCCATTGTAGTTTCCATCTCTCCTTTTTTGAGATTCTGTTTAAATAATTGTTGATTAAAATCACTATCATCATATAAAAAATCTATAGTTTTTTCTATATAATCATCATTTGATAATCCAATTTTAAAGAAATCTATTTTAGTGTCATTTATACTGTTCAATAATCCATCAACATCGGTTGTTATTGATTCAGTTATGTATTGTAAATATTTTTTTATCATTTTTTATAAATTAAATTTGTTTGTATTATATTCAATTTCTGATATAAATCTATCACATAAAAATGTTCCTAAATTTTCACCAATTTTTCCTAATTTACTATTTACTTTACAAACATAATAACCATTTACATTTTTTAATATTTTTTTCACTAAATATATCATGTCTTTAGTTAAGATTGAGTCTTCGCTATCTATGCAAATGACATAGTCTCCTTCTTTGAAATTTGGAGTGACTTTTTTTAAATTTTCGTATTTTTTAACGTATTTCATTATGTGTGTAATAATTTTTTAATCATTATAATTTTTTAACTTTTTAACTTTATCTTTAAATTTACCACCGCCTAACACAGAAGTTGGTATAGTGTTTCTATATTGTAAAATTGAAGATGTTATAAGATTTACACTAGCTCCATATGTTTGTTGATCTGGATGAGTCCAATCATCATCTTGTAATATCCATACATTCTCTCTTGGATAACAAGATATTATAAATGGATTTTCAGTAACTACTGATTTAACATAACGTTTATAATCAACAGTATCAGCAAATGTCATGGATCTTTCTGGATAAAGTATTAAATTGTCATTTTTACTTTCACGAACCAAATCATAGTAATGTTCTTCATTTGCATCATTTCCTTGGAGGAAAACAAAACATTGTTCGTTTTCCATTATATTTTCTGATTCAAATTTTTTTAAATATATCATATATTTTAATTTTTTTTTTTACTCGAAATTATATATTTACAAATTAAATTTGTTTGCGTCTTGCTTTATCTCTAACACTGAATATGCGTCATCAAATGAATCAAATTCTTTTATTGTATTCATATCTACGTTGAAACTCATTATTGATTTTGGTGAATTCTCATATTTAGAGTTTGTATGGTCAAATATTTTCTTTCTTTCTGATTCAGGATAATATGAAAAATGTAATTTTACATTTGGATATTTATTCATATATTTAATCCATGGTTCAGAATATTCAACTTCGTATAATCCTATATATTTATCATTTTCTCCTATGATATATTTTTTATAAGTCTTGAATTTTTGTATGCCGTCATATAGGTTAGATATTTTAATTAAACAGTTTTTTAAGCTATCAGATTGATATGTAATATTTAATGTGTAATCATTAAATCTAATTGTACCGCTAATTTTTTCTAATTTTAATTTAGACTTATCAAACCAATAAAAATATGATAAATCTACAAAATTATTTCTGTTTGATAATTTTACCTTTCCGATATATATCTTATCAGTTTCATCATCATCTATCATTACGTAGTTGCTGTGTATTTCATTGTATGATTCTTTTATGTATTGTGTATAATTTTTTATCATATATTAAATTTTAATGACTTTTTTGTTATTTCAAATTCTTCTATTTCTTCTGATGTTAATTTTCTTTCAAAATATTTTTCTTCTAAATAATATGTAACTATATCATTATCTTCTATTACTTCAAGAATATATCTATCATCATTTTTTGCGTTTAATCCAGTTATTTTTGCAAATTTGAAAACATCATTAGATATTCCAGATTTATTTTTCTTCCAGAACTTTAGATAATCATCTTTAAATAAAATGTAATCACCAACTTCATAGTTTGTGATTATATATTCTTCATATAATCTAATATTTTTCATATGATTTTTCTCATAAATTGAATTTTCTTGTATTTAAAATTGATTCTACATCTTCTTTTCTTTTTGAATGATAATAGATGTCTGTTTTCTTCCACCATATATTATCTGTTTTACATTTTAATTTTATGTTGTGTCCATCAATTGCTGAATTATCTAATGATGTGACTTCACAAGGATTTATAAAAAAATGATTAAATTTCGGATGACATGCTGTATTATTTTTAATGATAACATAGTCTCCTACTTCTATTTTATCTGATTTATCTTCAAATGTTTTTATGTATCTCATAGTTAATCTATATATTAAAAATAAACTATTAAAAAATTATATCATATATTATTTAAAATAAAGTATTATAATAATGAGTGATATGAATGAAAAATCAATATCGAATAAATTACCACCTTATCTATTAACAGATCAAGCATTAGATAGAAGAGAGGATGTTTATTCTCTCACTGAATTTGGAAAAATTGTAAATAGACTTTTTTTAAGCGATCAAATATATTCAGATGACTTTTGGAAATATATAAATAATAAATTTAAATTGAAACCTGAAAATATTACGTTTTTTTGTGATGTACATTCTGATACTAAGAATAGAGTTGAAAAAAGTTATAAATATATAATTAAAGTTGATAAGCCATTTAAACTTATTATTCAATTCTATGATGAAGAAAAAATAAATGATATTCAATTATATGACACAGAAGAATCACAAAAAAATAAAATATCAGATTTGTTGATATACTTTGATTCAGATGCAATAGAATACGTAGATACTATATCTAATGAACTTAGAGATATTGTATTTGTTCAACCAATAAATAAAACCTTTTTTATAATAGCATCCAATTCAATGGGCTATGAATTACATCCTGCTTCAATAAAAGATTATGATATTGATATAGATTTAAATTATGGTGACTCTTTTGTTGATAAACACGTAGAAATATTAAAAAAAATAAAAAAAAATAAACATGGATTATTTTTATTTCATGGATTAGAAGGCTGTGGAAAAACTATGTATCTTCGTAAACTTGTTTCTGAATTAGCAAATGAAAAAACTATAATTTATGTTCCATCATTTTTGATGATGGATATAGCAAGTCCTGGATTAATATCATTTATTTCAAAATTTAAAAATGCTATATTATTATTGGAAGATGCAGAATCAATATTGACATCTCCTCAAGAAGAAAGAAATCAAGCTGTTAGTAATATTTTGAATATTAGTGATGGATTATTAAATGATCATATGGATATGCAAATAATAGCAACATTTAATGTAGATAAAAAGATAATAGATAAGGCATTGTTAAGAAAAGGAAGACTTATGGTTGATTGTAAGTTTAAAAAATTGACATCTAAGCAAGCAACTAAACTATCTGAACATATAGGATTGAATAAAAAATACAATGAACCCGCTACATTGGCTGATATTTATGAAGAAGTTGATGGTGGAAAGCAATTAATTGATTCAGATAATGATACTAATAAAATAGGATTTTAAATAAAAAACTAAAAATGATGAATATAGAAATTTTTGATACAGTAGTCAATATGTTTAAAAATATAGATGAAATTTTATCTCATAAAGATGATATAAATGCAGAACAAGAACTTGAAGATATGATAGAATTGGCTAAAATGGGTATAAAAAAAGAATTTAAAAATCCATATCAATTTATGATAAATTATTTCACATGTAAAGATGATATTATTAAATATTTTGATAGTATTAATGAAGAATGGTCCTTAAAATATCATTATGATCGTAAACAACCTAGTACAGATGAAGGTGTGAAATTTCCAGATATTTATATAGATTTTAAAAATTATGTAGAAAAATTGAACACTGAAGAGTATTTAGAATGTAAAAAATTAAGAGATAAAATATTCACATATTAACAAAATATTTCAATTGAAATCATTTTTTATTTGGCTATTTAACATATTTCACATTTTATATATATAATAAAAAACTATGTCTATATTAACAGTATTATTGGTTTTGATCGTGGTTGGTATTATTTTATGGTTGGTGAATTCGTATATTCCTATGGATGCCAAAATAAAAAATATCTTGAACATTGTAGTTATTATCATTTTGGTTATTTGGCTTCTTAAAGTTTTTGGATTATTAGCAATTTTATCAAGAATACAAATATGACCATAAAAAAGTGATTTCAATTGAAATCACTTTTTTTTATTTAATTCTATTATGGTTTTAAATTCTTCTAATATTTTATTTTTATTGATAGAATCTGATTTGTTTATATAGTCAATCACCATTTCATTTAATGATAATGAACTTTCATTTAATTCCAATATATCTTCCTTATCTTTTATTATTTCATCATCTGAATAACTTATATTCACTATGTCATTTTCTGAAATTAACATATCTATTTTGATTTTGTTGTCAATTAATATTTTTTTATTTATATTAAGACTAACATAATTATTATTAAATATTTCTTTATTAATATTTAAATCTGATTCGGAATTTATTGAAATCTTTTTGAAATTTGGACTTATTTTATTTTTTACAAATTTATCTTTATCATTATAAACATCAAGTATGATGAATCCTTTGGTTTCATCACTTTCTGTATTGTATGGTGATCCTAAATTTTTTATGTTTTTTACTACACCATTTTTATCATAAAATCCATTATAACACTTTTTAAATTTTCTTAATTTGTTTATGATGATGTCTTTTTTTGATGAATTTAAATAGTCAAAATTGAAGAAACATATATCTGATTCAAATTTATCAATATCTTCAATTTTTGTATTATATGGTAATATTGTGAATACTTGTTCAACTAATAATTTTATTTGAGTAGGCTCATTAATTACTTCTATGTTTTTGAAATTTTTAAGTATGTTAAGTGATAGTTTATCATTTTCTCCTTCTATTATATAAACAGGTAAAATTTCTGATATTCTTTCAAATAATTTTTGTATGAAATTTAGAACAGTCAAATCAATATTCTTTGATTTGTATAGAAAGTTACCTAAATGAATTAGAATATCATTTGGTTTTACATTTTCTGTTAGATATGGAATAAATTCATTGTTATAATAAATCTCCATATTTTTAAGCCAATCTTTTGCTGATATATTTTTAGATATATTAAAATTTGTGTTACTTATTATGAATATTTTTGACATCCTTCTATAAATTTTAATTTAATTTTTCTTAGAATTTTCTTATATGATTTAAAAACATTAGTTGAAAAATCTACAATTTTTAAGACATGTGTGTTTTCATTGTCTATTTCTATAGAATAATAGTTTAAAAATGTATCATCATCTAAATTAGTTATTTTTTCAAAATAAAAAAAATTGTCTAATATACTACGCAATAAATAATCATCATTTTTAATTATTATCAATATTGACCAATCGATTCTTGAATGATAATATTTAATATTTAGATATTTTAATATCAATTCAGAATATTTTTGTCCATATCTACTGAAATTGTCACTGCATATGTCATCTTTCATATATTATTTATTTTTTTAATTTTTTCTTTTCTTTCTAACTGAATTAAGCTGTTTTCGATATCACCTATTATGCGTTCAGCATTGAATTCAACATTCATATTCCATTGGTTGAAATCAAAATCTATTATAGAAATACCAAGTATTTTTGTGTCTTTATATATTGTCACATCTTGTTTTTTTATGTGAGAATTGATGCTATAATCTAATAAATTGCTTATAAATTTATAATTTTCATTAGATGTTGTTGCTGATATTTTTATGTAATCACCATAAAATATAATATCTGATAATTTGAATAACATATCATATATTTTTATATTTATGATATATTTTTTGAAATTTATTTTGTTTGAAACTAGCATATAAATATTAAATTTTATTACTTAATTCACAAATATGATTTAATTTATTTATCTTATCTTTTCTTTTCTTTCTTTCTTCCTTCTTTCTTATTGCTTTAATTAAATCATCATCATAATATACATAGTCAACAGAGAAATCAGTTTCTATTAAATTGTAATCTTGATTAATTTCAAATTTTACAGGAAATACTCCATTTAATATTCTACCGTTGTAATCAGTATTAACTTTATGAACTGATTTATAATTATATTGATCACTGAAGCACCAATCTTTTAATTTTTCGAAGTTATTTAATGATGTTGTTGCTGTCATTTCTATTGTAGAACTTTGCATATTGGTATAATGTTGTAGTCTCCCACCACTAAATTGTATTGGTAATGAGTTGTTTGTTATTTTTAGATTTGTGATATCAAAATCTATATTGTTAATTGTTGTGCTCATTATATGATATTATTTTATTTTTTGTATTATAAAAAAAATGAATTGTTTATTCATATTCATTGAACTGATATTTTTTAATATATAAAAAAAATAATTAAGTAATAATGATAAAATATTTTGCATATGGTAGTAATATATCTGAGTATAGAATGAAAAATGAAAGAAATATTAATTTTTCATCAAGAAAATTCGCAACGTTAGAAAATTATAAATTAGTTTTTAATAAAGTATCTAAGAAAAATTGTTATTTAGGATTTGCTAATGTTATTCCATCTGATGATGATATTGTCGAAGGTGCGTTATATGAGATTGAAGAGTCTGATATTAAAAGAATAGATAAATTTGAAGGACATCCCATGCATTATACAAGAGAAGAAATTGATGTTTTTTGTGATGACGAAAAAGTTAGAGCATTAATTTATGTTGCTAATTCATCTATGGTTAGAAAAAATATATTACCTGATAAGAATTACCTAAAATATATTTTGGAAGGTAAAGATATATTTAGTCCTGATTACTATGAAAAATTGTCAAATACCAATACATTAGATTAAACTATCATTGATTCTTAAATTATTTAATTTATTTTTTATATTAATTTTGAAGAATTTATTATCACTCATTTCTTTGAATCTTGCATAATTTTTTTCTATCTGATATAGATAAATACTATTATTAGAATGTTTTATGTGATTTAATTGATCACCTTCGTAAGATATGACACTACTTTGATGTGTAATTATATTATTATTTTTCATTGAACCGTATATAAATGATGGTTGGTCTATTATTGTTACATTATTTAATTTTGATACTTCTGTGAATAAATCAAAATCAATACTATTTAAATATGATTCTGAAATATTAGTATTATCACATTTTATTAATGAGTTGTTTATCAATTCTATTAGATTTCTATATTCTTTAGTAAATTTTGAAGTTATGCTATATTTGTCTCTTATTGTGTATAATGACATACCAGATAATTTTTGATTTCTTTTGATATTTTTTATATCTCTAATTACTTTAATCTTAAGCCATTCATTTGTCATTATAATATTCCTTCATTTTTTGCTTCTTCTATTGCTAATCTTTGTCTTTCTTCAATTTCTTTTCTGTGTTTAAGAGCATCCCTTTTTAGTTGTTTAGATGTTTGTATTACAAATTCTAAATTCTGTCTTAATCGTATGGATGCAATTTTAAAATCTTTTTTGTAAAGTTTATAATAATCTAATCTACAAAAATTCAACTTATCTATAATTTCTTCTATTGGATTATTTTCTGCATCATATTCATCTTCATCTTCATATCCAGATTCTTCATCTTCATAATAATTTTTCATTTATGTTATTTATTTTTTCTTTTCTTAAAAATATGTTTGCATCTTTATAAAAAGATATGAAAATTTTTTTATAATTTATAAATTCTTCTATTTTTATGTGCTCAATATTTTTATTTATCAACATTTCATTTATATATTTTAAATATAAACCATATGCTATATTATCAAGTTCTGATGCTGTCATTTGTATATTTTTTTTAGCTTATCTTTTCTTAATTTTCTCAATCTGCTTATTTTATTAACATTTTTAAAAAAACTAATTACAGTTGAGCAATTACTATTATGTATAAAAATATAAACGTCTATATATATGGAGTCTATTTCTATGTTGTTTGTTTCATCGCATATAACTTTATATAAATTTATATTGTTATTAGATATATTTTTATTTAGAATATTAGATATATAAGATTTTATCATGTACCTTGAATTACTATTATTTTCAGATATAATTAAATCATCTAATAATTTGTATATTTCATTTTGTATTGTTTGAATCATTATAATATTCATTTAGTAATCTATTTTTATCAATTGAAACTACTCCAACTTTTTCACATGCAATTCCTCCTGCTAAATTTGAAATTTTTGCTATCTCTTCTATTTCTATATCATTAATTAACATTGATAAAACAGATATAACAGAATCACCAGCACCAGACACATCAATTATGTTTCTTTGTGTTGTAGGTATTATCTTACTTATTATTTTACCTTCTTTTTTATAAGAAATAAATATACCATTTTCTGATAGTGTAATAAATATAATATTTATTCCTTTATTATGAAGTATAATGGATCCTTCTTTAAGTAGTTCATTTTTATCTGATATATTTAAATTAATACTTTCTTTGAATTCCTTAAAATTTGGTTTGAATAGTTTAATATTTTCGTAATAGTTGAAATTTTTTTTCTTAGGATCTACTAATATAGAAATTCCTAATGAATTTGCTTTTTCGATTATAATTTTTATTATGTTTTCATTTAATACTCCTTTATCATAATCTTGAAATAACACGCAATCTACATGTTCATTTTCTATTGTTGAGATAACCAATGAAATTAGGTTATCTGATTCATTATTTAAATCTTCAGTTATTTCTTCATCTATTCTTAAAATTTGGCATTTATTTCCAATTATTCTGGTTTTGTTTGTAGTTATTCTGATGCTAGATTGAATAATATAATTTGTTGATATTTCTTTTTCTTTCAATAAAGATAATATTGCATCTCCATTATTATCTTTACCGATAACTGAGCATAATATAGGAGTACCACCAAGATTTTTTATGTTGTATGCTACGTTTGCAGCTCCGCCTAATTTATTTTCTTTTTTTATTATATCTACAATTGGTACAGGTGCTTCTGGTGAAATTCTATCAACATTACCAAAAAAATAAGAATCGAGCATAACATCTCCTATGATTAATATTTTTTTATTTTTAAATATTGTCATTTATAAAAAATTATTTATGGAGTTATATAAATATTTATAAAAAAAGTTTTATAGATTTTATGCAAATACTGTTCCGCCTATTGTTACTCCACCACTTGCAAGTAATTTGTTTCTATATCCAATATTAGTTCCTGCTCCATACGCTTTTGATGATGCTGCTGTGAATTTTACTATATTTTTAGGAACTTTTGATAATATATAAATTGCAGACTGAAATATACTTTTTTGATTTTTAGCATTTGGACCATCTGTAAAATTTTTACTTGGTCTGTGTCCATTTGCATTTGTTCCAGTGACAGATTGAAATTGATTTTTTGCTGTCAATATAGAATATACACTATTTGATCCTCCTTTTGTTCTAGCTCTATTTAACATTACAGCCATACACCAAGCTCTTTCTTCAGTATTATGGGATGCTTCTGCGTATACCGCTCTTATTAACATATTCCATTCTGTTTCACTCATTTTTCTACCCAAATATGAATCTGCTGATTTTTTAGCTAACTCTGCACTAACAGAATCACCAATAACTATAGGAGAGCCGTATATATCTTCCAATGATATATTATTGTTTACATCACATGGTATGCTTGATGATGATGCAGAATATGAACTACCTTTATATTCTCCTTTTCCTGTATTTGAACCTTTTTGAGCATCTCCTTTTCTTACTGGCCATTCAAAATATAATTCGGGATCAACTTTTTTATTTGCTGGAGTAGTTACTGAGAAATGTAAATGTGGTCCTGTCGTGTGTCCTCCAGTGTTTCCTACTAAGCCTATTGGATTTCCTGTTTTTACAATTGAATTTGCATTGACTAACATTTTACTCAAATGACAATATCCAGTTTTGAAACCATTTGTGTGTTTTATTACAATTGTGTTTCCTCCTCCATATTGACTATCAAATGATGCTGATACTACAATACCGTCAAATGAACTTACCACAACAGTTCCTATTGGTGCTGCTATATCTAATCCTGCATGAAATGTCACTCCTTCTCCTTTAAGTTGTCTTGGTCCAAATCTACATGATACTCTAACACCTAATAATGGAAGAACCATTTCTGAACTTGTTGGTATATAATCTGTTGCAGTGTTTGATTTTAATTCTTCACATCCAGCGGAGTTTAACATATTTATACGATTTAATAAGTTTGCATAATCAGCATCATTTGGCATTATCAAATCAGTGTCATTTACTGAACTAAATGTTTCTGATGGTCTTTCCGCTGAACTAACAGCTCCATTATCAACAATTTTAACATTTCTTGATACAAAATCTTCTCTTATCGCTGTGTACTCATCACATATCATATCAAGTTTTGTCTTTATTAGTGGTCCTCCAATACTATCAATCATTGATGTTACGCTTCTAAATTCATTTATAAATTTATCCATCCAATCAAAAAATCTTGTGCCTAATACTGCTTCTTGACCTGCGTTTTTTGATCCTAAATTTAATGTTTGAGTATTGTCTTTAAGTTCTAAATTTATAGAATCTCTTTCTAATGAAAGTTTATTATAATAATAATCAAGAGATAGTGATGTATCATCTGAATATATTTGTGTTCTATCATCATATAATAATGCAGTGAATCTTGTATATTCATCATCACTTAACCCGTTAAGTCTAGTTTGTAAATTTATATTATTATTCTCTGAATATATATAATATGGTGAATATAAATCATCTGATAAGTAAAGAATATTAACTAATTTACCAATTGCTGGAACAGAAAATTCTTTTCCACTTAAATCTCCAAATGGATAAGCCCATGGAATATCTTTAACATCAATTCCATGATATAATGTTTGCACTCTTACTTTTATTCTACCTTTTTTTGCTGAATCAATATTTTCTTCTACTATTCCAACGTAAAAATCTCTTAATAATTCCATTTATTTTATTATTTTATTTAAAAATTTAAAGCTGATTTTGTTTCATCAATCAAATCTGTTAATAATCCTGAAGCAAGTTCTTTTCCAAGATTTTTTATACTTGTTCTGTTGTTAAAATCTGAGTTATAAACATTATCAGGCTCTATTTTATTTATGCCTGTCAGTTTAGTGAATTGATTTAATAATCCATTTACTGCTGATCCTCTTGACTCTCTTAATTTTGTTTCAAGACTTGATACATAGTTGCTTCCTATTGTACTTATAGTTGTTTCAGCTTTAGTCATTAGACTATTGAAAAATCCTTTAGATTGAATTGGACTATTGCTTTCTATGTCTTTCAAATCTTTGGTATAAGTCATTATACTGCTAATATTATCAGATTTACCATTTGATGCTATAATATCTTCATATGGTTCAATGGTATAACTATTTTTAATTAATGGAAAACTACTTGATCTTTCTACTGATTTATAATAAATGTCAAAAGAAATTGTGGATGGCGTATTTGATACTCCATTGCCATATCCTCCTATTTCTATACTATCACCATAATTTCTACTCTCAAAAAAATTAAAATTGCAATCATTTAATGTATATATTATTGATGACTTGCTTGATGCAATATTTTTAACATCATTATTTATATTATTAGTATTAATTGATGTATTATCAGATGATGTAGATTTATTTTGTGGAATAGTAAAATTCCTCATATCATTTATTTGAATCATCATATTAAATCTCAAAACATTCTCAGGAAACATGTGTCGTTTATTCTTATAACTATAAATCATAGTATTATATAATTCAGCTAAATACCAGCCTATCATAGACACATCTTCATTTAGTGTTATTGTAATTTTATCTTCTCCATATTTAGTCATTTTATTATTTAAATTATTAATTCCGTCAATTTTTGTTATATAATATGATTTGGCCGATATGTTTCTGTTCGATTTACCGTTTAATGTATTTTCGAATATTTTAAAAAATGTGTTTCTAAATTCTTGCCAAAGTTTAAATCTATTTGTGTAATCTGTTGAACTTATGCTAGTGTATTTATTTATAAAAGATGAAAAACTATTCTCAATTGAATAATTTTCCACAAAGAATGGAGAATTTTGTTCAAAGAATAATTCAAACGATGGTATAAGTGGATCTTCATAATAGAAATCATCATCTTTTATATTTAATGATCTTTTGAATGTGTTAGTATCAGAATCATATTTTTTTTGTACGTCTCTACCAAAACTTTTAGTTGTATCATCAGATGTATACCAAAATTCTTCTTGCTTTGCATCTGATATGTGATTAGGATCATATGCATCAGTTTGTCCTTGAGTTAATCCTAAGGAATTGCCTATCATACTATTAGATAATTGTCCTAATGCAGATTGATCAGAATACCCTTTAATGTATTTTGCACTGTTACTACTGGTATCATTAATATTACCTAAAATTTCACTTGTTATCATTCCAACTATACTCATATTTCATTATTATTTTGTTTTTGGTCCTGTGCTGACAGTTGTTCCTCCTGCATTATTTGATGTAGCTGCTGCAGATAAATCGTGTTGTTCATTGTTTCCATTTCCATAATCTATATTAAGATCTCTTCTCATTAGTGTAATCTCTTGCTCTACTCCTTCTTCGTATTTAAATATGTAATTTATTCCTGTTACATACCAAAATCCAGATAGTTTATTGTTTATGTTATTTAATGGTTTTTTTGTGTTCGCATTATTTGAAAATAAATCATTAATATTAAAAACTTCTACTTTAATATTTTGAAATCTTTTTATTGAAAAATTTATAACATCTAATGTTAGAACTAATTTCATTCTTTCCATTGAAATTAGATTGTATTCATTTGATAATTTAGCATAGTTATAATTTTCATGAACATTTTCATCATCCATTTTACCAATGAAATATTCATCATTTACATTATTATTGAATATTTGTGATTGCTTATCTTTTAATATTTTTAATTTACTTCCTACTTTATTTTCATCTGTTTCTAAATCTGTTATTAGTTTCTTTGTTACAGTGTTGGAATTTTTTGTGTACCAAGTCGAATATGTTTGATAGCATAATTCTAAATTTATACTATATGATTGATTCATAATATTAAATTTACTAAAGTATTGATTTGTTCCTTTGAGAGCATCATTATTACTCAAATATAAAAGTACATTTTTTTCTTGTGGAACTTTTTCTAATTGAGGATTTGCTAAACTATGAGATTCATCTTTTAATACACTATTTAATTCTGCTTGAACATCAACGTAATTCAAGTTGTAATAAAAATCAATAAATGTCCAAACAAAAGATTGGTCTGAAACATAAGAATATTTTGTTATATCTTTTATGAATACTTGATTGACGTCACTTGGATTTATCCATTTCATTGAATCCGCACTATCATCAATGTTTGATGCAAATCCTAAATTCATTCTAAGAGCTAATTGTTTTATTGCTTGATAACTAGTAGCGTTTATTGATTCATAATTTGAATATTGCAAATCATCTACATCTAATATTCCTTTTATTAAAAATTGTAATCCATGAGATTCAGGATCAGATTTTATTGTTTGTAATTCTGTTAACCTAAAATCCATTCTTAATGGCATTAACTGCTCCGAACTAGATTTCACAAATACACTTATTATTGTATCATGATCAAAAGGATAGAAATCTGTGAATATGACACCAAGAGAATCCTCACAAAATAATTCTACTGACGGTAAGAATTTATCATTGAATAATTTTAGTGATATTATATCACTTGGATCTATTGTTGTCCCATTTAGTGGAGGATTACTAGTATCAAATAATTTACTAATAAATACAAGAGGCACATAATCAAGAGATTGAACAAAAACATCTGTTGCTGCTTTGTCGTATAATTGAAAATTCAATTCTTTTGTTTTTATTTTAGCTTTTTCAATAACTTGTATCATATTTTAATATTTTTTTATTCAAAGGTATTTATTATTTTTATTTTGTTGTCATTTGTTACACTAACTTGCTTTAATATTGTAGGTTTTATTGATATTGGTAAATTAGCATCATTAAATAAATTCTTTTTGTTTCTATCTGTTTGAATAGAGTTTATTAATGCTTGTCTTGCCTTGTCTTGCTGAGTTGGTATCTCATCTGTTGTGTATAATTGTACCAAATCCTCATATTGACAAAAATATATATATTGTCCTTCTTTGACAGAATACGGACTTATCAAATCATTTAGAATCATTAACTCTTCTACATAATCAGAAGATCCATATAGATGCTCAGATATTCTATCTAATCTCATTTCATATTCTCTAGGTACAATATATATTCTTTTGCCTATTGATAGATTATTGACTATGTTTTTTTGAAATATATCAAAAAGATTATTTTGATCAGAGTCTCTTTTTATTCTATAATTTCCGTTATTATCAAATGATAGTATTTTCATATTAATTATTATTTTAAGTTATGTTATCATTACTTTGAACTTTATCAACGAATCCATTAGCATTATCTTGTGCCCTAAGAGAGTCTAACCATTGAGTATTTTGCTCAGCAGTTCCTCTATAGTTTTGAATTCCTGCTTTTGCAGCCATTGCCTTTCTTTGTTTGTATGTGTACCAATTTCCATCCTTACTGTGCATATAATTTTCTATTGATGGGTCTAATACCGAAGTGTTACCAGGCATATTAGTATCTGGTGTTACAACTATTTCTGGTAGACTACCTCCATCATATATTTTATCAGCCTCTGGCTTGACTTCTCCTTGATATTGAATTGGAGTTGTTGGAATTGATGAATATTCTCTTCTGTATGTATTATTAAACATTCTCATTAATTCTTGTTTACCTAATGATCTAGAAAATTCGCATTGAAATTTTGCAGTTAATCTTTGAGGCATATCATTGAATCCCATTTCATTGCTTGTTTCAACTGAACATGTTTTTACTATTATGTGACTTGTATTTAACCAAGGGGAATATGGATTTCCTATTGTTAAATGCCAAGGCGCAGCACTATCTTGACCTCCAGTCATCAATTCTATTGACCCTCTAAGTTCAAATCTGTGAATTGCAACAGTACTAGTTAATATTGTTTGAATTATTTTTAATCCTTCTCCAACAATTTTAGTCAATAACGAAGATGCTGCAACTTTAGCTGTTGCACTATTAGTCTCGACACTTTGTTTTGCTGCAGATAATGGATCTGTTTTTCCTTCATTGTCTATTTTTTTAATTGCTTCAACATCATCATTATATTTTTTGTCCCATTTTAAATAGTCTGGAGTACCTTTCTTATATTTGTTTCTATTCGAAGATGCATTATCTTTCCATCCTACATATTTTGCTCGATTTTCTTGACTTTTTTTTGTGGCTGCTTCATTTTCTGCTTGAGTTTTTTTATCTTTTGTCGATTCTGTTGTTAATAAAGTTTTTGCTGCCACTGTTGCTTCTGTTGTGAATTCTGTGAATAATGTTTTCAATGTTTCCCAAAAACTTTCTGTTATTGTCACTACTAAATCCCACCATTCACTTAAATTATTTCCTCTTTTATCTACAGCACCTTTTGCCTTTTGCATTATTTTTGATGAATCGCTCCAATAGAATGACATATTTGATGTGCCCATTGCATATATATTATCTAATATATCTAACATTGCTGAACCTGGATCAACTTCACCTACCAATTTTTGCTCATATACAGTAATTAGCTCAAAACTGAAAGATGATTTTATGTTTTGTGTTTCTGGGTCTCTGAAAGGTCCTTCTTTTAATACATTAGGATCCCCTATTGGTATATTATTAAGTCCCCAATAATTTGGTGAGCCATTATCAGCCTCCTCATTCACTCCTGCTCCTGTCAATCCCATTTTTTTGTATATCTCAAATAACATTCCTTGAGCAAAACTTGGTATAGGTATAATGTTAGCGATATCAACTTTTGTTACTTTTTTAACAATGTCCGCTATTTTTTCATCAAATCTTTTGTTTGTAATTCCCCAAGTTTCATTGAAATTTATGGTTCCAAAATTATCATCTTGCTTAATCCATCCAATTATAGTAGATACTGGTTCAGCGTTCATAAGTCCCAAATTTTCAGGTACAAAAACTCCTTCTGGATATCTTCTAAGAATAGCCATTCTATTAATAGGATATACTCCTAAATCACGTAGATAAGCAAAATATGATGGTTTCAATCTTAATCCTGCTCCTGGTTTAGGTGCAAGTGTATTAAATGTAGGATCTTTTAATATTTTAACATAAGGATTTATACTATTATTTTCATTATTATATATATTCTCCTGTGTATATGCTTTTATTTTATTGGTTCCTGCAACAAGAACACTTTTATCATTCTTTTTATATACCGTATATTTAGAATTAAAAATGCTATGAGTATTTCCAACACTTGTATTATTTAACTGCTGTGTGATTGAATTTCTATTTGTTTCACTGTCAAATAAAAAATCCATTTCAGAATAATGCGCCATTTTTATTTATATAATTTATCTTATATATAAAAAAAACTTCTGCTGAATATTAATAATCTCTAATTATTTGAATTGAGTCAAATAAAGAAATGCTTGATAGTAAATCATCAAATAGTTTTTGATTGTCTTTGAAATCTTCATAAAAAAATAATAAGTTAAAATTTATTTTTCCTATTAAATTTTCTTTTATTTGAAATATATCATCAATTTCTAATGTATTAATTTTGTGTAAATTTGGTATATAATATACATCTTTATTTTTTCTTATTGTTTGAGATATCTTAGTATAAATTATAAGATTAAAATATTCTTTCCATTCGTTTACATCCTCTAAACCATGATCATCCAATTGTTGTCTGATATCTATTATAGTTTTGTTACGAATTTTATTTATTTTTATATATTTATCAAGTTTTTTTCGGTTTTTCACGAACACTATGTAGAATTCCATAAATCTTATAATATTAATTTTGAATTATATATATTTTTGAATAGGTTCGATTCAAAAATAATATACTAATATATTTAAAACTTTTGTCGATTTTGTGTATAAAATTAATACATATATTAGTATTTAAACTAATTATACAACGTATGTAATTATATCAATCTTATTTGTGAAACTAATAATATTATGAAAACTTTTTATGTACTGTTTCATATAATATCTGATTGTTATAATAAAAAATAATTAAATTAAAGATGGCAAAAAAAACCACACAAACTTCACAAAAAAATAGTTTTAATTTTTCTAACATTTCTGGATTGATAGATACTATGTCAAAAAAAGAGATTATATCAATTGAGGATTTTGAAAAGGAAAAAAGTTTTATTTCAACTGGTGTTTATATTTTAGATGCTCTTTTATCTAAAAGTATTTTACATGGTGGAATATCTAATAATAGAATAACTCTTTTGGCTGGACCAAAGCAAACAGGTAAATCTTTTCTTTCTCTTAACATTGCTAGAAATGCGCAAAAAATAGGATATAATATTGTATGGATTGATACTGAGTTTTCTATTGAAAAATCTGATTTCGATATGTATGGTATTGATACATCTGATTCAAATAAATTTATGTTAATTAGAACTAATATTGTTGAAAAAATCAAAATGTTTATGACATCAATGTTAGATGATATGACAAAACTTAAGGAAAAAGGAATGGATGTTTCAAAAACAATTTTCTTTTTAGATTCAATTGGTATGTTATCTTCAGAAAAAGAAAAAGCTGATACTCTTAAATTAGATATTAAACAAGATATGACACGTGCAAAACAAATCAAATCTCTTGTTAGACTTATCACAAATGATTTAGGTTTTTTAGGAATTCCATTGGTAGCAACTAATCACGTTTATTTAACTCAAGATATGTTTCCTCAAACAATCATGTCAGGTGGAGAAGGTTTATATTATGCTGCTAGTAGTATTGTATTTTTAAGTGATGCAAAGTTGAAAACTGGTGAAGAAGATGAGATGGATCTTGGTCGTTCTGGCTCTGTGATTACAGCAAAAGCCGGAAAAAATAGATTGGCTAAACCAAAAAAGGTTAAATTTGAAATTGATCACACAAAAGGTATTAATCCATTTAAAGGATTGGATTTGTTTTGTACTCCTGAAAATTTCAGTAAGATTGGTATAGCAAAAGTTAAACCAGTATTAAATAAAGAAACAGGCGAAATAACTTATCAGCCAACAAATAGATGGTATGTTAAACATTTGGATAAATCAGTTGCCGCAACACAATTATTCAATAGAAAAGTATTTACTCAAGAAGTATTAGAAAAAATGGATCCAATTATTTTTGATTATTTCAAATATCCTTCATATGAAGAATGTATGAAAGAATTAGAAGAAATTGATGAAAGATTGAATGAAATTGAAGATAAAGATATGCTAACTTCAGAAGAATTTGATCTTGATTCTGATGATAAATTATTTGTTTAAATACAAATAATAATTAAATAATAGATAATAAATAAACAATAATACAATTTTTATATAATACTTTTATATGGCAGATACAACAAACACAAACATGGAAAAACATTACTTTGTTCACATATTGGACAATCCTGACCAATTTTCCAAAGTAGATCCTTTTTTCTTTAGAAATTCTGATATACAATTTATTTACACTGTAATAAGAGAAGAATATATTAAAAGTGAAAGTCATACTGTACCAAGTTCTCAACAAATTTATTCAATGGTTAAACTTGCTGATTCTGATAACAAAATAAATGATAAAGTTATAAAATTACTTCTTCAATCTGATAACAGTGATTTCAGTCCTGAATGGTTACTTCCTATGTTTAAAGGATGGAAAATTCAAAACCAATTAAAAGGTGACGTACTAAAAAGTATTGATATGGTTAGAGGAATTGAAGAAGTTAATTATGATAATGCTCTTGAAATAGCTCAAAAAATGAAAGGCATGTTTTCAAATGTACTTATGGTAGATGATGATGATAATGATTTAGGTTCAGATTTTGATGATCCTGAATCTCATAAACAAATGATTTCAAAGAATTGTATTCCATCAGGTTGGCCAAGTATAGATAATATATTAGGTGGAGGATGGAGTAAATCTACATTTAATGTTATAATGGGAGAAACCAATGTTGGAAAATCAATGTGGCTACATAATATAGCAACTAACGCAGCAAATGCTGGAGCTAATGTTCTACTTATTACATTAGAAATGGCAACAAGGAAAGTAATGAAAAGGTTAGGTTCAATGAGGCTTAAAATAAATGTAGATGAATATGATGAGAAATCAAAAGATTCAACTTATATGAAGCACAAATTGAACAATATCAAATCACAATCAACAGTTGGTGGATTATTTGATTCACAACCTGGTAAAATATATGTAAAAAAATATAATACTAGTGATTGTACTGTTACTGATATTGACAATTATATTAAAAAATTTGAAGAAGTTAAAAGAATTAAAGTTGGGATGGTAATTGTAGATTATATAAATATTATGTCAATTGAAAAAGGATTTGATATCTCAAATATGTTATATTTAAAAGGTAAACATTTAGCTGAAGGATTAAGACGAATTGCTGATAAATATGAATGTGCAGTTATAACAGCAACTCAAACAGATAAAAGTGTTTGGGGTGCATCAGATATTAATCTTGCTGCTATTCCTGAAAGTAAGGCAATTGCAGATACCGCTGATTCTGTTTGGGGTATTATTAGGAATCCAGAAATGAAAAGAAATAATATTTATAGGCTTAAAATATTAAAATTGAGAGATGGAGAACATCATGAAGAACAAGTAAGATTTGATTTTAATACAAATTTTTTAACTATGGAAAATGATGCTTTAATCGGAGTTAAATAAAACTAATAATATTAATAATAAATGAAAAATAATGAAGAAATTGATGATTATTTAAATGATGATTTAAATAATGAATCAGAAGAAATAGAAGAACTAGAAGATGATCTGAATCTATTAGATGAAAATTTAGATATTTCGTCAGATGATGATAGTTCAGTTACTGATGATACATCTATTGAAGAAGAAGAAGAAGATGAAGAAGATGAAATAGATATTATGGTTAAATTTAATACTAATAATCATAAACTTGAAGGTAAACATGCGTTATCAAGAGATACTATATTTAAAGGTAAAGTAGAAGATAGTGGTGATCAGCAAGAATATGATTATAATATTAATCAGCAAGAAGATTTTAATCTGAATGATGGATTGCCAATAGAAGCAGGATCATCTTATGAATTTGAAAGTAAACACTATGAAGATTACATAGATAGATTAAATCTTCAAAGAGATATTTATGATTTGCTAAGTGATAAAACAGATTTAGATTTTTCCTCAAATAGAAGAAAACCAAACAAACAGGCATTTAATGACTATTATAGAATGTTATTGAATAATATCGGAAAAGAATATAGTAAGTCTGAAATATTCGTTGAATTATCTTATTATTTCACTGATAATATATTTAACATGTTTAAGTTGTTAGACAAAGAATATGCAACACACATAATAGTAGAACTAAAACAACGTGGGTATTTAACAAGCCTAAATAATATAAATTTTATATAATAAAAACAAAAAATAGAAATAACATGAATTTTAAAAGGGAAGACGCATTTGATGCATCATTAAAATATTTCAAAGGTGATACATTAGCCTCTGATGTTTGGGTAAATAAGTATGCGTTAAAAGATACAGTTGATAATGATACTGTTTATTATGAATTGACACCTGATGATATGCACAGAAGACTCTCAAAAGAGTTACATAGAATAGAACTAAAATATAAAAATCCATTATCTGAAGATTTTATATTTGATTTAATAAAAGATTTTAAATATATTATACCACAAGGTTCTCCAATGTCAGGAATTGGTAATGATAATCAAGTTGTGTCGATATCAAATTGCTTTGTTATTGGAAATCCTGCTGATTCTTACGGATCAATTATGCAAGTTGATGAAGAACAAATACAATTAATGAAAAGACGTGGAGGAGTTGGACATGATCTTTCTCATATTAGGCCAGCAGGAATGCCAGTAAAAAATTCCGCTTTGACTTCTACTGGACTGGTTCCATTTATGAGTAGATATTCAAATTCCACAAATGAAGTTGCACAAGGAGGAAGACGAGGTGCATTGATGTTATCGTGTTCTGTTCTTCATCCTGATTCAGAAGCATTTATAGATGCTAAATTGGAACAAGGAAAAGTTACTGGAGCAAATATATCAATTAAATTGACAGATGAATTTATGACAGCATCAATAAATTCTGGTATGTTTACTCAATTGTTTCCAATTGATTCAAAAAATCCAATAATTACAAAACAAATAGATGCAAATAAACTTTGGAAGAAAATTATTCACAATGCATGGAAATCAGCAGAACCTGGTATTTTATTCTGGGATACTGTTATGAGAGAATCTGTTCCAGATTGTTATCAACAACATGGATTTAAAACAGTTTCAACAAATCCTTGTGGAGAAATAACTTTGTGTCCATATGATAGTTGTAGATTACTTGCTATTAATCTATATAGTTATGTGGTAAATCCTTTTACTCCAGAAGCATATTTTGATTGGGATTTATTTAACGAACATACCATTTATGCAGAAAGATTTATGGATGATATTGTTGATTTGGAACTAGAAAAAATTGATAAAATTTTAGAAAAAATTGAAATTGATCCAGAAACTGATCATACTAAAAGAGTAGAAAGAGAAACTTGGATTAAAATTCAAAATATGACTATTAAAGGTCGTAGAACAGGATTAGGAGTGACAGCAGAAGGAGATATGCTAGCTGCACTTGGATTGATTTATGGTACATCAGATGCAACAGATTTTTCAACAGAAGTTCATAAAAAATTAGCTATAGGAGCATATAAATCATCTTCTATAATGGCAAAAGAAAGAGGGGCTTTTCCAATCTACGATTATGATAGTGAGATTAATAATCCATTCATTCAAAGATTGAAAGATGTTGATCCTGAATTAGATTCAATGCTTAAAGAATATGGTAGAAGAAATATCGCACTGCTCACGATTGCACCAACAGGCTCAGTTTCAATCTTGACTCAAACTACATCAGGTATAGAGCCAGCATATAAAGTGTCATATAAGAGAAGAAGGAAGATAAACCCAAGTGATAAAAATGCTAGTGTAGACTTTATTGATGCAGAAGGACAAAAATGGGAAGAATATTATGTATTTCATAAGAAATTTGAAGTGTGGCTGGAAATTAATGGTTACGATGTAGCAAAAGTTAAATTGATGAAAGATTCAGAGTTGAAACCAATTATTGAAAAATCTCCATACAATAAAGCAACAGCTAATGATGTAAATTGGGTTGAAAAAGTTAAGATGCAAGGTAGTATTCAGAAATTTGTTGATCATTCTATTTCAGTTACAGTTAATCTACCAAATAATGTAACAGAAGAAATTGTATCAAAAGTTTATGAAACAGGATGGAGAAGTGGCTGTAAAGGTATCACAGTTTATCGTGATGGATCAAGAGAAGGTGTTATTATGTCAAATGAAGGTACTACTAAAAATGTAGTATCAGAATCCGGAGAAAATAATGCAAGAAAACGTCCAAAAAAATTAGAATGCGATGTTGTTAGATTCACAAATAAAGGTGAAAAATGGATTGGATTCTTAGGATTGGACGTAGATGATAAAAGTGAAAAATATCCATACGAATTATTTACTGGTGTAGCTGAAGCATTTCTTATTCCTATTAGTGTCGAAAAAGGAGAGATTGTTAGAATTAAATTAGAGTCAAAAAATGGTGAAGAAGGTAAAAGTAGATATGACTTTGTTTATAAAGATAAAGATGGATATAATGTAACTATGGAAGGCTTGAACAGAGCATTTAATAGAGAATTATGGAATACAAGTAAATTATTATCTGCTTTCTTGAGACATAGAATTCACTTACCAAGTGTCATTCACCTTATTGATACATTAGAAATGACAGATAATGCTGCATTTGGAACATGGAAGAGTGGAGTAAAAAGAATTATTAAGAAATATATCAATTCTGCAATTATTGGAGAAAAATGTCCTAATTGTGGAGCAACAGGAGATGATTTAGTATATGAAAATGGTTGCAAAACATGTAAGGCTTGTGGATGGTCAAAATGTGAATAGTTGATAATCAAATAGTTAAGAATAACTTCACATAAATAATATTTGTGTGAAGTTATTTTTAAAATTTGATAATAAAATAAAATAATAAAAATGAAAAATAATAAAACATTAGCAATTGTTCTTTCTCATGCTGATACAATATTTAGAAAGGAACTTCTTAAAAAATGTGTAGAATCTATTGATTATGATGTTCTTATATCATCTAATTATCCAATTGATTCTGATATTCAACTAATGTGTAAATATTCTTTATATGATAGTAATAATCCATTATTGTATAAAGAAGATTATGGTAAGTATAATATTACTTATTATTACTGGTGTTTGGATGATAATGGAGAGAGAATCTATAAGTTATTCGATTATGAACATGGTTTTGCAGCATATACTCTAATTAATAATGGAATGAGATTTGCTAAAGATAGAGGTTATGAAAATGTTCATATTATAAATTATGATTATCAAATAAGCAATGAAGAGTTAATCGATAACGAAAATATATTAGATTCTGAGTTACATACTGATGCTATATTTTATGAGTATTATGATAGAGGATTTGATACTCCTGCTTATTGTACTGGATTTTTTTCTGGTAGAGTGAATGTACTAAAATATTTTTTTTGTAAGTATAATAGTCAGGATGAATACTATACATCGTGTAAAGATAAATATATGTTAGAAGATATTACTTATAATTATTTTAATAATTCAATTTATGTTGATCATATAAAATGCAAATCATTTGATGATTTAAGTAATACAGAAAAAACAAATCAAGAGGGTGTTTTAGAGTTTTCTAAATCATAAAGATATAAAAAAGCTACTAATTAAATTAGTAGCTTTTTTGTGTTTAATAATAATGTTTATTATTATTTTTTGTTATCTTCATCATCATCAACATGTTTGAAGATAGTGTCTCTGAATTTATTAAACCTCTTATCTGCTAAGAACTTTTCAGTAGTTTTGTTAGGTTTAGAATCTTCAGATAATGTATATTCAGTATCAAGAACATGAAGTAAATAACCAATAACTTCATCATCTGAAATTGTACCAAGGAATTTAACAAGATTTTCAAGTTGTTTAGGTTTCAATACTGAAACACTACGTTCCTTCATGTTTGCAAGAAGTTCAGATTTCTTATCACGATTGAAGTTTTTTACATCTTCAAGAATGTCGTCAAAACGATCAAGAACATCATCAAGTGTAATTTTAAGAGTATCTTCACAATATCTGATAAATGGTGCGTTTGATGCTCCAATATAACCATGTCCAATTTCTTTTACTTCACTGATCCAAGTACGGATATTTGGAAATTTCTTAATCATTACTGCATTTCCTTCACTGTCTTTGATTGTAGTTCCATCAATACCAGTTTTTTCGATCCATTCACCATGATTTTCAAAAATGTAATCACTTAAAAATGTCCAAGAACGAGGAGTTGCATAAGCTTTGCTCGTTTTGTTGGTTGTGTTCCTTTGATCAGGTTTCTTGTAATAATGTTCAGTGTGAGTTTTCAAAAATTGAACGATTACTGGTGCTACATTTTTATTAGCATATTGATCAACCCATTCAGGAAATGGCATTGTGTGTTCAATGTGAATTAAACGATTGTTCAGAGCTTGGTCAAATTCTTCTACATCTGTACCATCTTCTTCACCAAGATTACCAGAAGAACACATAAGAACATTTGAATTGAATGCGAAAAATGCTCCAATTTCTCTTTCAAGTAAAATTTGAAGAGCTGCATTTCGTACTGCAAGAGTGGAACGGTTCAATTCTTCAAAGTGAATAATTGTAGGTTTGTCATTAGCCTTATATGCCCACTTAGGTGCAACGTGAGCCAACATCCTTTGAGATACTCCATCAATTGTTTCTTCATCTAATGATGGATATAAACCAACATCTGTTTCATCAATCATTGATAACCGAATATCAAAATATTGATAACCAATTTTTCCAGCAATGGATCTCATGATTGCTGATTTCGCGTATCCAGGAGCAGATGTTATAAATAGAACTCCACTTTTGGAATTCATCATCTTAAAATACTTTTTTTCTCTATCTGATAGAGCTTCGTAGCCTTCTGGAAATCTTTTTGCTGACGTCATTGTCACACCTTTACTCAAGTTTTTTTCTGACATAATTAATTCAATTTACTGTTTTATTAATGTTTTGTTTAATTGATATTTTATATTTTTAATACACTGCAAAGATACTACTTATTATTGATATAAAAAAATATTATTGTATTTTTTTATAGAATACTTTCATATTCATCATTGTCAATATCTTCTTCATTTATTTTTGTTGTTAATGATTCTATCTCATTATTACTATCATCAGATTGTTCTTCTGTCGTATCATTTGATTTAAATGCATTAAGTGGATTTTCTAATAATTCATTTACTTCTTCTTTATTTTCAGAACTTTCAGAGTCAGATAATGTTTTTAAAAATTCTTTAGTTTTTGCTTCTTTTGCTTCTTTAAAAATAGGAACTAAATAGTCAATTACATATTCAAATTTTTCTGTTTCATTCTTAAATTCCCAATCTTTTATTGATGTTAAGTTAATGTCATATAATATTGACAATATTTCATAATCTGGTAATATGTTTGGAACGATATCACCATTTTCAATTTTTACTACATTTTCAGTTTCAATCATAGTATCTTGAAATCTTAATGTTGCAGTATATGAATAATCATTATTATCTGTTAAATATACTTCAATTCTATCTTTTTCAATAGATAATACATCAATCCTACAAACATATGGTATTTCATTTATTTTTATCCATGTTTCAGGATTTACTAAATTTCCAATTATTTTTTGAAATTCAATATCAAATAAAAAATCATGTTTTTCGTATTCTATTACTCCTTCAAAATACTCTTTTAAAAGATTAATTAAGTCATTTTGATATACTTTCAATGCATCTTCTCTGCTTTTAGTTTTACTCTCTATTTGCTTAGCGTATTCATCCCACAACTCTTTCTGATGAACAATATGTTCTTTTTGTTTAGCTTCTTGATAAGCTTCAGGATCTTTCTTATATAAAAGTGAATCAGTTACTTCTAATATTCTATATTCATCTTTTATACTATCAATGAAAATTGAAAAATCTGAATTTTTAGACATTTTAATATCTAATTTGCCTGATAATTCATTTATATCACTTTCATCAGTAAAATAAATTGATGGTGCAAATTTTTCAATTTTAACTGAGCATTGATTGACTAATTCTTCTGCTATTTTTAATGTAGAAAATTCTAATGTTTCTAAATTTAATTCTTTTCCATTTCTAATCATATAAATCAGATTACCATTTGGCTCAGTTGTAGGTACAATGTGATAATTATACTCTACATCATCTGAAAATAATGATAATAATCTTTCTTTATTTGTCATACTATTTTATATTTTTTTGTTTTTTATTGAGTAATAAACTGAATAAGGAAAAATTAAAAAATTTGTAATAAAAGTAATAAATAAATTTATAAAATTTCTACCTAATCTTCCCATTTTACTGGTTCTAAATGAACAATAAATAGCCCATAATAATGCTAATATCAAATATGCTATTATATAAATCATGTTTGTTTTTTGTATTACAAAAGTAATAAAAATAATTGATATACCAAAAGAAATTTAAATTATTTTCAAAAAAGATAAACTTTTATCTTTTTTGATACTGTTATATTTATATATAGATTATGAAGAAATTGAAAAATATGAAAATAGACGAAAATTTGCACACTGAGTTAAAAACTTATGCAAAAGAAAATTCACTCAAATTAAATGATTGGGTTGAAAAAATAATTAAAAAAGAATTTGAAAAAATAAAATCTAAAAATGATAATTGAAGAAAAAATATTAATTATTATAAATTCTAAGAATTTTAATCATTTTAAAAATTGTGGTTATGATGTTAAAGTAGGTTATCAAATTGAAGTTTTGACTACACAATTATCTGATAATAGTAATTATGAAATTATAGCAAAATGTGATGATTGCGGATTTGAAAATAAAATAAAAATGAGATCATACACAAAATCTTTAACCCATCACAATTATTATTGTTGTAAAAAATGTTCAATGAATAAGAATATAAAAACTAATAAAGAAAAATATGGAGTGGAACATACATTTCAGTCTATTGAAATGAGAGAAAAAAGATATAAAAATAATATTGAAAAATATGGATATGGCTGTACTTTTCAAGTAGAAAAATTTAAAAATAAAATTAAAGAAACAAATTTAATAAAATATGGTTTTGATAGAGCAAGTAAAAATGATGAAGTTATTGATAAGATGAAAAATACAAGAATAAAATTAGGTATTCAATTACCTGATTATATGATATCTGATTTTGTGCTATATAAAAGGAAAGTTAATAGAATAACTAAAAAAAATAAGAAATTGTTATTATTGAAATGGAATGGTTTAGATTATTATGATAATGAATATATAAAAAATAATTTTTCACTTGATGGACACAACGTTAATTATCCTTCTATTGATCATAAAATATCTATTTGGTACGGATTTAAAAAAGAAATATCACCTGATATAATAGGTGATATTTCTAATTTATGTATAACTAAAAATTATATAAATTCTACTAAAAATATTAAAATAGAAACTCAATTTAATATTTAATCTTGTTTTCCAATATTTACAATCTGTTTTACTTTACCATTATCATATGATATAGGACATTTTTCTGCAGTTGATAATATTAAAGTTCGTGTTTTTACTTTTTTGAAATCCAAACTATCAGTATAACCGTCAGTCAAAATTACAGTGTTAAATGTACTTAGTTTGTTGTGAGGATCAGCAATATAGTCAATTCCTGGATTTAAAGTTGTGCCACCGAGCCCAGATATCTTCATTTTTTCAATTTCTTTTTTATCTTTAATGTGAAGAACCTTTTGAATTTGAGCATCACACTGAATTAAATTAATTTGTATATCGTTCTGAAAGATGTAAGATAGAACTTTTTCAAATTCTCCTGACATTGAGCCACTTGTATCAAGAAGAACATTAATTTCGTTCTTGAATTTCTTGTGCCCCTTCATTCCTGGTATTCCTTTACGATTAGGACGTACAATTGTCTTTTCTTTTCTTGCACCAAAAACTTGGCTACTCATTGCTCTCTTAATCTCTTTTAAATAATCTTTTTTAGATTTTCTAAGTTTATTAAGAATGGCGTCAACATCTCCTGATTCCAAACCACGATTTTTAAGTCTTGTCATGATACCTTCAACGATTTCTCTTTTTAATTCTTGAGGAATATCATCTCCTAAGTGCGCATCAAGAGTATTTTGTTCTTGACGTTCTTCTCCTTCAAAGATTGTTTCAAGAGAGTAGCATTCTGCATCATTCTTGCCATATTTACCATATCTATCTTTACCAGATGTATCCGTTTTTCCTTGACGAGATTGATTGTTGTTGTGCTCATGTCCACAATTTGGACATTTTTTGCCATCTCCTTGAGTACCATCACCTTGACCTTCACCTTGACCTTCGCCTTGTCCTTCACCTTGTCCTTCACCCTGTCCTTCACCTTGATCACCATCACCTTGTCCTTCACCTTGACCTTTTTCTTTTTTTTCTGATTTTTTGCCCTTTCCATCTTGATTTCCATCTCCATCTTTTGGCTCTCCATTATCATTTGGTGTCATAGGTGATCCACATTTTGGACACTTGTTGGCTTGGCTTTGCATTTTCTGAATATTTTCTTTATTCTTTTCTTGCCACTCTCTTTTTTTTGTAACATACCATTCATACAAATCTTCAAATATTTGTTCTCCTTTGTACTCTTTTGGTACCATAAGAGCACTATTATTTCCTAATTCATCTCTTGGTATTCCAATGAAAGGTTTAGAACCTGTTCCAAGTCCTTGTTTTTTCATTATTTCATCATAGATTATCTGATTGATGATCATATCCTGTACAACATTAGCATCTTTTAAATTGTAACCTACACTTCTTTTGATATGATCAAAAAGAATGTGAAATTCTTCGTGTATCAAAAGAAAGTTTATTTCTGGCTGAGGTAATGAATCAATGAATTTTCTATCCCAATAAAAATTCATACCAGATGATGTGACATTCACACCTGCTGTAGGAATATAAGGATTATTTTTACTTTCAAAGAAATTGATGAACAAAGCAAACTCACCATAGTATGGTAAATTACCAGTTGCCATCATAGCTACGACTGCTTCAGTAAGCTTTTCGTGCATTTGATCAGGAATTACGAATTTATAAAAATCTGTCATATTTTTTAATTATTTATTTATTTGATATACAAAAGTAATACATTTTTTTCTAATAACCTATTCTTTACCTCTATTTTTTAAAAAAAGCAAGAAAAAAACTATAAAAATGAATAGAGGTACAAAAATAGCAGAATTTGCTTTTATTGTTTTTTTTAATCCATACACACGAACTTCATCTGTTATGATTGAAACTCCTTTTCCTCCTTCATTAAGAGTTTCAACTATTAGTTTTTTTTGTTCTGTTATGTCTTTGACAACTTGCTTTGGATCAAGTTCTTTTTCCTCTGATGATACATTAGAATATGAAAACAAAGGAATTAATAATATTAATATAATAAATAATTTTTTCATATTTATATTTTTTCAGTGTGTGTTTGTAAATTTGAACAATTTTTATTATATCCTATTTTACAATTTTGACAACCGTTTAATTGCTCCTTATAATACTTACAATTAGTATATCCTTTTTCACAACCTACAATTTTTGTGATTATGTGGATATCTGCATCAAATTCTGTTTTAAAATGCTTGATATCATTTTCTGTTTCGACCTTCCAAAATGATGTAAATCCACTTTTGAATTTTATATAATCTCCATTGGTTTCGTATCCTGATTTTGTTTTCATATTAATAAGTACGAATTTGTCGTTTATTTTTCCAATATAGCATTGTTAAATATCCACCAATCAATCCTCCTAAATGTCCAAAATGTGCTATTCCAAATCCTAAATTTGAATTAATTATTGATAATATGCCAAATATTAAAGAAAATGCTGCAAATCCATATATAAAATTCTTTATTTTCATTGGAATAACAAAGAATAAAAGAACTTCAGATTCTGGTGCTAAAAATAAAAGTGCAGCCATTACACCAGCAATTGCGCCAGATGCTCCAACAGCAGGTGATGGACTAATTAGCATACATAATAGACTAGATGCAATACCACTTATGAAATATAACAATAAGAATTTTTTGCTGCTAATTGATTTATCTATAAAATTACCTGCAAACCATAATGCAAGCATGTTTCCAATTAAATGAATAAAACTACCATGAAGAAACATGGATGTTATGATTTGATATGGTTGAAAATTTTGATCTGAAATATTATAAATTGCACCAATGTCAATTAATGAAGGCATAAAAAAAGAAGTAACTATAAATATAACAGTATTTATAATTATTAGATACTTTACTGCATCTGTAGAATAACCAATTGATGTAAATTTGTAGGCTGTTTCTTTTCTCTTTTGAGTTTTTTTAATCTTGAATTTATAATCTCTAAATTCAGGAGTATCAAGAAGTTCTCTAATAGATTTCATCTTTGGTGAAAAATTGTTACCATTTGGATCAGTCATAATTTTTTTTTTATTAAAATTTATTTTTAAATTGAGTTACAAAGATAATATTATTTTTTGAATAATTTATTATAAATATAACAAGATTTTAAATTAATATTTTAAAAATAACTTAAATTGCTGATTATTAGATTAGTCTTCCCTTTCTATTTTTGTTGAAAATTTGTACATCTTGCTGATTTCAATGTGATGCTTTATTTCTCTCCATCTAGTTGTTAGATTTTTAGTATCATCAGATATGTTGTGATCCTGTATTAAATAATCAATCCATAGTTGTACGTCAATAAAATTTTTAAAATGAAGAAAGATGGCATATAAATACCATCTATTTCTCCATAATTTTATATACCATTTTGATGACTCATAAGACATTATATCATTTCTCACCTTCATTATAATCTATATCTTTGAATTTTTTTTCTACTTTTTTCCTGATTATTGTTCTTCCTTTTTTGATTTGAGATTTTATAGTAGATAGATTTATGTTTAATTCATCTGAAATTTCTTTATATTGCATACCTTCAATCTCTCTCATTATAAGAACTTTCTTATATTTTGAATCTTTTTCAGGTAGATTATATATTGCATCTTTTATGATTGTTGCTTTTTTTACAAAAACATTATATTCTTCAGTTGGTTTTTTACTATCATCATATGCTATAATGTTAGATAAGCTAAAATTTATTGCTAAATCTTTATCAATTGAATCAGTTGGTAATCTTTCACTGTCTTTGTGAACTTTTTTAACTATATTTTCTGCGATTTTATAAATCCAAGTGTTTAGTTGTGCTCCACCTTCATCAGGTCTTTTATAAGTTTCAATATTCAATAATGCTTGAATAAACGCATCTTCTACATGATCCTCTGCAATTCCAGAGTCTTTAGTGTATTTTGCGATATACCATATTAATTTAGGTTTGTGATTTTTATAAAATTCTTGAAAATTTATACCTGTACGCACTTCGAACTGTTTTTCAAGTTCATTATTTTTAGTTGATATCATAAAGTTTATGTTTGATTTATTGTATTCAAAATGTATTCATTTGTTTTAGAAAATACATTTATTTAACTATTTATTTTTTTTGTAATATATGATTCTATCATACAGACTAATATAAGTCATACTATGTTACATAGTTATGATTGAGTTGAGAAATTAATTCATTTTATGACACATTATAAATTATGTGCTGATAATTTTAATTTGTTCAACATTAGAATGATATATTCTATCTTTAACTGATTATTTTTAATAATAATCTAAATTTAAATATTATAATTCATTTTTTTCTTTTTCTTTTTCTTTTTCTTTTTTAGTTAATATTATTTTGGTTAATTATCTCATATCTTATACTATAATTTTTTTAAATATCATCACTTTTTGAAGTCAGCATTTCTATATTCAACTCACTTAACATCATATCATTTATATCTAAGATTCTGTTATTTTATTTCTGTTATTTATATCTAAAAATTACTTATTGAATTTTATTATTTTCAATGTAATTTCTTTTTGTTTTTCACTTATATAAAGGTAATAAAAAAATTGAATAAAACAAATTATATCATCTTTTATTTTGCATCTTTTTCTGACATTTTTCAAAAAATCTATTTAATATATATTGTAAGTGAATAAGTGAAATATTAACAATTAGTATTTTTTTACAATAAATATTTAATATATACATAAAAATAATTTTAAATTATGCCAATAAAAGACGCAGATTTCGGAAAATACAAAAGACCAGGTATTTTCTTTCAGGAAATAGATCAAAGTATTGTTCAACTTCCAGTGCAAAATGTTTTAATTAATTTAGTTCCTGGATTTTCAAAAAAAGGTCCATTCAATACTCCAATCTATGTAACAAATCCAACTGATTTCAGTACAATATTTGGAGATGATGATAGAAGATTAGAAAATAAAGGTTCTTTTTTTCATAAAACTGTTAAACAAATGTTAAAAAGTGGTCCAGTTTGGGCATTGAATCTGTTAGCCACAGATCCAAATAGAGATAAAGTAGACTGGCAATCTATAGGAGTTTCTGCCAGTAGCAACTCTCAAAATAGTGATGTTATAAGATCTGCTTATGAATCATTTTATAATAGACAAGATTTCTGGGAAAGAGATACTGATTCATTTTTGAATGTAGTAAAAGCAAATAACTTTGGAGTACAAGATACTGATAGACTTTTTCATATAACAAATATGGGAGATACTGAAATTAGTGTATTTATGTTTAAGTCATCTGTTACTGGATTTGATGTTACTGCAGAAGCTTGGTATGGTGATAGAACAAAAGTTCCTGCATACCTTGATTACAGGGATTGGATTTCAGATTACTTGGTATCCGTTGTAGTAGTTGCAGGTGATTGGTCTGATTATAAAACATTATCTAATGATAATACATTTAGTAAATATTTTGATAGAAATGGTTTAATTAAAACTCAAATATCAGCATTCCTAAATGAAAGTACTGTATCAATTCTTGCAAGTTATGATTGCTCATTGATTCCATATTTTAAAGATTTGAATAATAGAGATATGTACATTAAAAATATTATAAATAATAATACAGATAAAACTGGATTGTTCTGTACATATAATGAAGATGTTTTACTTGGAACTGATTTCAGAGTAAGTAGCCTTGATATTATAGGTGGTACAATTGTTGGAGAAGATGTTAATAGCGTAAATTTTATGTCATATAGTACAACTCTTAATGAGCAAATCATATATGCTCAAAAATATTTAGATTCTCCAAATAACGTTATAACTAACAATTTAGATAGTTATAATATAGATTTCATGACGAATGGAGCAAATGTTAGAACTGGAGTATATACAAATGGAATGACATTTGGAATTAAATGCGATACTACAATAGGAACTACATTAGATACTAGTTTTACTGTTTCTCCTAATTCATATTATGTCATAGGTGGAGAAATTATTACTGGTGTTACATTTTCAACTGTATCATCATCAAGTGTTCCATATGAATACGGATCAAGAGTAGATGTTATTTATCTTACTAATAATGTAGTAGATGTATTAGAAGGTATTGCATCACCTAACGTGACTGGTGCAGTTCTACCTGATTATTTATTTAGCTTAGATAATACAATAATTCTAGGATATGTACAAATTGTTAATTCTGGATCAAGTTTAACATTAACATACAATCCAATATCTGTAGATACTAATGGATATGTTTCATTTGGTACAAATTCAGGATATGAAACATTAATAAGTAATGGTTTTGATAATCAAAATTATATGAATATTGAATTTAAAGGAACATCAGGAAAAATTGGTGTTTATAATGATTATAATTCTCTTAGAGAATCTCAAGCATTTTATGAAATGTATGATAATATTACTACTAAGAGTGTTTTGATTCAGCAAAATAACGGTTCTTTTGTATCGGAATCTAAAGATCCAATATCTGCGGTAACTGCAACAGAAGCTACGTCAACACAAAATGCAAATATTAAAATATATATTAATAGTAATAATCCTAGCTTATGTCATTATAATAATTCTTTCTTAATGTATTATACAGACAATGAATTTTTGCTACATGACAGTACAACATTAACAACAAGATATGATGTTCTTGGTGATTCAAATACTACTGGTATAGTAGCAAAATATTCTCAATTTTATTTGGATTATTATAATGGTGTTATTAATAATTATGATTATTTTTATGTTAATAATAATAGTGGATTGACAAATAAAATATATTTAGAAATGTTTATAGATCAAAATGATATATTAACTGTTAATTTCTTATCATCAATTAATCCTTCAACTCCAACTTCTATTCCAAATGCTAACTGGATAGATGTGAATGAATATAATAGTAAATTAATTGTATTTTCAAATAGATCTAATTGGAAACAATCTGTTGAAATATTACAATGGTATGGTGATGACCTTACAGATTGTAGACAAATTGCAATTGATAAAAATAGATATTCAGAAATAACAATAGGTAATTTCTTAACTGCATATTATGATGAATCATATTGGGCTGCACCTAATGGAGAAGGTTATTTAGAAGGATCAGTTCCTAGAAAATTAACTAGAATTATAAATGTTAAAAATGATCCGACAAATGTTGATAGAAAAATAATGTATACTGATTCTCCTATAAAAATTGGATATTTCAATTTGAGTGGACAGACTCCATCATTACAGACATTCAGTTATTCAGAAATTGATGTTTATGTTGATGAATATAAAGCTTTGGTTTTATCTCCATTTAAAGTACATGCAGATTCTATACCTAATGGTACTGATGTTAGACAAAATTCAATTCTTGATATCGTTGGAATGGACACGAATCTTGGAAAAGCATTAGCTGATAAAAATAAAATCTCATGGAGATATTTAATAGATTCATTTGGTTTAGGACTTACTCCAATGTCAGGATATGGCTCAAAACAACAACTTGTTGATCTTTGTGGTTTGAAACTTAATTGCTTAGGATTTATAAGTATGCCAAGTGCTAAAATATTTAGAGAATCAAATAATCCATCATTTGTTAATGCTGATTATACCCTTAATTTAGATTTTGTTAAAGCAGGAGCTGATGATAGTAAGAATCCAGATTATTATTACCAATTTGCTCAAACTCATCAAGGTGTAGATGGTAGAAGTTGTGTTGGATATTTCTTTCCATATATAAGAATATATGATAATGGAATACCAAAATGGGTTCCACCTGCAGCTTATGCAGCTACAACTTATATGCAGAAATTTACATCTAATGTAGCAGGTATGACTCCTTGGACAATATGCGCTGGTATTACAAATGGTAGAGTTCAAACTATTACTAAAACTGAAATGGACTTTAATAATACAGATCTTGAATATTTACATGGCATGAATGCAAATCCTATTGTATATAAATTAAATAATGGATATTGTATTAATGATGAAGTAACTGCACAAGTGTTTCCATTCTCATCTCTTAGCTTCTTACATTCAAGAGAAGTTCTTATTGAACTTGAAAATAGAATGTATGATATGTTATTAGGTTATCAATGGCAATTTAATACCGCTGAAATCAGAGCAGAAATTAAATATAGAGCAGATAAAATTTGTAAAGATATGTTGGATAATAATGCATTATATGATTTCTGGAATGTTTGTGATGAAAGTAATAATACTGATTATGTTATTGATCTGCAAATGGGAGTTATTGATACTTATGTAGAACTTATAAAAGGAATGGGTATAATTGTAAATAATATTACAATAATGAAAAAAGGTGATATTAAATCAATGGGATTTCATTAATCAAATATAAATAACTAAAAAAAAGAGAGAAATTTAATTTCTCTCTTTTTTTATATTCTAAATTTTTCTGCACTTTTTGCTAATTCTAATTCCTCCTCCAATTTACCTTTTTTGTGATTATATAAAGTGAAAGTTTGTGATAAATTTATTTTTTTATCTGTCAACTGGTACCATCGTTTATTCATTTTAACTAATATATCATATTCATAAACATTTCTGTATTCAGAAACTAAATCAACATCTTCAATTCTACCAGTTTTGCTAATATTATCATATGTATAATTACCTTCATTGTCATAATTTTTAAAACATTGAAATGTTATTATATTATTTAATATCATTTCTTTAAGTAAATCAAAAAAATCAATATCATATGTTAAGCAATCATCCATTAATTTTTTAATTGATATTACTGTATTTTTTAAATCTTCAAAAGTTTTTATATATCTCATAATAATATATATAAAAAATAAATTTTAAATTTTAATATATAACAATATGAAGTATTTGAAAATTTATGAAGAATACAAATATTCTGATATTAAAATAGGAAATTATGTTGTACTAAATATAAAAAAAAATGATATTTGGAACGGAAGCTCTGATGCTAAAAAAAATAAAATAGTAGAATTTACTAATAATACAATAGGAGAAATTGTTGATATAAATAAAGGTTATTATGAGTTAGAGATAGAAGTTAAATATACTAATATTCCATTTGATATTAAATTTTATTTCGATAAAGATAATTCGATTATTGTTGGTACAAAAGAAATTCTTGACTTATCAGAAGAAAAACAGGATTTGATTGATAGATATAAATTAAGACAAAATGTGAATAAATTTAATATATAATATATGAAATTGAAAAGATTTAATGAAAGTGTTGATGAAGATAGTACATATATAGATATACTATATGATAAAATTAAAACTGATAATAAAATAATTAATGGATTTGAGTTTTATGTGGATTATGGTTCAGGTGCTTTTACATGGGGTAATCATGATTTTTATGTATATGCTACTCCATATTGGGAAGATGAACAATTCCTTCCGATTTCAGTTTCAAATTTTGATGGAGATGAGATTTATGATAGACAAATAAAATTGAAAGTTCTGAATTCTAAAAAATCTGTTGATAATTTTATAAATTACTATTATGAAATAATAAATTCATTAACTTTAGATTTGAATAAAATATCAGAATTATATGAAGTTATTCCAATACTAACAAATAAATATAATAGAATAAAAATTGATAATTTGACTATAACATCGATTGAAGATATAAAAGAAAGTAATTTTGATGAGGTAATTAAAATATATGATTTTTTAATTGAAAAATATCCTGAATTATTTTTAACATCAAAATATAACATATAAAAAACCTATTATATATAAATATTTTTTTTCGGTTTTTTAGTATTTTTATGAAAAACTATGTATATAAGCACCTATTTAGGTAAAATAAAATATTAGTTGGTTTTTTTCATTACAGTGTGTTAAATTTAATATATAGATAGAATATTAATATATTTATAAAAAATAATCTAATAAAAAATGGGATTAGCACACTTTACAACAGTGGATACGGCAAGAGAAAAATGGGAACCTATTCACAAAAATTTATACGAAGTAACAATTATTTTACCAACTGTTCTTCAATCTTTACATCCAAATGCAACTCACCTTCTTTTGGAAAATACTAAATCAGCAAAATTCCCAACTTATCCTGATTTATCAACTGGTGTTCAAAGATTTAAATACTCTACAAGAGCGTTTATTATGATGCCAGAAAAAACACATATAGATGATCTGTCTATTGTATTTAATCTTAACCAAAATGATGACTATCAAATTTTTTGCTTCAAAATTCTAAAAGATTGGTACGATTTAGGTTGGAATAATGAAACTGGCACCCTTCATTATAAGAAAAATCTAGTAGGCGATATTATTATCCACGCACATGATAAAGAAGGTAAAGTTATTCGTAGAGTAACATATCATAACGTTATGATGAAAAGTTTTACAGGATTTGAAGAACTAAGCTGGGATAGCTCAACCGATATCTTTGATTTGACTGCAAACTTCGTAGCAGATTATTGGGAAGATTTTTATTATTAAGTCCTTAAAAATCAATAACTTATAACTTAAATATAGATAGTTTAAATTATTGAGAAGAAAAATTAAACAAAACCTGATTATTTTTAATAAAAAAAGAATCCATTAGGATTCTTTTTTTATTTCAATGTTGTCATTGTCATTATCAATATTAGATTTAGGTTTTCTGTCACACATTATAATTAATACTATTGCTACAAGAATATCTAGCCATATTACATCATTTGGACTTACACCTGACATTCCGCATATTGCTCCAATGATGAATGCTACACTAATTGGAATTAGAGAATACCATTTCCATCCTTTTCTCCATGCTACTATTGTTAGAATAATTTCTATTATGCCCATATTTATTTTTATTTTGGTATATAGGAATATATTTTTAAAGTTTATAAAAATTATAAAATTTAGCATTCAAAATTATCATATAAGAAATCGATCCAAGTATTTGTTGATTTTTTATTATAATTTTTAAGAGATATAAGATTTTTTCTAATATATTTCTCTTTATTTTTCAGAACTTTATTCATTTGAATATACATTGAATCGACATTATTTGGATCTGATATTCCAGTTGATATCCAATTGATTTCTTTTGAAACTAGCACAGGCACATTCACAAATACTGAATCAGCCGCTACTATATTAAATGTTTCTGTTAATGATACTTGCATTGATATATCCATTTTACTTAGTAGAGAAAGAAAATCTTCTCTATTTAGCCAATCAATTTCAATTAGGTTGTGATTAGTATTATTGAAGAGTGCTTTAATGTTTTTATAAACATTTTCTCCAGATTGTTCTAGTCTACTATAATTAATGAAAAAATTGACAATTGTATTATTTTCTTCTCCAAATTTTATTGCTGCTACTGCTTGATTCAGTTGATTTTTTAATGGTCTAATAGCGCCAAAGCAACCTATATTATATGATGCCTTTATTTTTCTTTTTGTTCTTAAATTAAAAAATTTAAAAAATTTAAAAAAATCACATCTTTCTTTTTTTATTTTAATTTTCTCGTATATATTAGGCAAATAAATATTTTTTATACCTATTGAATTAAGATCTTTATGAGTTATTTCATTGTTGAATGATACTTCTACATTTTTAATTTTTAAATATTCTTTAATCCAAGTAATAGCAATTCCTTCCATTGCTAAAAATGGAATTTTACTATGAACTCTAATTACAAATTTAAGTTTAGGATATAATTTTTGAAGTTCTGATAGCTTTTTAGGAGTTATCCAAACTGCTTCAATTATGCATATATCTGGCTTAAATTTATGTAATTTAGAATCTATATTATTTCCGTCTATACATAAATCTACTTCAGATTTCATATTTGGTAATGTTGATATAAAATCAGATACTAATCTTGCAGAATTGTATAATCCAGATTTTAATTTTCCGCATGAATAGTCTTTAGGTTCATTGTGTTCTTGATTTTCACTATAATCTGAACTATAATCTGAACTATAATCTGAGCTATAAGTTTTAGATTTTTTAAGTAAAAATAAAATTTTCATAAACAAGGATTTTTTTTTTAATTGTTAATCTTATTAACAATTGTCTTTCAGTATATATAAATTTGAAACATCGTATATTTGATAATATTTAAATTATTATGCTATAATGTTCAAATTTTAATGTTTTATATGTTTTTTAACTAATTAATTTTATTTTTTATTTTTATTTTTATTTTGTGTGGGACAGAATAAATTTTATATATAATAAAAAATAATTAATTATATGAGTAATTTTAAAAATAAGGAAGAAGATGATGCATTATCTTATTTAGAAAAAAATCTTAATGTCAATGAAAATGACAATGATAATATAGATAACATAAAAAAACCAGATATGTCATATTTGGATAATAATATACCTTCAAATGAATATACTATTATTCCATTTAATATTTTACCTTGTGGAATATTTTATAAAAATGGAACTAAACTTAGTATTAGAGCAGCAAGAGTACAAGAAGTACAAGCTTATTCTGTGGTTGATGATAAAAATTATTTAGATATAACGGAAAAAATGAATCAGATATTAAGTTCTTGTATAAGATTTTTTCATCCTAATGGAAAACAGGGGTCTTATAAAGATATTCGTGATGGTGATAGATTATCTTTAATTTTTATGATTAGAGAGTTAACATTTCCAGGTGGTAAAAATTTATCAAAAGAAGTTATTTGTGGTAATTGTGGTAAAGAATTTAAGATGGAATTAAGAGCTACAAGTTCTGATACTGTTGATAAATCTTTTGTTAATCATGAAATGCCTGAAAAATTAAAGAAATTTTATGATCCTATTAATAAAGTTTTTATTTTTAATATTGATGGTGTAGATTATAATTTAGCTCCTCCTACAATTGGCATTCAAGAAATATTTTTTGGTGATATTAAAAATAAAATTCAAGGTGAAAAAAATCCTAATGTTGCATTTTTGAAATTAGCATCATTTTTGCTGCATGACAGAAATAACATAACTGCAGAAGGAATAAAAGTGAAAGAGCAGGAATTTAAGAGAATGGATATGAAAACTTTTCAAATTTTAAATCAGGCAGTAAATAATATGATATTTGGTATAAAAGAAATGAAGAATCAGTGTCCAGAATGTGGAATGGAGGTCCACACTGATATGAGCTTTCCCACTGGAGCCTCAAATATTTTCGTTATTCCAGATGCCTTTGACGAATATTTTGGATAATAAATTTGGATTCATGGATGTTGATCATATTGCACCTCATTTTATAAATGAATTAGTTTGGTGGGAATATGAAGAATATGTAAAAAGATTGAATGCTAGAATTGAACGTGATAATAAGCAACAGAAAGAGTCATCAAGTGATAATTCAGGTATGTCAAATTATTCAAATAAAATTCCTAATATGAATTCAGTAATGAACAATTTGGGTAAATATAAACCATAATACAAAGAATCACTATTTTTTAATAGTGATTTTTTTATATATAATATTCAATGATAAAAAAATTCTATATTCATGCTTAAAAAATTTAAAGACTTTTTCTCAAATAGAAATGTGATTTATGTTCCAGATGAAGATAAAGAATCTCAGGAAGAATTAAATGATAATTTGAACAAATCAATTCGTACTTGTGATTATTTTTTATTCGACGATTCAATAAATAAAGGCGCAGATATTAATAATGTTACATTTGGTGGAAAGGATAGTGACAATGATGATTATTATGTATCTCCTTTGGTATTGTGTGTTATATACGATAGATTAAAGATGTTAAAAAAATTAATTGATTTGAATGTAAATTTAATTAATGTTATTACTGATGATGATATTTATGATTATATTAAGGATCTAATGAAGACTTCTGATAGTGAAAAAGCTATAAAATATATTATTAAAAAAAATCCAGATTTTATGAAAGATATTGAAGCAATAAAAAATACAAAAAAATTTAACATTTAATAAATATTGTTAATATTTAGTTAATTTATTTGATTTTTATTATTTATATATATACCAAAATCAAAAATTATAAATATGTCAAAAATAATGAATTTTCAGAAATTTTTAAGTGAAGCACTCACTATGACATCTGATGAATTATCTGAGATTGATGATATGGCAGATAATATTAATTGGAAAGAAGGAGATAAATTTGCGTTTATAGATTTTAATGGTATAAAAGACATACCAATTAGTATTAGTATTAATAATAAAAAAAGTAGAAAAGAAAAATCAGAAAAGATTTAATGTTATATGGTAAAATTTGATGAGTATATAGTTGAATTTAAAAAATATCAGGTAAAAGAAAAAGAACAGAAATCTCATAAACTTTCTGGAGTTGTTCTAATATGTAATAATAAAATATTATTAGTAAGACCAAAAAAATTCAAGAAAAAAGAGAAAAAATGGTCAATTCCAAAGGGTCATATTGAGGATGATATGGGTAAGATAAAGACAGCAATAGCTGAATTAAGGGAAGAAGCTGGAATAAAAATCACAAAGAAGCAAATCAATTCTAGTGATAAATTTGTAATAGAATATGAAAAATCTGGAATAAAAAAAAATTTAACTTGTTATGTTGTAGATATTGAATATGGTGATATCAACATAAAACTAGTTAATGACATGATTTTGAAGAACTTTTTAAAAAATGAGATTGTTGAAGCTGGATTCTTTTCAAAAAAAGATGCAGTAGAACTTATAGAAGATAATCAATTAGATATACTAAAAATTTTAAAATAATATGAGTAAAGAAATTGCATTTTTTGATCTTGATAATAGTCTTTGGTACATAAAAAGCGATATATGGTTAATTGATAAAAATAAACCATCTGTTCCTATGTTAAAGATTTCTCCAATTGAATTCGCTTTAATTAAAAGTGGTATTTATTCAAAAGATGAATTACCAGTTGATTATAATGGTGAAACATTTTGCATATCCAAAGATATGCTAGAGAGGGTTCAAAGAAAAAATAGAAACATTAGATTGTCAAATTTAGGAATATCTTACAGTGAATTTTTCAATGAAGATATTTTAAATGATAAAGATGTCAAATTATTATTAGATAATGTTAAGCATCTAATTGGTAAAAACATAGAAATAGGAGTTTTGACAGCTAGAAGTGATAGGAAAAAACATGCAAATTTATTAAATAAATTAAGAGAAAAATTAAAAGAGTATGGTTTAGAAATAAGTAAAATATATTTTGTATCAGAATCAATTAGATCCACTGGATTCATGGATAAAATTATTTATGATAAAAATAAAGTTTTATTGGAACATATGATAGGTTTGACAATTGAGGATAAACGTTTTGTGCCTATTAAAAAAGAAGCATATGATAAAGTTTATTTTTATGACGATGTTAAGTCTAATTTTATGAATACTAATAATTTGCAGGATTACTTTGATTTCTTAATAAGAAATAGTGATGAAGAGTGTATTGAATACATAACCAATAGACTTAAAAATAATGATATATCATTAATAAATAACTTAGTAAGTAATAATACTGTTAATCCATTTGAATCAAAATTAATAGAATTGAAGGCACCTATTAAATTTCCTATTAAAGTTTCTGATAATAAACTCACAGTTAAGTTTGAAAAATTTAAAAACTATTAAATTCTTTTTATTTGAACTGTTGATGTTGTGAATTTTCCAGTTCCATCTGTTACTTTTACTGTGTAATTTGAAATTTCTGATGAAGGAGTCACAAGAGTTTTTGCAACATATGGAATATATGGAGTCAATGTTCTAGTTCCATCATCATAATCAAGATTAGGATCATTTGCTATTATATTACCATATGAATCTGTCCATTCAAAAGTATAATTATAATCACCTCCGTTTGCAGTAACACTTAGCATTGATATTTGACTAATTTTAACTTGATTTGGTATTGCTATCGCATTAGCGTTAAAAGGAACACTAGCAGATCTTTTTTTGATTTTATTAAATAATGCTGTTATGATTGCTAATATTCCGAATATACTTGTAATTGAATCAATTATAGTCTTCAATATTACTAAAATTCCAGCTAATGTAGCTAAAATTCCAGCTAATATAGACATAGGTAGTAAATAACCTAATATATCAAATGATGATAAAAAAGGAAATATTTCTCCTATTTTTGCCTGTAAATTTTTTATAGCTATCATCATAGTCTTTACTGCAGTTAAAGCGGTTGGAATTCCAGCTCCAAAAGGAAGAATTACTAATGATGATACTAATGATACCAGAGCTAATGCAATAGTTTCAATAGTATCAGCGATTAAACTTGTAAATTCACCCAATTTTATTCCTAATTGTTCCAAAGAATGCTTCAATTCTTCTATCCATTTATCAATTTGCTTTGAAATTGAATGTTTTTCACTTAAAGGGGGATAGTACTTATCATCTGTTGGCTTTGATACACAGCTTGGATCTATAATATCATTATCATATAATATTCCATTTTTATAATATATTTTTCCATATATAAATAATTGTGCAGTTTCTTCTGTCATTGATGGATTTGATGTTAATAATAATTTTTTTGCCATTTGCCTTTTTGTTAATAACATTGATTCAATAGATTTCCATAAATTTGTTGTTATGTCTTTTATTCCAGATAATCCTAATCCTTGAAGTGTAGTCATACCATCCTTAACATCTTTAATTTTTTTATTTATTTCATCTGTTCCTAAGCTTGCTGTATTGCCTGATGTTATACCTGATGTTACACCAGATGCGATTGATGTTGTAATATCACTTGAATTTGAATTTATATTATTGGTGTTTGGAGTATTGGATGGAGTATCAGAAAAACTAGTGAATGGATAAATAATTTGAGTACTATTAGAATAATACATATTAGCCATTGTTATTTCAGACTTGATAGATTCTACTGCACCAGTCATTCCTGGATATTCAACCCCATTTTTAGTGTATTTGAAATATGTGACAAATTGTTGAGTATCAATTACTATTCCATTGTATCGTATTTCTACATAAATAGTACCATTCGCTGTATAACTTCTAAATTCAAACATATTATAATTGATTTTTATTATATATAAAAATATAAAAGTTATAATTGATTTTAAAATATTAATATATAATAAAAAATAAAATTTTCACATGAGAAATCTATATTCAAAGAATGAATTTTTAAATATTCATAATGATAGCAAATCAATAAATGAAGGAATATTTAGCTTTATAGGTAAATTATTTAATACCATTTCAACTTATATAAAAAAAGTAAAAGGAGGTCAAGAAATTCAAGATATATATGTAAAATACTTAAAAAAGATTAATGATGATATTAAGAAAAAAGTTCAAGTTGATTTAAATTTAACTGCTGAGGGACAAATAAATTCAACAACTACAACCACTTCTTCTGTTGCTACTTCTCCTTCTAAAATTTCTGCTCCTGCTGCTCCTTCAACTGTTTCTTCTGATAAACAGACTACAACTAATAATTCATCTGAAAATGACGTGAAAAAAGAAAGCAATAAAGTAAGAGTTCATTTAAAAAATAAATTAAATGAAGCTGATGTTGCAACTGCAGTTAATAATGTTGCAAACAAAGTTAATGATGTAAAGAATACTATTAATCAAGCTAAAGAAACAATAGCACCAAGTACAGAGACAAAAGAAGCAGGAACAAATATTAAAATGACAATATCAGCATTGAAAGATAAAGCTAAACTTATTCAGCAAATAATTGATGCTGATGCAGAAGTCGCAAAAAATGAAATGAATAGAGTTTTAGCTAAATATGGTGGTCAAGAAAAAAATCCAAAATTAGCTACTATAATAGCAAACAAAGTAGATGAATTTAAATTGGCATTTTTAAATGCAAAAATAAAAATATACGATGCAGGCGGAGATAAAACAGCATCAATAGAAGTTGCTAAGAATAGAGATATATTATCTAAACAATTAGATGAAAAATGGAAAAATTTATCAAAAGAACAACAGTCTGGACAATCAACAGATTTGAAAATTGGAGATACTGTAAAATTTCATTCCGATGCATTAAATAAAGATGTAGAAGAAAAAATAATTAAAGTAGAAGGAGATACATTAACTTTCAATGGTACTAATGGTGAATTTACTAAAAAGAAAACTGATGTAACTAAAATTCAGCCTGCTGAGAAACCTGCTGAGAAACCTGTTAAAACAGAATATACAGAGGGAGATAAAATTAGTTGGACTCCAGATGGAGGAAATCAAGAAATAATTAGAACTATAACTAAAGTAGATGGTGATACATTAACATTCAAAGAGGGTGATAAGCCAGATGGTAAAGATATGACAAAAAAAGCAGAAAATGTCAAAAAAATAGAAGCAAAACCAGCAGCAGCACAAGTAAAAGAAACAAAATAAAATGAATATAATATCTTATAATAATTATTTGACAGAGAGTTCACAATCATCTATTTCTGAGTTTTTAAAATCTCAGTATGATAAAATATTTCCTGATCCAACACAATCATTAAATAATTTATTCTCATCTTTTATAAAAAGTTTAGATGTGGAAAAAAATGTATCTATTCTATATCAGACATATTTAAAAAATAGTCAATCACTTACTCAAAATGAAATAAATAATTCAAAAACTATAATTGATGTTGATAAAGTATTAACAGAAAGTATCAAATATTTTTATTTTTCATTGAAACCTATTGTTAATAAATTACAAAATGATGACTTTACTATTAATGAAATATTTAGTAGATCAAGAGATAAAAGATTGCTTACATTGATGAGTTATCCAGAAGACCAATTTTCAAATGCTATATCAACGTATTCTACCACTATAATATCTGAAATTAAATCATCTGCAAATATTATAACTGGAACTACTACTACTAATACCGCACCAACTACTGTTTCAGAATCAATAAATGATAGAATCAATTATAAGATTAGTAGAATTTTAGAAGCTGATGATATTTCTATTGTGACTAATTTATTAAATTATAAAAAAGCTGCAATAAATTGGATTAATATAACATTATTTGATTCTATTAAACCAAAACTTCAATTATTAAGACAATTAGGAGTGAATACTAGTAATAGTGTAGATCAATTAGCTAATCAAATGAAAGGTACTACAAATGAAAATGCTAAAAAAATTATTCTTAATAAAATTATTAATATGAATAAAGAAGAATTACAAAAATTGGTTGATTCATTAGGTTTAACAAAAGATGAATTAGGAGATTTATAAAAAATAAAAATAAAATGGAAATACAAAAATTTGAAGCCTATAAATATAGAGGGAAAAAATTAGATGTGATAAATAGAAAGGAATTCATTAATGAAATTAGTGATATTTTTGCATCTGAAATGTTTGGTTATAATAATAATGGTACATCTTATTATCCTGATTTAGAAACATTAAATATTTATTTGCATAATGATGAAACAGGAGAAGATAGAACAATAAAATTGGATTTGTCTGATATGGGCATAGAAATTGGACACACAGATTGGTATGATGAAGAAGAAGCAGAAAATCATGATGACTTAGGTGTATTTGTTCCAGAAAGAAATTTAGATTTACCAATAACTAAAGCTTATAAATCACAAAAAGGTGATATGAACAAATTTAATATATAAAAAATTCTAAAATATTTTGATATTTAAAAAGTATTTATTATCTTTGTTGCTTAAAATTAAACAATGAAGATAATAAATTTTTTATTTAGTAAATCTGAAAAAACTATGAACATAGTTAGTGAAGATATTTTCAATTGTTCATATAAGGAAAAATGGATTCAACCTTATACTGAAAGTATTAAAAATAGAATGATCAATGATTCTAATTATTTAATAACTGATTCTAATTTAAAATATAAAAAATTAAATAAGAAAGAACTTATAATTGAAATTACTACGTGTTTAAATAGAATAGATAGAAATTATGAAGATTATGGAATAAATGATAATGAATATAAATTTGAATTTGATCATTTCATAAAATCAACGATATTAATGTATAAAAAATAACATAATATATGAAAGTGAATAAATTTGAGGAAACAACTAATAAAATTATACATATTGACGGAAAGTATTTTTCAAATGATTCTGTTTCAATAACAAACAGTCGTGAAATACTGAATTATATGGTTAATATTCAAACTCATGCATTTCAAGATAATAAATTAACATTAACTAGTAATTTAATTGAGCCTTTAACAAAAATTTTTGGCACTCAAAACAAAACAATTAGAAGTGAGTTTATGTTGAAATTGTGGATTTTAAAATTTAAAGATTTGACATTTAATGTTTATACAGCAAAGAATCGAGGAACATCTTATGAAGTTTGTGATTATTCTTATGAAGATGTTCGCAATGGCAAAATAGATAAAAAAATTATTGAGTTCTTAGAAGAGTTATATAAATTAATTAATTAATGAATAATATGAAAATTGCACATATAGTAAAATTAACAGACAACGATGGAGATTTACAATTTAAACTTGTAGATCAAGATACTTGGAATTGGATTATTATGGAAAATTCTGGAATACCAGAACCTACTAAAAGAATAATTTTTAGTAATTTTTTCACAGGAAAAATTGTTTCACGATGGGAAGACAAATTGTGTCCTGATTCAATAAGAGAAAGAATAAAAACCAAATATTTAGAAAATTATGATTCATTTGATGGTGTGTTTATAACATATGGATCATGGGATAATGATCGAGCATTATTGGCTCCACCATTAGAAGATAATTATGATTTATTTTGTAGAGATTATTCAAGAACTATTGATATTATTAATATGATAGAAAATGCAAAAGCAAAAGGATATAATGTAGAATTTGAACATGAATATGTTGGACTAATGTATTAATTGAAAAATAATTCAATAAATATTTGGTAGATTAAAAACTTTGTATTACTTTTGTTCTACAAATAAAAAATAAATTGATTGATATAAAAAATGTGTAGTTGAACATTACAAGAAAGTGTATCAAGATTGAGTATATGAGTTAATGTCTTTCTATTGCTCTAAATAAATCTCAAAAAAAGTTCATCATATCAATCAATTTTTAAAAATAGAAAAAAATGACTTTTTTTATATAATATATAAGAAAGTAGAAAATAACTTAAACAAAAAATAATTTTTAATATATACAATATCATGAACAACATTAGTAGACATATCACAACAGGCACAGCCACAACAACTGCAACTACTCCCGTAACAGGAGGAAGACCAGTGGCGTATTTGGGTGATAACAATCTAAGTTGATATTTTTATAAAATATTTTAATAGTGTTAAAACCCAAAGATGATTATTCAACTTTGGGTTTTTTCTTTTTAAATAATTAATTGGTCCTGTAGTGGCAGAATTTCCTAAATTCTATGTGCATAATGGAATGAAAAATGAGAGTTCGAGTCTCTTCTGGATCACAAAATAAATAATGGCCTTGTAATGGCGGAGTTTTCTAAACTCTATGTGCATAATGGAATGAAAAATGAGGGTTCAACCCCCTCCTGGGTCACAGTAAAATATCAGGTGTATGTGGTAGTGTCAGGATCAGGCACAAGGAAGTTCGACTCTTCTTCACCTGACAATTATTATTGTAATATTTAATAATATAAAAGAGTTCTTTGATATTTGAAAAAATAAAATAGTTTAATTATCGGGTAGTGGTGTAGTTGGTTAGCATACGTGTTTTGGGAACATGAGGGAACGTATAGTCATCGTGAGTTCGAATCTCACCTACCCGACATAACAAAAACATAGTTCGGAAAAGTAAAACGAAATTGAAAAATTTTTAGATTTTTATAAAAACAATTAATAATGGGACTTGGGACTGCTTGGAGTGGTCGCCTCTCTTGCACAGAGGAATAACAGGTGGGTTCGATGCCCATAAGCTCCACATAATCAGATAGTTACATAAATGATTATAAATAATGCGATAGTCGCCTAGAGACCGATGGCGCTGGGTTGCCAATCCAGTAAGCGAAAGCACACCGTGAGTTTGAATCTCATCTATCGCTCAAATATTAAAATAAATTAACGCAAGTGTCGCATAGAGGTCGATTGCACTAGATTTCCAATCTAGAAAGATAATATCACACCGAGGGTTCGAATCCCTTTACTTGCTCTAAATTTGGCCCTGTGGCGTAACGGAAGCGTATGACTATTACAAGGTTTGGGAGATGGTTCGATTCCATCTGGGGCTACTTTTTTTGAATATAGGATTTTAACTCAGTTGGTTCAGAGTATTTGTTTAACAAGCAAAACGTCATTGGTTCGATTCCAATAAGTCCTACAATAATGCCGATG
>Ga0302271_10000230_pt1 | contig 52645 bp, 82 predicted proteins | sample III_Bog_N1_1_FD_198767 | JGI IMG/M metagenome (GOLD analysis project Ga0302271, IMG submission 198767) | Peat permafrost microbial communities from Stordalen Mire near Abisko, Sweden - III_Bog_N1_1 | ecosystem: Environmental > Terrestrial > Soil > Wetlands > Peat | place: Sweden: Abisko...
GCAATCTGGTCCAGTCGAACCAGTAGCATCAACAATTATTCTCAGTGAGGATTATATGATTGAATATGACCTTAAGGACGATAGTCAAGCCGCATTAACTGTAAAGGTTAAAAATGGACGTAATGAAAGAGTTATAAATGTACTTTTCGACGATATTGCAAAACTGGTTTATAAAATATTAATAATTGAAAGGGGTAATAAATAATGAATAAATTAACTACAATCAAAAATGTAGTAACATCCAAAGCAGGAAGAGGTCTGTTACAGATTAGAAAGGTTAGTCCAGAAATACTGTTAGTTGCTGGAGTTGCTGGAGTAATAACCAGTACAGTGCTAGCATGCAGAGCCACACTTAAAGTAGAAGAGATTGTTGGGGATGCGTTAATAGATATTAACAAAATAGAACAGGTTGCTGCAGAAAACAACGAAACAAAGTATTCAAAGAAGGATGCTGCAAAAGATTTGTTCATAGTAAGGGTTCAGACAGGAGCGAAGATTGCTAAGTTATATGGTCCATCAATAGCAGTAGGTGTTGTATCACTAGCATGCTTACTTGGTTCACACAATATTCTACAGAAGAGAAATGTTGCTCTTATGTCAGCATACAAAGCTCTTGAGACTGGTTTCAACGAATATAGGAAAAGAGTTGTTGATGAGTTAGGTGTTGATAAGGATACTGAGTATAGATATGGAATATCTAAAGTTAAAGTAACTACTATTGACGAGAATGGTGTTGAAACTTCAAAAATGGTTAACAACATTAACATGACTGATAGTATATATGCAAGAGAATTCTCAGAAAAGACAGCAAAAGAATGGTCACCAAATCCTGAATACAATCTTATGACTCTTAAATGTCGTCAGAACTATGCCAACGATTTACTGAATGCTAGAGGACATCTATTCTTAAATGAAGTATACGACATGCTTGGTATCAAAAGGTCTGATGCTGGTGCTGTTGTAGGATGGGTTAAGGATAATGTTGATGGAGATGGTTTTGTAGATTTCGGGATTTACAAAGATTTAAATTGTCAGGAATATGTTAATGAATATGGAACTAGCTGGTTGTTAGACTTCAATGTTGATGGTGTCATATTTGATTTGATTTAATGAAAGGGGTAGAAAAAAATGAAAAAATACGGATGTATGGCAATGTTGTTTGACCTATTTATGATATTTATAACTGGTGGTCTATGGCTCATATGGATTCTAGTTAGGTTCTTGAGGACTCACTAAAATGAGCACGAAGTATATTCCAATGGAGTATGATAATCTTGGAGGGTATGTACGACAATTGTTCTATCTACTAGAAGACAATGTGTTTGTTAATGAATTTGGTATAGTTGTATTTAATATCTTTGATTACATTACTCCAAACGAGTTAATGTTGTTTAAAGCAACAAAAGAATATACACAGATACCATCAAGAAACGGGTTTATGATAGAACTATTATGCCAAGAGTTAAATTTTGATTATTGAAAGGGGAGAATGATATGTATAAAAATATAGGATTAGTATTATTAGGGGCCTTAATCGGGTCCCTTATTACTTACAAATATCTTACAGTGAACTATGAAGAAGTTGAAGATGACAAGAAATCAGCTGAAAAATTAGCAGCGGAACTTGCAGAATATAGAAAACCGAAAGAGCATCTATCAATTGGAGGTTATAATATACCAACACCTGGCGAAGTTATAGAGTTAATTGATAAGGCATCTTTACACCCAGGTATGGACTCTGAAGAAAGAACCAGGACCAGAGAAGATATAGAAGAAGAACGAATCGAATATGCCAAAGAGGTACTTGGATATACTGGTGATGAAGATGAGGAAATTGAATTCATACCTAATCCAAGGCAGACAGAAATACAGGATAAACCCTTTGTAATTACTGTAGACTTATTTGCCGAGGACTGTGTCAACTATGATAAACTCACAGTCTATTATTATGAGGTTGATAATGTTTTAGTAGATGAGGGTGATGATGCACAGATGGATATTGAAACATCTATAGGTTATGAGGCTTTAGATGAATTCGGATATGGCAATCCTAACCCTGACTTAGTGTATGTACGTAATGATCATTTAGAGATTGATTATGAGGTTATACGACTTGGTGATTCTTATGAAGAGAGCGTGATGGAGTATGAAAAGTAGACTAGCGGATAACTATTATGAATGGTTATGTAACCTTATAGATGTGGAACAGGAGGGGGCATCCTATTGGAAATTAACCAATGATATGCAATCTAAACCATTCTATTGGACAGTACCCAATGATGATAATCGAGCATATGATGGTAAATTACTTAGGACAGATTTTTGCGATGCGATGGATATCGAATACAATTATGATGATTTTGACCAGGAGACGTCTATGCTCGAATTGATTATTGGAGTAGCATATCGATGTGAAAGTATTACCATACAACATGGTCGAGGCTTCAAAATGATAGACTGGTTTTGGAGATTATTGGACAATTGCGGACTGGGAAAGTGTACGGACGATAACTACGATGAAGAGTACGTTTGTTGCACTTTGGAGGCAATTATTAAAAGAACCTATAAAAGAGATGGGTATGGAGGTCTTTTCCCCCTTAAAAAGGCTAACCAAGACCAGAGAAAAATAGAGATTTGGTATCAAATGCATGCATATTTGAATGAAAACTACTATAATTGAGTAAAAAATGTTGCAGTTGTTGCAGTTGTTGCAGTTTCAAAATAAAAGTGCAACACCCTCTAGACCTTGATATGACTGGGTTAAGAGACTTTTGTTGCATTGTTGCACTTTTTTTCTATAACTATATAGGAGAAAATAAGTAGTATATATAAGAGTTTTACAAAATAAAAGTGCAACAGCAACATTTTACAAAGAAAGGAGGACATTCTTGGATTTTTACAAAATAAAATCAAGACCAGTTAAGCAGGGAGTCATCGAACTATCTCCTGATTTCAAAGTATGTAAATGCAAAGATTTGATGATTCGTGGTAAATCATTTTATGCAATATGGGACGAAGAAAAAGGATTATGGTCTACTGATGAATATGAAGTACAAAGATTAGTAGATGAAGAATTGATTAAAGCTAGAGATGATGAAACCAAAAATAGTGATTCAATTGTAAAAGTAAAATTGATGATGGAGTTTTCAAATAAGTCATGGGTAGAGTATAGAAACTTTATGAAAAACATATCTGACAATTCCCATCAGTTGGACACAGAATTAACATTCCAGAATACCGAGATAAAAAAGAAAGACTATGTAAGTAAGAAGCTACCATATCCATTAGAGGAAGGAAGGTGTGATGCTTTTGATGAACTCATCGGAACCTTATATGACCCAGAAGAAAGAGCAAAACTCGAATGGGCAATTGGAGCAGTTATCGCAGGAGACGCAAAGAATATACAAAAATTTATTGTGCTCTATGGAGAGGCGGGAGCAGGTAAATCCACAATCCTCAACATTATCCAAAAATTATTTGAAGGCTACTATACAACCTTTGAAGCAAAGGCCCTAACTACAAATAATAATTCTTTTGCCATGGAAGTATTTAGAACAAATCCACTAGTGGCAATACAACATGATGGTGACCTCTCAAAGATTGAAGATAATACAAAACTCAATTCAATCATATCTCACGAAGAGATGACTATGAATGAGAAGTATAAGCCATCATATACATCTAGAGTTAATTGTTTTCTGTTTATGGCTACTAATAAACCAGTAAAGATAACAGATGCAAAATCAGGTATCATAAGAAGACTTATAGATGTTAAACCATCTGGTAAAAGACTTCCATCCAAGAAGTATATGGCTCTTATGTCTAAGATAGACTTTGAACTTGGAGCAATAGCACAACATTGTTTTAATGTATATAAGAATATGGGTAAGCACTATTATAATTCTTATAAACCATTAGAGATGATGTTTCAAACTGATATGTTCTTTAATTTTGTAGAAGATAATTTCTATGAATTTAAAAAAGATGATGGTATAACCTTAAGTAGAGCATTTACCTTATACAAGGAATATTGTGAGGATTCATTGATAGATTACAAACTATCAAAGACAAAGTTTAGAGAGGAACTTAGAAATTATTTTAAATATTTCTCAGGTGGAACTGCCATTCGTGTAAATGGGGTTATAACTAGAAATTATTATTCTGGGTTCTTAGATACCAAGTTCAATTCTGAATCAAAAAAAGAAGAGGAAATACCAAACACCCTAGTGTTAGACTCAACCGAATCCATATTTGATAAAGAGTGTTCCGAGTGCCTAGCTCAGTATGCTAATGAATATGATACTCCAAACAAAAAATGGGCAGATGTAAAAACTAAATTAAAAGATATAGATACATCACAGGTACATTATGTTAGATTACCAGAGAATCATATTGTAGTAGACTTTGATTTAAAGGATGACAAAGGGGAGAAGTCACTAGAATTAAATACAGAAGCAGCAAGTAAATGGCCACCTACATATGCCGAGTATAGTAAGAGTCAAGCAGGAGTGCATCTTCATTATATTTATGAAGGCGATCCAAACCAACTTAGTAGACTATATTCAGAAGGCATAGAAATCAAAGTGTTTAATGGTAATAGTTCTTTGCGAAGAAAGTTGTCTAAGTGCAACCATATTCCCATTGCTACCATAAACTCTGGATTACCACTGAAAGGAGAAAAAATGATCAACTTTGAAAGTGTAAAAAGTGAGAAAGGATTAAGAGAATTAATCAAACGAAACATGGAAAAAGAAATTCATGCTGGAACAAAACCTAGTATGGACTTCATATACAAGATATTAGAAGATGCCTATAATTCAGGTTTGGGTTATGACATTACTGATATGCGACCTAGACTATTAGCATTCGCTAGTAACAGCAGTCACCAAGCAGATTACTGTATAAAACTACTTGGTCAGATGAAACTCAAATCTGAGGACATAAGTTCACCTTTGAATGATTATGATCCCAAAGAAGAATTAATGTTTTTCGATGTTGAAGTATTCCCTAATCTATTTGTAGTTGTTTGGAAGACCAAAGGGAAACAGGCAGTAAAGATGATCAACCCAACACCATTAGAGATAGAATCACTTCTGAAATATAGGTTAGTGGGATTCAATTGTCGTAGGTATGATAACCATATTATGTATGCTCGTTATATTGGGTACACTAATGCAGAGTTATACACCTTAAGTCAGAGGATTATATCCAATAGTCCTAATTGTATGTTTGGAGAGGCTTACAATCTATCCTATACTGATGTATATGACTTTGCATCAGCTGGTAATAAGAAGAGTCTTAAGAAATTTGAAATAGAATTAGGTATACATCATCAAGAACTTGGACTTCCATGGGATGAGCCAGTGCCAGAAGAGCTGTGGACTAAGGTAGCAGAATATTGTGTTAATGATGTAGAGGCTACTGAAGCAGTATTTGATCATCTTGTAGGTGACTGGACAGCAAGACAGATATTAGCAGAGTTGAGTGGATTGACAGTTAATGATACAACAAATGCTCACTCTACAAGAATCATATTTGGTACCAATAGAAAGCCACAAGATGTATTTGTGTATACTGATCTTAGTGAACAGTTTCCAGGTTATAAATTTGATTTTGGAAAGAGTACTTATAGAGGCGAAGAGGTTAGTGAAGGTGGACATGTATATTCAGAACCAGGAATGTATACTAAGGTAGCCCTACTAGATGTGGCATCAATGCATCCATCAAGTATTGAGTTACTAGATATGTTTGGCCCATATACTAAAAAATTCTCCGAAATCAAGAAAGCAAGACTGGCAATTAAACATGACAACTATGAAGCTGCTAGTAAAATGTTGGATGGTAAGCTAGCTAAATTCTTGAACAATCCTAATTACAAATCTGATGATTTATCAAATGCTTTGAAGACAGTAATCAATTCAGTATATGGATTAACCTCAGCTAAATTTGAGAATGCTTTCAGAGACCCAAGAAACATAGATAATATAGTAGCCAAAAGAGGAGCTCTCTTTATGGTAGACCTCAAATATGCAGTACAAGAAAAAGGATTTACTGTAGCACATATTAAGACAGACTCCATAAAGATACCAAATGCAACTGAGGAAATTATTCAGTTTGTTATGGACTTTGGACTCAAATATGGGTATGACTTCGAACATGAAGCTACCTATGAAAAGATGTGTTTAGTTAATGATGCTGTATATATTGCTAAATATGACAGTAAGGGTTTAATAGGTAAAGGTGGGAAACATGCTGGTGAGTGGACAGCTACAGGAGCACAGTTTATTCAGCCATATGTATTTAAATCATTGTTTAGTAAAGAACTATTAACTTTTGCGGATACCTGTGAAACAAAATCTGTAACTACAGCCTTATATTTAGATATGAATGAAGACCTACCACCAGAAGAACATAAATATCACTTTGTAGGAAAGGTTGGGTCGTTCTGTCCAATCAAACCAGGAAAGGGTGGTGGTATATTACTAAGAGAAAAAGAAGGAAATTATCATGCAGCAAGTGGTAGTAAAGGATTTAGATGGCTTGAAGCAGAGATGGTTCATATTCTTAATAAAGAAGCAGACATCGATCATGCATATTATAATAAGTTGGTTGATGATGCATTAACTAATATATCCAACTTTGGTGATACTGAATGGTTTATATATAGTGAGTCACCTAAACCAAGAAATTTATGTTCAACCCCATGTGGAAAAAATAATGATACTCTTTGTGAAAGTTGTAATAACTTATCAGAAGAAGAGGATATCTTATTATGTAAACTTGGTTCACATTTTAAACCAACACTATTACCATTTTGAAAGGAGAACAATAATGAAATGTCCAGATGAGAGGATATATATTGGAAAGTGTAACAAATGTCAAAAAGAATATAGCATGCCATATATTTACTGTTGTTTAACAGAATGTGGAGAACATGAATTTTGTCAAAATTGTAAAGTAAGAAAGGGGATTAATAATAATGATGATCAAGAATAATTTAGTAATAGAAAACGCGAGGATAGGATTCAGAAACTTTAGTGGAAAGGCTGCCAAGTTTAATCCAGTAGGAAGAAGAAATTTCTGTGTGTTCCTAGATATGGTTGATGGTCATAAATTGGAAAACGATGGATGGAATGTCCGTTGGTTACAGCCTAGAGAAGAAGGAGAGGATATGGTACCATATTTACAGGTTGCAGTATCATATGATAACATAGCGCCTAAGATAGTCTTAGTAACTAAGAAGAGGAAGACTGTACTTGATGATATTTCAGTAAGTGAATTAGATACTGCTGAGATAGAAAATGTCGATTTGATCATTAGACCTTATAATTGGGATGTTCAGGGTAAAGAAGGAGTTAAAGCATATGTTAAGAGTATGTATGTTACAATAGTAGAAGACGAATTCGCCGAAAAGTATTATGATTAGTCTTCGAGACTATCAGATAGAAGCAATTGATAAACTAAAGTCAGGCTCCATCCTTTGTGGTGGGGTCGGCTCTGGTAAATCGAGAACTGCCATAGCTTATTATTTTCTGAAAGAATGTAAAGGTACTATGAATGTAAATGGTGTTGGGGAATTCTCTCCCATGACAAAACCAAAAGACCTTTATATCATTACAACAGCTAAGAAAAGAGATACTTTAGAATGGGAAGGGGAATGTACTCCTTTCCTTATATCAACAAAGAAAGATTGTGGTATGAGTACAGTCATCGTTGACTCATGGAATAATATATCAAAGTATATCAAAGTTAGGAATGCATTCTTTATATTTGATGAACAGCGATTAGTTGGTTCAGGCACCTGGGTCAAATCATTCTTAAAGATAGTAAAGAACAATAATTGGATTCTTCTTAGTGCTACACCAGGTGATACTTGGACCGACTATATTCCTGTCTTCATAGCTAATAAGTTCTATAAGAACCGTACTGAGTTTCTTAGGCGACACGCCGTATATAATCGATTTACAAAATATCCAAAGATAGAGAGCTTTATGGAGCAAGGTCACCTTAGCCGATTAAGAGAACAGATAACCATAAGAATGGAATATACCAAACAAACAATTGCAATTGATAAAACTATAAATGTTCCATTTAAAAAAGAACCTCTTGACACAGTTCTCCTTAAACGATGGAACCCATATACTGAGAAACCAATCAAGTCCATCAGTGAAGTATGCTATCTAATGAGAAAGGTGGTTAATAGTGATCCGTCTAGGTTGGAAGAAATAACTAAGATAATCAAGGAGCATCCGAAAGTAATCATATTCTATAATTTTGATTATGAGTTGTCTATGCTTAAAGAATTAGGTGACACATTAAAAATATCAACCAGTGAATGGAATGGACATGCCCATCAAGAGATTCCAAAAACTAAATCATGGATATATTTAGTTCAGTATACAGCGGGTGCAGAGGGTTGGAATTGTATAGAGACAGACACAATCATATTCTACTCACAAAACTATTCATACAAGACCATGGTTCAGGCAGCGGGACGAATCGACCGTCTTAATACACCATTCACATACTTGTATTACTATCATATTAAGTCAAACTCAATAATAGACCTAGCAATAGCAAGGGCATTAAAAAATAAAAAGAATTTCAACATACATCGTTTTATAGATTCTTAACCTCGCGAAAATAACATATACTATAATAGAGGGATAGAATAAGCCCATCTTATTATTTTGTTTTTGCAAAGGAGATAATCCATGTTAGAAAGTAAGTTCCAATCTAAGTTAATTGATGAACTTGAATTCCTATTTAAAGGATGTATAATTCTAAAAAATGATGCTAATTACATTCAAGGCTTTCCTGATTTATTAATACTATATAATAATACCTGGGCTGCTCTAGAATGTAAACAAAATTCTAAATCCAGCTATCAACCTAACCAAGAATACTATCTTGGAGTACTGGATAAGATGTCCTATGCTAGTGCAATATGGCCTGAGATAAAGGAGGAAGTAATAAATGAACTTCAACACACATTTCGAACTAGCAGGTCAACATGCATTCCTTAGTGCATCCAAATATCATTGGGTGAACTATGATGAAGAGAAACTTGCATCTACTTACTCTAAATTTTTAGCAACTATGCAGGGAACTAGATTGCATGAGTTTGCTAGTGAGTGTATAAAATTAGGAATCAAACTTCCTAAATCAAAGAAGACAATGAACCTTTATGTAAATGATGCTATAGGTTATAAGATGGCAACAGAACAACCTTTGTATTATTCAGAGAATTGTTTTGGCACAGCGGATGCCATATCCTATAGACAAAACTTGCTTAGAATTCATGATTTAAAAACTGGAATTACTCCAGCATCTATGAGACAACTAGAAGTATATACTGCTTTATTCTGTTTAGAATACAAGATAGACCCAACTTCTATAGATACAGAATTAAGATTATACCAAATGGATGAGGTTCTAATTCATACCCCACCAACAGAAGATATCCTACATATCATGGACAAAATTATAGTATTCGACCAAAAGATTACTAAATTAAAGATTGGAGGAGAATATGATTATCTATAATGAACTAAGTCATATTGGCACTGGCACCTCTGGTCGATATCCAAAAGGGTCAGGACAAATGCCACAAAGAAGTAAAACACTACTAACTCAAATAGAAGAATTGAAAAAACAAGGTATGACTGATAATGAAATAGCAACAGGATTAGGCATGAACTCTAACCAATATAGACAAAGAAGATCAATTGCCAACGCTGACCAGAAAATAGCAGATGCTCATAAAGCTATGATGTTAGAACAAAAGGGATATAGTAATGTTAAGATTGGTGAAATCATGGGTAGAAATGAATCATCAATTCGAGATTTATTAAAACCAGGTGTTTTAGAAAAAGCCAGTACAATTAGAAACATATCTAATATGTTGAAAGATGAACTAGACACAAAACCTGGTTATGTTGATATTGGTGTTCAAACAGAACAATATATTGGTATTAAAAGAACTCAACTTAAAACAGCTGTTAGATTACTAGAAGAAGAAGGGTATGTAACACATGAAATTCCAATTGACCAACAAGGTACTGGTAAAATAACAACTATGTTAGTAGTTGCTAAACCAGGAACTACATGGGCAGAAGTTATGAACAACAAAGATAAAATTCACATGATTAATGATAAATATTCTGAAGATGGTGGTCGAACTATTCTTGGAATTGAGACCCCTAATAGTATAAGTTCCAAACGAGTTAAAATAAACTATGCGGATGATGGTAGTGGCGGAAAAGAAATGGATGGTGTTATCCAATTAAGAATGGGTGTTCCTGAATTATCTTTAGGGAGTAAGCGATATGCTCAAGTTCGTATAGCTGTAGATGATACTCATTACTTAAAAGGTATGGCTATATATACTGATAAACTCCCTCCAGGAATTGATGTAATGTATAACTCCAATAAATCAAAAACTACACCAGCTAGTAAAGTGTTTAAATCAATGGCCGATGAGAAAACTGGATTAATAGATCCTGATAACCCATTTGGTGCAACCATTAGACAAAAACATTTTGTAACTGAAGAAGGTAAAAAAACACCAGGTTCAGGTAAAATGTTAGAATTAAAGAATGAAGGTAAATCTTATTCTGAAATAGCTAAAATAATGAAAATACCAGAAGATTTGGTTAAAAAAAGTGTAAAGGTAAGTGCCTTAAATATAGTTAATGAAGAAGGCGATTGGGAAAAATGGTCTAAAAATATATCATCTCAGATGTTATCTAAACAAACCCCAGATCTTGCCAAACAACAACTCGGATTAGCTTATGCCTCTAAGAAAAAAGAATTTGATGAAATTATGACTCTGACTAATCCAACTGTTAGAAAAAAACTACTTGATGGCTTTTCTGATGATTGTGATTCAGCAGCTGTACATCTAAAAGCAGCGGCTCTACCAAGACAAGGGTCAAGAGTTATATTACCAATTCCAAGTATGAAGGATACAGAGATATATGCTCCAACCTATCGAAATGGGGAAAAAGTAGTTCTTGTTAGATATCCACATGGTGGTATATTTGAAATACCAGAACTAACAGTTAACAATCAGCAACCAATTGCTAAAAAACTTCATGGAAAACTAATTGATGCTGTTGGTATACATCCTAAAGTAGCTGAAAGATTGTCAGGAGCAGATTTTGATGGTGATACTGTTTTAGTTATTCCTAATAGAGGAAGAAATGGTAAACCATTAATAAGAACTGAACCAGCTCTTAAACAACTTGAGGATTTCGATCCAAAAGCATTATACAAATTACCTGACTCAGCACCAAAAATGTCATCTCGTACTAAAGGTATTGAAATGGGAAATGTTTCTAATCTTATTACAGATATGACTATTAAGGGTGCAAAAAATGAGGAAATAGTTAGAGCCGTTAAACATAGCATGGTTGTAATCGATGCTGAAAAACATCATTTAGATTATAAACAATCAGCTATTGATAATGGTATTGCTGCTTTAAAAAAGACTTATCAAGGTGGTGCAATAAGAGGAGCTTCTACCTTAATATCCAAAGCCTCTTCTGATTATAGAGTTGATGATCGAGTAATTGGAACCGGTAATGGTATTATTAATCCCAAAACAGGTAAAGAAAAGAGAATATATATTGACCCTGTTACAGGAAATAAATTATATACAAATACAGGAAAGTCCTATATCAAGAAAACTGTAACTATAACCGATCCAGAAACAGGAAAGAAGAAAATACTTAGTGTATATAATGCTCTTGTTAAAAAGGCATTGTTAGAGAATCCTAATCTGCCTATTAAAGAAACAGTTGTCACGAAAACAATCAAGTCTACTAAGATGGCAGAAGCAAAAGATGCATTTGAGTTATCATCTGGAACTACTATGGAAACGGTATATGCTGAGCATGCAAACAAATTAAAAGCATTAGCAAATGAGTCAAGGAAAGCATACATCAGTACCCCACCTTCTTTGTACTCCGCCTCTGCAGCAAAGACCTATGCTAAAGAAGTAGCTACACTTAATGCTAAACTAAACGTAGCGTTAAAGAATGCTCCTCTAGAGAGGAATGCAAATAGAATAGCAGGACTCAATATAGCAGCCAAGAAGGCAGCCAACCCTGACATGGAACTCAGTGAGATTAAAAAGTACAAGTATCAAGCCTTAGCAGAAGCAAGAGCTAGAATGGGTGCGAAAAAAGATCCTGTCGAGATAACAAATAAAGAATGGGAAGCTATACAAGCAGGTGCTGTTAGTAATAACACATTAAGTCAGATACTTAACAATGCTAGCCCTGATTTAGTTAAGCAATTAGCAACACCTAGAGTTAAACCTACAGTGACAACAGCACAAGAATCAAGGATGAAAAACTTAATTAAGAGTGGCCATACTCAAGCAGAGATAGCCGATGAATTAGGTGTATCAACTTCTACAGTATCATCATACATGAACTAAGAAAGGAGTAATCTTTATGAAACAATCAATGTTAACTACAACCGATAATCCATTCGATCCATTCGATGATTTCGATGAATGGTATGCCTTTGATGAATCAAAAGGTTATCATTCTCTTAGTTACTTATCTAGAATAGTAAGAACAAGTGATGAACTAAGTGAACTCGATCAGCATTTAGCAATTGAATCTGCTATTGATGACATAATTAAATTAAATCTTTTAGGAATCTATACGCGAGCAACTAAAGATGTAGAATAAACCAATAGTGGGGGGTCCCTCGCAAATCCTACCCCCCCTCCATATCGCGTTCGTCCTAAAAAAAGCTCCGGTGGGACATTTTCCTAGACCTTTTCAAGTATGGCGACGGCTTCTTTAGTCAAAAGTGGTTCATGGTGGCCATTCTCTCCCCTTTCAAGAGATGTTGATTGTCCAAAGTCGGGTCGCCATACCTGAAAGTGTCTAGGAACACATTAAAACTTACATAAAAGTAATAGAAAGGAGTGAACAACTGATGGCCGTGTCCAAGAAAGATGATTCACCGAAACGCCAGCCTCCTGCTACTACACCAGAAGCAAGAGAAAGTCAAATGATAGCCTTTGCTGTAGACTTGGCAGAGAAACAACTTCTCAAAGGAACGGCATCGTCACAAGTTATAACTCACTTCTTAAAACTTGGTTCGACCAAAGAAAGAATTGAGAAAGAGATTCTTATGAAACAAAAAGAACTCATACAAGCCAAGACAGATGCTATTCAATCAGCAAAGAAGGTAGAAGAATTATATGCAAATGCCCTTAATGCAATGAAATCATACAGTGGAAAAGGAGGTAATGACGATGGAGACTAGTATAGACAATCCTTCTTTAGATGAACTTGCACATCATGGTATTATGGGAATGCATTGGGGACATCATAAAGGAGAAATATCTGCATCCATCGAAAAAGCTCATGCAAATCTAAAGAGTCAAGAAAAGATTCTTAGAAAAGAGACTGAAAGGTATAATAGAGCAGGATCAACGTATGCAAGTGCATCTGATCAGAAAAGATTTGACTCAGCAATGAGAGAGTATGATTATGCTCGAACAGATTTAAAAAGTGCTAAGATTTTAGATAAAATAAATTCAAGTCCTAAATCTAAATCCCAACTTAAAGTTGAATCTAAGTATAAAGAGAAAGGTATGTCTAACGACGAAGCATCAGTGGCGGCCTATAAGCATATAAAAACTAGGAATTTATTGATAGCCGTTGGAGCCACAACAGTTGTAGCCGGAGGTGCATATCTAGCTTACAAGTATCATGATGATAGAGTCGATAAGATAATAAAAAGTGGTACCAAGTTATCGAACATATCAGCGGAGAATACCAAGGATATTCGTGATGCATTCTACTCAACAAGAGTTGGTGAAAAGGGAAAGATACTGGATAAAATAGATAACTCTAAGTATAAAGGTATCTTTGCCAGAAATATATCTGGTTTTGGCAAAACTCCATATGATAAAGAAATTCATGTTTTAAAAGACATTAAGATGGTATCGCCAGAGAATAGTAGAAAAACAATAGCCTCACTTATTAAGACTGACCCAGATTACCATGAAAAACTAAAGTCTTACATCTTATACCAGACTGGTGATTATGTTGATAGTTGGCCTGGACTTGATAAAGTTAGAAAGAGAGCTGTTGACGATATAGTTGATGGTAAAGTCACAAAAGATGTTTATAAAATAGTTAATATGGCAATGGCTGATCATAGACCAAATGCGGAATCAATAACCGAACCTTTTAAGAAAGCATTAAGTAAAGATGGTTATAATGCTATAAAAGATATAACCGATAACCAATTAAGTGGATTCCGAACCTTCAATCCAATTATAACATTCAACTCTAAAGGTTTGGTGGATGTAGTAGGGGTTAAAGAAGTAACAGAAGATATAATTAAAAAATCTGAGAAATTAGCATACGGGCATTTACATACGGTAGAAAATGTTAAAGCAGGAGGTCAACTTGCGGGCATAATATTAGGGTTTACTGGTATCAATACAGGAGTCAAAGCACTAGGTAAACAATCACTGACTAGGGAAACACTTAACTATCGTAAAGATAATCCTAATACCAAGTTATCAAACACTGAAATAACGCGTATGTTGGAAAGGAGTAGATAGTATGGATGTTAAGAAAATATTAGTAATAGGTTCACTAATTATATCAGTGTTGGTTTATAAGAACATGACTTTAAAAGTAGGACCAAGTGCTCCAGAGATGGAATATATATTAAACCATAAGAAATGAAGACCTATTCAGAATTAAAAAAACTTAATTCCTTTGATGAACGATACCAATACTTAAGACTTAAGGGTAAGGTTGGAGAAACTACATTTGGATTTGACCGATACCTAAATCAAATTCTATACACATCCAAAAGATGGAAACGAACTAGAAATGATATAATCATAAGAGATAACGGATGTGACTTAGGCATAGAAGGACAAGAGATTCATAGGCATATACTAGTTCATCACATGAATCCAATAAGTATAGAAGATGTTGAACTTGATAGAGATATTCTATACGATCAAAAGTTTTTAATCTGTACTACATTCAGAACACATAATGCCATACACTATGGTGATCCATCACTACTACCACAAACCCCAAATGAGAGATGCCAAAACGATACTTGTCCTTGGCGTTAAGAAAGGAGAACTTAGTATGACCGATGTAATTACACCAGACCCAATTAACATGGATAGTATTCTTATATCTATTAAAAAGATGTTGGGCATAGAACCCGATATGACTAACTTTGATGTTGAAATCATAATATATATTAATTCAGTTATAATGACCCTAAATCAAATAGGCGTAACTCCGGATGGATTTATAATCTTAAATTCAGATGATGTTTGGAACGATATGATTGGTGAACGTACTGATATAGAAGCAATTAAAACTTTTATTTACTTAAAAGTTCGTTTATTATTTGATCCACCATCCAGTTCTTTTGTATTAGAGGCTATGAAACAACTAGCCTCAGAGATGGAGTGGCGATTAAATGTACAAGTTGAGAATAAGACTTACGTTCCAGAAGTCATAGTTCCAGAGGAGGTGTAAAATGAGAGATAATGAGTATCTAGAGCATCATGGTGTTATGGGAATGAAGTGGGGACATACAAGCGGGAGTATTGAAAAAACTGCATATTCAGTAGGAGCAAAAATTAATCCTCGAGAACTAAAATACAAAGTTCATAAGATGACAACTAAAGTAAATGACGATACAAAATTATTAGCAGATCTTACTAAAGCATCTAGTAAAGAATCCGGTGTTCTTCCAAATAATAAAAATGCACTTCTAGCAATAGAAAAAGTAGGTATCAAAACTCATGCTAAAACAGTGTATGATAATTTGGATAAACAAGATATTCTTAATTTAAAGACTTATACTGACTCGGCTAGGTATTCTAGAAGTGTTAATAATTATCTAGCAATAGGAACACCTAAAGAGATTGCAGCAGAAGCAGCAAAGTTAAAACAAACACTTGGAAAGAATGCAATAAACGATGTTACAGTGTATCGAAGTTGTAATTTTAAATTTTCCATAAATGGCGTAGCGAAAAAACTAGATACGATGTCTGAAGAAGAACTACAAAATAACATTTCATTACTTTCTAAAAACTTCAGTGGAAAATCGCTAAAAGAAAATAGAGTTTTCTCGACAAGTACATCTCCTTTATTTGCAATAGATACCTGGAGAGCAGTTAATCCAACAGCAGCTTCAACCTACAATACATATATGATTATTAATTGTAAGGGAACACCTGGAGTCTTAGCCGATGGTAAAACAAATGATGGAAAATCTCTTGTTAATACAAGAAGTAATCAAGAGGGCATATTAGCCCCAAATAAGTTAACTTATAAGAAATTAGAGTTTGATAGTGAACGCAAAATGTTTGCTATAACAGTAGATGCCACTTAAAACATAAGGATAGAGGTGATAATAAAATGGATAAAGACTATCAAAATTTTGTAGGAAGAATGGGAAGTTTTGACGATACACTAGAGGTTGAAACTGATTTTGTAAAGCATTATGGTAAGATAGGTATGCATTGGGGACGTAGATCAGGCAGATCAGGGACTCTTAGTAAAAAAATGGGAGCCAAGTTATCAGAAATGAAAACTCACTCTACTGATAGCGAAGATTTTAAACAAAAACAGACACTTAAAACTAAGAAAATTAGAGAAATGTCTAATGCCGATCTTCAGACTCTAAATACTAGACTTCAGTTAGAAAGATCATATAAAGATTTAAGTAAACAGGATATGTCAGCTGGTAGAAAATATGCCAATGATGTCCTAGTTAATTCTTCCAAGCAAGCTCTTAGTAATGTGGTAATTAAGGGTATGTCAGCTGGATTAGACTCGTTATTAAAAAAAGCCATAAAACCAAAAGGTCCTGTTCAACTAAGTTTCGTTAAAGGTATGTAAATGGGACTATCAAATACAGCAACACCAAAATATTATGGAGAATTTCGTGATGCAGTTATTCGTGGAGAGATACCAGTCTGTAAAGAAATCTCTATGGAGATGAATCGTATAGACGAACTAATAAGTAATCCTGGAGTCTACTATGATAGTGGTGTTGTAGATGGATTTGTTAAGTATTGTGAAAAAGAACTTACTCTAACTGATGGTGCTGATTTGGTACTACTAGATTCATTCAAACTATGGGCTGAAGCAGTATTTGGATGGTACTATTTTGTTGAACGAAGTATCTATGAACCATCACCAGACAACCATGGTGGTAAGTATGTACGTAAGATGATTAAGAAGCGATTGATTAACAAACAGTATTTGATTGTTGGCCGAGGTGCTGCAAAATCATTATATGATTCATGTATTCAATCTTACTTTCATAATGTTGATACTACAACCACTCATCAGATTACTACAGCTCCAACCATGAAGCAGGCTGATGAAGTTATGTCTCCTATACGAACTGCCATTACAAGATCAAGAGGTCCTTTGTTTCAATTCTTAACCGAGGGTTCTCTACAGAACACAACAGGCTCTAGAGCCAACAGGATTAAGTTAGCATCCACTAAGAAGGGTGTTGAGAACTTCCTTACAGGCTCACTAATAGAAGTACGACCTATGAGCATTGATAAACTACAAGGACTACGACCAAAGATAGCAACTGTTGATGAGTGGCTCTCTGGTGACATTCGAGAGGATGTTGTTGGTGCCATTGAGCAGGGTGCATCTAAACTTGATGACTACTTAATTGTAGCAACGAGTTCAGAAGGTACTGTTCGAAACGGAAGTGGAGATACAATCAAAATGGAGCTAATGGACATACTTAGAGGTGACTACATAAATCCACATGTTTCTATCTGGTGGTATAAACTCGATGATGTCAAAGAAATTAATGATCCATCAACCTGGCAGAAGGCAAATCCTAATCTTGGCAAGACTGTTACATATGAAGTCTATCAATTAGACGTTGAACGAGCAGAGAAAGCACCTGCTTCTAGGAATGATATCTTAGCAAAGAGGTTTGGTCTCCCAATGGAAGGCTATACCTACTTCTTTACTTATGAAGAAACTTTGCCACATAAGAAACGTAATTTCTGGAAGATGGTTTGTTCTATGGGAGCTGATATGTCTCAGGGAGATGACTTCTGTGCATTCACATTCTTGTTTCCGTTAGCTGGTGGTAAGTTTGGGATTAAGACTAGATGCTATATCACGTCATTAACTCTTATGAAGCTTCCAGGAGCGATGAGAAGTAAATACAACCAGTTCTTAGATGAAGGAAGTTTGATGGTCTTAGAAGGGACCGTACTAGACATGATGGAGGTCTATGAAGACTTAGATCAGTTTGTTATTGATGAAGATTATGATGTGCGAAGTTTTGGATTTGACCCTTACAATGCTAAAGAATTTGTTACTCGATGGGAAACAGAGAATGGTCCTTACGGAATTGAGAAAGTAATCCAGGGTGCCAAGACTGAATCAGTACCATTGGGTGAACTTAAGAATTTAGCAGAAGAACGAATGCTTATATTTGATCAGGAACTAATGTCATTTACAATGGGTAACTGTGTTACTCTAGAAGATACAAATGGTAATCGTAAATTGCTGAAAAAACGATATGAGCAAAAGATTGATAGTGTCTCTGCTCTTATGGATGCCTATATTGCTTATAAAGTAAATAAAGATGCCTTTGAATAAGGGGGTGCAAAATGAACAACTTAGAACATTCTGGTAAATTAGGAATGAAATGGGGACAACGACATGCCGAAAAAAAACTCAATAAGTCAGCAAAGAAAGATGCAACTAAGCATGAAGTAGCCCGTCAAGCATATGGAAAAGGTGCTGGTATACAGAGACGACTTGTTAAAAAAGAAATTGAGGAGAAGATGAAAAATCCTCAGTATAAAGCAGCATATGATAAAGCCTTATCTGAAATCAACTATTCCAAAATAAATAATAAAGCTATAGCGAACAGTAGAGGCCGAGCAACTAAAGATCAAGCAAATAGAAGTGCGGCAATCGTAGCTAAGACTCTAACAGGAACAACATCATTAGCAGCTGGCTATATTCTATACACTCAAAATAAACCAGCGATAGATAGTGCAGTTAGTTCAGCTTTGAAGTCAGCAAAAACGGCAGTTGATACCTACCAAACTGCTAGACAATGGAAAAAGAACTTCGGTGGATAAACTAGACAGGAGGTGAAATAATGGACAATGAAGCACAACACTTTGGTGTAATGGGTATGCATTGGGGAAACACTAATGATGAGCATTTAGAACATTACGGTAAGCCAGGAATGAAATGGGGTCATCGTAGTAAAGTATGGGCTAAAGATCGAGTGTTTGGAAGTGTTAAGTTTGTAAAAAATGCAGTTACGCATCCAATACTAACGACGGTTGCAGAAGTAAAAACTATACCAAGACATAAAGTAAGTACTGTAGCGGCTCTTGCTACCGGTGGACAATTAATGTCAAATAGACAGATAAAAGATATTAATACTACTACAAATGCGATGGTGGCAGCAAAAAAAGCTAAGAAAATAGCAAAAGCTCAAGCTCATGCTGCTTCGATTCTTACAAAACATGGTGGTAAAAAAGTGAGTGCTCTTTAATTAAAACTAACATGTAGGCCAGGAGGTGAAATAATGGATAATGAGTTAAGACATCATGGTGTTATGGGAATGCAGTGGGGTAAAGGTACAATATCTGAAGATTCACTAGAACATTACGGTAAGACAGGAATGAAGTGGGGACGACGTGGCAGAGGTCTCACTGCAAATAGACAAGATGCTTTTAACAAACGAGATTTGAATAGACTTAATAATGGCGGACATGTAAGTGTCGGTTTTACAAAGAAAAGACAAGCTGCCTATGATAAACGAGACAAACAGTCAATAGAAAAATCAATAGAAAAAAGAGATAAACAAATCTCAATCAGAAAATTAGGAAATGGTAAAACACTGAGTCAGAATCTACTAAAAGATTTAAAAACGGTAGCTCTATCACAAGTAGCTGGTGCCGTTTTAATAAAAACTGGTCATCTACAAGCTGGAGTTCTTTTAGGAACTTTTGGAACTTATTGTGGTGTAGGACATGCCATAGGTAGTACTATAGCCGCAGGAGTCAATAAAAAGAATAACTACTAAAATCTAAAAAGAAAGAGGGAAATTTAAAATGGTAAGATTAACCGCTAGACAGATTGCAAAGATTAATGGTATCAATATTCACACAAAAGAAATGAACCTTGGAACCAGAATTTCCGAAATGGAAGTTATCAGTGGAACACCAGTAAACGCAGTTAGTGCTGGAAAAATTCTAACTCTAACAGGTGTAGTTATTGATGGTGAAAAAGTAACTATTGATAACCCATTAGTTGCTGGATCTGATGTCTATGAATTCTTAGCAGATACTGCTCAGACCAAAACAGCAGTAACAAACAAAGCTGTAGATATTTCTACATATACAGGTAAAGCTTCTGTTGTATTAACTGTTGATACTAAACCAACAAGTGGCGATATTATGACTATCGGTACTAAGGTATATACTTTTGTTCCAGTTGGTACTGCTGATGGCGATGGTGAAATATCAGTAGGTGCTGATCTAGCTGCTGCTAAGATAAACATTGTTGCTGCTATAAACGGAACAGATGCCTTTAACTTAGCTCATCCGTTAGTTACAGCTGCAAACTTTACAACAAATACCTGTACTATAACCGCTTTGGTTGGTGGAGTTGCTGGTAATGCAATTGCTTCAACTAAAACCTTCACTGCAGGAACAAATCTATTTGCTAGTTCTACCTTAACATCGGGAACAAATTGTACTGCCGCTAATGCTATAATAGCTTTAGTATCTGCAATAACCACCTTGGATACACAGGGCGTTGGAGCAGTAGATGGTACTGGTGATACAGTTGAACTTACTGCCAAAGTTGGTGGTGTTATTGGAAACAATGTAGTTATTGGAAAAGTAATGGCTAATGCAACCTTTGCTGGAGCAGCTACTAAACTTTCGGGTGGTGTAGATGGAACAGTTGGAACCATAAATCAGGTAATGGTCGATGCTACATATATGTATAGATGCATTGCTGATAACACACTTGGTGGTAAAAACTGGAGAAGAGTCTCTCTCGGATCAGCTTATTAAAGCTAAATGAAGAGCGTAACCTCACAGCATAAAGGAGGTGAGAAGTTGCAAGAAAAAGAAACATTTAGGACAAGATTGAAACATGCTTGGAATTCATTCAAGGGTGATCAACCAAATAGTTACACTGATTACGGACCTAGTAATTATACTAGACCAGATAAAGCTAGATTATCGATGGGTAATGAACGATCTATAGTTAATTCAATCTATAGTCGTATCTCAACAGATGTAGCTGCAATCTCCATACAGCATGTTCGGACAGATCAAAATGGTAGGTTCTTAGAGCCTATTCTATCTGGACTCAATGATTGTTTATCATTAGATGCGAACGTGGATCAGACAGGAAGATCTTTTATTAAGGATATTGTGTTATCAATGTTCGATGAGGGACAGGTTGCTATAGTCCCAACAGATACTACTATAAATCCATCATTATCTAGCTCATATGAAATTCAAAAGGTAAGAGTTGGGAAGATATTAGAGTGGTATCCAGCTCATGTCAAGCTTCAGGTTTATAATGAAAAGACAGCTAAGAAAGAAGACATAACAGTTCCAAAAAGTATGGTCGCTATTATAGAAAATCCATTCTACTCGGTTATGAACGAGCCAAACTCAACCCTCCAACGTCTAATACGAAAGTTAAATCTGCTGGATGCTATTGACGAACAGAGTGGTTCAGGTAAACTCGATCTTATAATACAATTGCCTTATGTAATTAAAACCGCAGCCAGAAAGGAACAAGCCGAAATTCGTAGACAGGATATAGTGGATCAACTTTCAGGTTCAAAATACGGTATAGCTTATACTGATGGTACAGAACGTATCACTCAGTTAAACCGACCCACTGAGAATAATTTGATGGGGCAGATTACATATCTAACAAGTATGCTATATGGCCAGTTAGGTATTACCGAATCCATCTTTAATGGCTCAGCAAGTGAACAAGAAATGTTGAACTACTTTAACCGAACTATCGAACCAATCCTATCAGCATTAGTTGATGAGATGAAACGTAAGTTCCTAACTAAGACTGCAAGGTCTCAGAATCAATCAATACTATTCTTTAGAGACCCATTCAAGTTGGTCCCAGTCAGTCAATTAGCTGATATGGCCGATAAGTTTACTCGTAATGAAATTCTATCATCTAATGAATTTAGAGGTATTATTGGATTTAAGCCGTCGAGTGATCCTAAAGCTGATGAGTTAAAGAACAAGAATATTAACTCACCAGTGAACCCTGAAACTCCACTCTTACCAAGTGGAACCACTACTTAAAAAGGAGGACAAACTAATATGAAATTTGATTTTAGTGGATACGCTACAAAAAATGATTTGAAATGCTCTGACGGACGTGTAATTCGTAGAGATGCATTCAAACATAATGATGGTGCGACAGTTCCACTTGTTTGGCAGCATTCACATGCTGAACCTACGAATGTTCTAGGTCATGCAATTCTTGAAAATAGAGCAGATGGGGTATATGCATATTGTGTAGTTAATGGAAGTACAGCAGGTATACATGCTAAAGAATTAGTACAGCATGGTGATATATCGGCATTATCTATTTATGCTAATAATCTTAAGCAAAATGGCGGAGATGTTCTACACGGAGCAATTCGCGAAGTAAGTTTAGTTTTAACAGGAGCTAATCCAGGAGCCTTAATTGATAATATATCATTTCAACATAGTGATGGTAGTATTGATGAAAGTACTGACGAAGCAATTATATATTCAGGAGAGGAGATAACAATGTTTAATGAAAATAGCGTAACTCATGCAGCAGCACCAGCAGCACCAGCAGCAAAAACAGCACCACCAGCAGCAGACCCTACAGTTCAGGAGGTATTCGATAGTCTTAATGAAGAACAGAAAAATGTTGTTTATTATATGATCGGTGCAGCACTAGACGAAGCTACAACAAATAATGATGCCGCTTTACAGCAGGCATACAATGATGGAGGCGAAGAGATGAAACATAACATATTTGAAAGCAAAGACGATATTGGTGGTGGAGCAGAACTTACACATGCAGATGTAAAGAACATATTCTCAGATGCACAGAAAAGGGGATCACTTAAGGATGCTGTACTCGCACATGCAGTTACATATGGCATAGAGAATATAGACATGCTGTTCCCAGATGCGCAGAACATTGTTAACTCACCAGACTTCCTTAAGAGAGATATGGCATGGGTTACAACTGTAATGGATGGAACAAAACATACTCCATTCTCAAGAATCAAATCCATATATGCAGATATATCTCTTGAAGATGCAAGAGCTAAGGGTTATGTTAAAGGAAATGTTAAAAAGGAAGAGTTCTTCGCACTTGCTAAGAGAACTACTTACCCTACTACAATCTACAAGAAACAGAAACTTGACAGAGATGACATACTTGATATAACCGACCTAGATGTAGTTGCTTGGTTGAAGGCTGAAATGAGAATGATGCTTGACGAGGAACTTGCTAGAGCTGTTCTTGTTGGAGATGGACGAGATATTGCAAGTTTAGATAAAGTTGATAGCCAGTGTATCAGACCTATTTACACTGACAATGACCTTTATGCTCACCACGTTAAGGTGGCAGCAGACAAAGACACTCAGGAACTCATAGATGAGATCATAAAGTCAAGAGAGAACTATAAAGGTAGTGGTACTCCAGCATTCTACACTACTACTGGTATATTGACTGACATGCTCTTACTTAAAGATAGCTTAGGAAGAAGAATCCACAACACTGTTGCTGATCTTGAAGCATCACTTAGAGTTTCAAAGATCGTTGAAGTTCCACCTATGGTTGGTTTAGAAAGAGTTGTTGGAGCAGAGACACTTTCTCTTAAAGGTATACTAGTTAGTCTTGGTGACTATGCTATGGGCGCTGATAAGGGTGGTCAGATAGGAATGTTTGATGACTTCGACATCGACTACAACCAGTACAAATACTTGATCGAGACTAGATGCTCTGGTGCACTTATACACCCTAAGTCAGCTCTTGTTATTGAGCAGGTTAAAGTAGGAGCATAATAAGTAGATAGGATGGTGAGTCTTTTGTTAAAGACACAAATGGAAGTAATAGGATGTACAACTTGTCAGTTACAACATACAATGAATTGTCCAAATAGTTCCTACTGCTATGACACAAAAGACAAACCATACTTCTTACAGAAGGAGGAACTTCAAAATGGCAAAGTTTTATGGAGTAATCGGCTACGCTGAAACAATAGAAACTACACCTGGGGTATGGACTGAAGTTATAACTGAACGAACTTACTCTGGAGATGTTGTTAAAAACTCTAGACGTTATCAGTCAGGAGAAAGTCTCAATGATAATCTAACTATAAGTAACGAGATTAGTATTGTAGCCGATCCATATGCCTATGGGAATTTCTATGCTATGAGATATATCAAATGGATGGGGGTTTCTTGGAAAATCACTAATATTGATGTTCAGAGACCTCGTCTTACTTTAACGATTGGAGGTGTATATAATGGGAACTAGGCTAGGACTTCAGACGTTACTAGAAGGATTACTTGTTGATGTTTATTTTCAACCACCAGAATCATTTAAAATAAATTACCCATGTATTGTATTTTCCATAAGTGACATAGATACAAAGTTTGCAGATGATAATCCTTATCGTCTTAAAAAACGATATACTGTAACTTTGATTGACAAGAATCCAGACAATATAACTATGGATAAACTAGCCCTTCTACCATTATGTTCATTTGACCGATATTTCGCAACAGATAATCTTAATCACTATGTTTATAATTTGTACTACTAAAAGGAGGAATCACGAATATGTCTAAATTAGTTTGGGATCAGGCCGGACAGAAACTTTATGAAACCGGTGTTAAACAGGGTGTAGTTTACCCACAGTCAGCTGGAGCATATCCTGCAGGTATTGCATGGAATGGTCTTGTTAGTGTTACAGAAAGTCCATCAGGAGCAGAACCAAATCCAATATATGCAGATGACATAAAATATTTGAGTCTTACATCAGCAGAACAGTTTGCCGCTTCAGTTGAAGCATACACATATCCAGATGAATTTGCAGCATGTGATGGATCAGCAGCACTTGGAACTGGAGTTGCTATTGGACAGCAGGCTAGACAGGCATTTGGTTTGGCATACAAAACAATCATTGGTAACGACCTTACAGGTGAGGCTTATGGATATAAGTTACACTTGATATATGGAGCAACTGCTGCTCCTTCAGAGAAGGCTTACAAATCAATCAACGATTCACCTGAAGCAATAACCTTCTCATGGGATGTTAGTACTGTTCCAGTATCAGTTACTGGTAAGAAACCAACTGCATCTTTGGTAATAGATTCAACCAAAGTAGATCCAGCTAAACTGGCTACCCTTGAAGATCTTTTATTTGGAACAGCAGGTGCTTCTGCTAGATTACCGCTTCCAGATGAAATAACAACTATCGTAACTGGTGGAACTATAGCAGCTCCTTCAGTAACAATCTTACCTTTGGATGACGCAGCATCAGTTGCTAAGACTGCTAACATTGTTATGACATTCAACAATGCTATAGTTCAGGAAGCAATCGTTGTTACATCGGCAGCAGGTGTTCTTGTTGCAGGTGCTAAGACTTGGGATACTGCCAAGAAAGTACTTACCTTCGACCCAACTACAGACTTCACTGGAACTACCACTTACATTGTTACAATTGGTGGCGTAGTAGATGTCTATGGACAGACACTGGCAGCATCAGTTAAGAACTTTGCAACTGTAGCATAATATTATTAGGGGCTTCGGCCCCTCCATTTAATCGAAAGGGGATTAATACATGTTAAAAAAAACAATATCTTATACCGACTTTGACGGTAACGAAAGAAAAGAGGACTTTTATTTTAATCTTACAAAAGCGGAAGCTGTTGAAATGGAATTATCGGCCAATGGCGGTTTAACAAAGGCGTTAACCAAAATAGTTATGGAACTAGATTCAAAGAAAATAGTCGAAAGTTTCAAGGATTTGATCCTTAGATCATATGGCGAGAAGTCGCTGGATGGTAAACGATTCATAAAGAATCAGGAACTTAGAGATAATTTCTCTCAGACAGAAGCCTATAGTGAATTATTCATGGAGTTATCTGGTAATGCAGAAGCTGCTTCGGATTTCATTAATGGCATAATACCCAATAGTATAAAGTAATCCAAATTGATAAGGAGGCCAATATAATGTTAAAGATCACGATACCTGCTATCGAGCAATGGGATGAGTCTAAGAATGAATTCTTCTATTCTAAAGAACATACCCTACAATTAGAACATTCATTGGTCTCTCTGTCAAAATGGGAGTCACAATGGAGTAAACCGTTCCTCTCGAAAGAGGACAAAACTGTTGACGAAACAATTGATTACATAAGATGCATGACTATAACCCAAAATGTAGACGACTCAATCTACAAACTATTAACAAATGAAAATATTCTGACCATTCATAAATACATAGAAGCAGATATGACGGCAACAAAGTTTAGGAAAAGTCTCAATGGTCCTAATCGAGAAATCATTACTGCTGAGGTTATTTACTATTGGATGATATCTATGAATATTCCATTTGAGTGTCAGAAATGGCATCTAAATCGACTACTAACACTAATTAATGTGTGTAATATAAAGAATGCCCCACCGAAGAAGATGAACCAGCAAGAACTTATAAGTAGAAATGCAGAATTAAATGCTGCTCGAAAAAAATCATTAGGCACGGGGGGTTAATAGTATGATATCAATAACTCAAAGAGGAAATTTTAAACTTACAGAAACATTCTTTAACAGGGCACTTACTGCTGAATATTTAAATGCCTTAAACAGATGTGGGCAAGCGGGTATTGCTGCTTTATCTGCTGCAACTCCAGTTGATACTGGCAAAACAGCTAGTTCCTGGGATTTCAAGGTTGTACAAACAGCCAAAGGTGTTAAAATAGCATGGTTCAATTCAAATGTTAACAATGGTGTACCTATAGCTATACTTATTCAGTACGGGCATGGTACTAGAAACGGAGGATTTGTTCAGGGAAGAGATTATATTAATCCTGCAATGAAACCAATATTTGATAAATTAGCAAATGACATGTGGAAGGAGGTAACTAAATTATGAGTAGCATTGATCAACGTATTGTCGATATGCAGTTTAACAACAAACAATTTGAGAGTGGTATTAAGACTAGTGTAGATTCATTAGGTCAACTTAAGAAGGGTCTTCAATTAGATGGTGCTGCGAAAGGATTGTCATCATTACAATCAATTGCAAACTCTTTTTCCCTTAGTGGAATGGCAAGTGGTATCGAAAGTTTAAATAATAAATTCTCAGCACTTGGCATCATGGGTATAACTGTTCTACAGAATATAACTAATTCTGCTATCCATGCAGGAATGAGTCTAGTTAAAGCATTAACTATTGATCCAATTAAAACAGGTCTTACTGAATATGAAACAAAGATGAATGCAATCACCACTATAATGACCAATACTGCGAGTAAGGGTACAACCCTAGACCAAGTAAATGGTGCATTAAATGAATTGAATACATATGCAGATCAGACTATATACAACTTTGCAGAGATGACTCGTAATATAGGTACCTTCACAGCAGCAGGAGTTGATTTGAAGACCTCTACTGAGTCTATCAAGGGTATTGCTAACTTAGCAGCAGGTTCGGGTTCTAGTGCTCTACAGGCATCTACCGCAATGTATCAGTTATCACAGGCAATTGCAGGTGGATCTGTTAAACTTATGGATTGGAACTCAGTTGTTAATGCTGGTATGGGTGGTGAACTGTTTCAAAAAGCATTGGAGAAAACTGCAGTAGAGATGGGTAAGGGTCGAGATATGTCTAAATCATTCAGAGAATCATTACAGGATGGTTGGATTACAGCGGATGTACTTACAAAGACTCTTTCCAAAATGGCTAATGATCCAGCTCTTACTTTGGCAGCAACTCAGGTTAAGACATTTACCCAATTGATTGATACAATGAAAGAATCAGTACAGTCCGGATGGGCACAGACATGGGAAAACATAATAGGCAATAAAGATGAAGCCGCTAAATTCTTTACAGCAATTAATAATGGATTTGGTAATATAGCAGGAGCCTCTGCTACAGCAAGGAATGCAATGCTTAAATTTTGGAAAGATAATGGCGGTAGGGATTCATTAATTAAAGGCTTGGCAAATGCATTTAATGATCTAATGAAGGTATTGAAACCTGTCACTAATGCTTTTAGAAATATATTTCCAGCAACAACGGGCGATAGACTAGTAGCTATAACAATGGCATTTGAACGATTCACAGCTAGACTCACCATAAGTAGCGAAACAGCTGGTAAGATATACAATACATTTAGAGGTGTACTTGCAGTACTGGATATTGGTAAACAGGTGGTATTAGCATTGGCTAAAGGTCTTAGTATACTTATAGGATATTTAATGCCAGTTAGTGGTTCTCTGCTAGGTATAACATCAAGTCTTGGACAATGGCTTGTAGGATTAGATGAATCTATCAAGACTACTGGATTCTTTACAAAAGTAATAGATGGAGTTGTTGGAGCACTTAAGGGTTTAGTCGATATACTTCAAAACGGGAAAAGTAAAATAAACCTTGATTGGATTAAACAAATTAAAATTGACTTATCTCCACTTGAAAAAGTAGCAGGGGTTGTTGGTGGTGCATTTAAGATAATGTCCGACATGATATCCAAAGCATTAGGTGGCATTAATTATGGATCAGTCATGACTCTTTTAAATGGTGGCTTATTTGCTGCTATATTATTTGGAATCAAAAAACTTATAGGCTCGCTTACTGGTATGGTAGATGGTACTAACTTCCTTGGTAAAATAAAAGAAACTCTCGATGGAGTAAGGGATAGTTTAGAAGCATATCAGACGTCAATAAAAGCCAAGACCTTAATGTTAATCGCCGTAGCAATAGGTATATTAGCAGCATCACTTCTTACAATATCATTAATTGATTCAAATAAACTAATAAGTTCACTTGGAGCGATGACTGTCGTATTTGGAGAATTAATAGGAGCGATGGTGTTATTTGATAAGTTCTCGCCAGTATCAAGTATAGTAAAACTAAATGGAACAATGACCGCCATGATTGGGTTATCAGTTGCAGTTCTTATTCTAGCAGGAGCCATGACTGTATTATCAAAACTTGATTGGAATGGTATAGCTAAAGGATTGGTTGGAGTTGGTGTACTGCTGGGTGAGTTATCCATATTCTTAAATAAAGCAGCATTTGGAGCAAGGGCCATAACTACATCAGCGGGTCTTGTCATTTTAGCCTTATCATTAAAAGTATTGGCCTCAGTAATGTGGGACTTTGCACAAATGGATTGGGCTGTTATGGGTAAAGGTCTGTTAATGATTGGTTTACTATTAACTGAAATGGCCATATTCACAAATAAAATAGGTAATTCAAAAGGACTAATAGCTACTGGTTCAGCCATGCTTATATTGGCTGTATCATTAAAAGTATTAGCATCTGCTTTATGGGACTTTGGTAAAATGCCACTTGAAGTAATAGGTAAAGGTTTAGGGGTAATGGCTGTATCCTTAGGGATATTAGTATTAGCATTAAATAAAATGGAAGGAACCATAAAAGGATCAGCAGCATTATTAGTAGCTGCCATTGCAATAAAGGTATTAGCATCTGCTTTATGGGACCTGGGAAAAATGCCTATAGAGGTAATAATCAAGGGCCTAGGAGCATTGGCTGGTGTATTTGTAGTACTTGGTATTGCAGGATTAGTATTAACTCCTTTGGTACCTGTTATATTAGCTTTATCATGGGCTATGATGGGATTTGGAATTGGTATATTAGGCATAGCAGCAGGTTTATCACTTTTATGTATTGCCTTACCAGTATTTGCTACTGTATTCGCAGCGAGTTCAGTTATAATTATCGCTACAGCAATTTCTATAATAACAGCAATAGCGGGTATGATTCCATTAATTGTTCAAAAGATAGCAGAGGGAATAGTAGCATTCTGTAAAACATTAACAGATAGTGCTACGGTTATAGGTAATACCGTATATACACTCGTAACAACTATAATGGGGGCGTTAGTTAAAACGATACCAGTGGTATTAGATGCAGTAGTTCAACTACTAACTGCGCTACTCAATGTTTTAGTAACGCAGACACCAATCATTGTACAAAAGTTAGTTGACATTCTAGTTGGATTCATAGAAGTAATAGCACAAAATGCACCTAAACTAGTTAATGCGATGGTGGATCTAATATTATCATTAATTTGGGCTATTACTCAAAGGATACCAGAGATGGTGGATGCTGGGTTTAGGATGATTATTGGGTTGGTAGATGGTCTTACTAATGCCATAAATAATAATAAGCAAAGACTAGTAGATTCTATGCAAAGTCTTATCGAAGCAATTGTATCAGCGGGACTACTTGCATTCAGTGACACAATCGGAGACTTTAAGAATGCTGGTATGAACGTAGTTGAAGGTTTTATAAGTGGTCTAAGGGCCAAGATACAGTCAGCAGCAAATTGGGCAGGTAGTTTAGCCTCTTCAGTATTGACCGCGGCTAAGAATGTATTGGGTATACACTCACCATCTAAGGCATTTGAAGAACTTGGTAAGTACTCGGGTGAAGGATTCATCGTTGGACTTAATGGTTATGCATCTAAAGTAATTAATTCGGCTACAAATCTAGGTCAAGGAGCAATTAGTGCCATGTCAAATGCTATTTCAAACATACATGATGCTATTGATACTAACTTAGATTCAACTCCAGTTATCAGACCAGTACTCGACCTTACAAATATTCAAAATGGTAGTAACAAACTTAGTAGTTTAATGAGTGGTTATAACCTGGACGGGACAATTAATACGACTAACACTATCTCTAAGGGTATTCAGTCACACAATATGGAACTTACTAAATCATCCATAGCTCCCCCAACAGTAGTATCAAATACTGGTGGTGCAGTTAACAACACATTCAACATAACAGGTAGTAATCCTAAAGAAATTGCTAATGAGGTATCTCGTATAATTCAGAAGCAAATAGAAAGGAGGGACACGGCATGGGCGTAATTATATTTAATGGCGTATCTTCTCTAGATTATGGTATTCAGGTAGAGTCCCCACCTAATTATGAGATCCCTGAAAGAAACTACGAAATAACACCAATTCCTGGAAGAAATGGAGAATTAACATTAGACCGAGGTGGTTATAAAAATGTTAACCGTTCATACCAGATAGCGATCGGTGCTGTTGGAGGGGACTTTACGACTCTAGCAAATAAGATTTCAAAGTGGCTTCATTCTGGTTCAGGATATGCCCGACTTGAGGATTCATATGAACCTGATCATTACAAGTTAGCAACCTACTCAGAAGATGGATCTATATCGAACATACTTCAACAGGCAGGTAGACTCACAATAAACTTCAACCGTAAACCTCAAAGATTTTTAAAGACGGGGGATACAAAGAGTATAATAACAATACCAACTACTTTAGTTAACCCAACTGACCAATCAGCATTACCGATAATAACAGTAAAGGGTTCAGGTGCTGGAGTACTACATGTTGGAAGTTATGTTGTAACAATATCTGACATTATAAATTATATTGATCTAAACAGTGATATAGAAGAAGCATATAATGGTATCATTAACTTAAATGGATATATTACATTAAGCAATGGATTCCCTAAACTAATTCCTGGGGATAATCTAATCTCCTTTTCAGGGGGAATAACATCAGTCGAAGTACTGCCTAAATGGTGGACGATATGATTACGTTATTTCCATCAAGTGCAACCACATTTACTACTAATGGTTTGGGAAGTCTTAATGAGTCCATATCTTGTATTGTAACTGAAGAAAAAAATGGAGAGTTTGAATTAGAACTAGAATATCCTATAATAGGAAGGCGATATTCTGACTTAGAGTTACGAAGGATCATACTAGCAAAACCTAATCTGTACGACGATCCACAACCATTCCGAATATACAATATATCTAAGCCAATGGATGGCATCATAACAGTTAGTGCTCACCATATAAGCTATGACTTAACCGGATATCCAGTATCACCATTTACTGGTAGTTCCATATCGATTTCCTTAGCAAACATGAAAATAGCATCGACATTAACCTGTCCTTTTACGTTCGTAACAAATTCAGAAGTAGTTGCAGATCTACAAGTCATTAAGCCTGTTAGTATAAGGTCCTTATTAGGTAACGAAATCATTGGTACCTATGGAGGAGACTATGAGTTTGATAAGTACGCAGTTAAACATCATGCTGATAGAGGCTTTAACCGAGGAGTCTCTATTCGCTATGGTAAGAACCTATTAGACCTAAAACAGGAAGAGAATTGTGCTGCTGTTTATACAGGAGTATATCCTTTCTGGTATTCTGAAGCAGATGGTCTTATTCAACTTACAAATAAAATAGTAAATGCAATAGGTACTTATGACTTTGATAGGATATTTCCTTTAGACCTATCATCATCCTTTTCGGAAGTACCAACAGAAACTGAATTAAGAGCAGCGGCCAATGAATTTATGGTAACTAATAATATAGGGATTCCAAAGGTATCAATTGATGTATCATTCATGCAACTAACACAATCTGAAGAGTATAAAGATTTTGCTATTCTAGAGACAGTTAAGTTATGCGACTATGTCAATGTAGAATTTCCTATAATGGGTGTTAGTGCAGTTGCTAAATGTATAAAAACTATCTATGATGTACTTACTAAAAGATATGAGAACATAGAACTTGGCGAGGCTAAATCTAATATTGCTCGTACTATTGCTGATGGATTTCAATCCGCTTCACAAAAGATTGCTGAGATCAATACTTACTTTAGTAAAGAAGTAGATACAATCAAAATAGGACTAGCTGATATTGACTTTGCCATGGTTAACAAAGTTGATACTGAGGAATTAGAAGCAGGTTATGCTCATCTTGTAAACGGATATATAGATTTGGCTCAAATCGGAGACGCAACAATAGGACATGCTAAGATTGCCAATGCTGCGATAGAGACAGCCAACATTAAGGTTGGAGCAATAACAACCGCCTTATTAGGTACGGCTGCAGTAGATACAGCACAAATAAAAGATGGTAGTATTACTGATGCTAAAATCGTAGACTTAACTGCTAATAAGATCACTGCTGGAACTATCGATGCTTCTGAAATTGATGTTATTAACTTGCATGCAGTAAATATAACCGTTGGTACAATCAATGGCGTACAGATTACAAATGGTGCCATATCATCAACTAAATTAGGGACAGGTGCCGTTACAACAGCAAAAATTGCAGTAGGTGCAATAACTGTAGATAAGATAGCAGCAGGAACTATTACTGGTGATAAACTAGCATTGGGAACAATAGCAGCACAAAATCTAAATGTCACAAGTCATATGCTGTATTAAGGGGGATTATTAATGAGTAAAAAACGCACAAGTAAGAACATGAGAAAAAATATTAAGACATCAATTGAGGGTGCCTTGGAAGGAAAACTCCAAAGCATTCTACACGACATTGAATATAGACTCGATTGTCTGTATCAGAAATCAGAGCAGAATTTAACAGGTATGGCTATGAAATTAGGAAGTAGAGACTTGAACTTAGCAAAACATCAGTTAGATGGATATACTATTACAGATAATACACCTACTGGATCAATTGCCTGGACATCATGTAATGTTGTTTATAAGGGGACTAACTATCCTATTACGAATGGTGCTACTGCATTGAAATTTGTATACTGGACATTAGCTCAAGTAGACAAAACTATATTCTTAACTAGTAATACTAAACCAACACTTGGTGAGGATGATGTTCTTGTATTTATAAATGATGGTGGAATACACAGTACTGTAATGGATACATTCAAATCTGGTTATGCAATGCTTGATGGTTCTATAACTGGAAGTGAAATAAAAGCCGCATCAATAGCAGGAGCAAATATAGTAGCAGGTGGAGTAGGAACTACTCAAATAGCTAGTGGAGCAATAACATCAACTTTAATTGGTGCAGATGCAGTAACAACAGCTGCAATAGCTACAGGAGCAGTTACAAGTACTGAACTAGGAGCGGGAGCAGTAGTTGCAGCGGCAATAGGAACTGGTGCAGTAGGGACTACAGCTTTAGCAGCAAATGCAGTTGACGGAACAAAGATAGCCACGGGTGCTGTTGCAACAGCCAATCTAGCAGCAAATGCCGTAGATGCTACTAAACTAGCAAATGGTGCTGTAGGAGCCACTCAGATAGCTACTGGTGCTGTCGGAGCCACTCAATTGGGAACAGGTGCAGTAACCACTATTAAAATAACAGCAGGAGCAGTTGACTCAGCAGCACTAGGAGCAAATGCGGTAACCACTGCTAAACTAGCCCTGACCTCTGTAGATTCAACCATCTTAGCAGCAAATGCGGTAACCTCTGCTAAGATAGCCACGGGTGCTGTTGCAACAGCCAATCTAGCAGCAAATGCCGTAGATGCTACTAAACTCGCAAATGGGGCAGTTGGTACAACTCAATTAGCAGCTAATGCTGTAGATAGTACAAAACTAGCAAATGGTGCAGTTGGTAGTACACAGATAGCTACGGGTGGTGTGGCAACTGGTAACCTAGCAGATGCAGCAATCACAGGCGTCAAAATAGGAGCAGGAGCAGTTGCGGCAGATAAGTTAAATACCGCCATGCACATGTTATTTTAAACATTTTAGGACTGAGGTGAGGATATGGCTTATACAATAGAAAACAATCTACCAAGTGCTGGGTGTATAAGATGGACAAATCTACATATGCAATATTTAGGAACCAATTATACAATTGTGGATGGATATACTAATTATATCTATGTATATTGGACACCAGCTACCCCAACAACTCTTGTAGTGTCAAATACATTCCCAACTCTTGGTGTAAATGATTGTCTTATTTTCTTAAATAAAAGTGGAACAGCCGTTGTAGTACCTTCTGCCACAGTTCTAAATGGTGACCTAATAGTTCCAGGTAGTATTGTAGCTAATGCTATTGCTGCCAATACTATTACGGGAGATAAACTATTAGCAGGTACTATAACTGCAACTCAAATAGCAGCAGATGCAATAACTGCAAATCAAATAGCTACAGGGGCAGTAACCGCCGATTCATTAGCCGCGAATGCTATAGGTGCAGGAGCCATAGCAGCAGATGCTATAACATCAGACAAAATAGTAGCGGGCGCCATAACTACAGCCAAGATAGCAGCAAATGCAATAACCTCTAACGAAATCGAAGCAGGTACTATACAGGCCAGTGATATAAAATCATCAACTATAACAGCTACTCAGATAGCAGCAGGCACGATAACAGCAGCAAAAATAGCAACTGGAACCATAACAACCACTCAGTTGGCATCCACAGTTGGTGCTGGATTGGATATATCAAGTAATACTAATATTACATCAAGGGCTACTAAGACCGAAATGGCTAAGTACGTAGGGTCCAGAGGCGAAAATCTAGTAACAAATGGCACCGGATTGCTTGGAACAAATCAAAATTTTAGTTCATTTCTATTTAGTGGACTAGACGCCTATGGAGCAAGCGGATCATTTAAGAGTGGGGATTATCAAGCTGGATATAGTATTGATGAATTGATCCCAGTAAACCCAGATAAAAATTATAGATTTGGTTTCTATGGAAAGACAAACCCCTATGTTGGGGCGCACTACTATGGAACTGTATCTTGTTTTGATGCTGATGGTAATGGAATATCTCCCGACCATACTATGCATATAGGGTCTCTTGCCACATTGACACAAGATTTAAAAGCAGGAGATACGGTCATGAAATTATCTACAACTGCGGGTTGGAACAATGCAGGAAATGGATATCAACGAGGGTTAATAGCATGGAATTATGTAAATAGTTTCGGTTATCTATATCCACCAGAAACATATAGTAGAAATACTTATGGTGACTATACATTAGGACTTTGGTCTGCAGGAGGTATAGTTGATGGTACTACCATTAATTTAAGGGTCCCTTGGTCTGGAGCTACAATACCTTCAGGTACATCTGTAAGTAATAAAAGTTCAGGAGGAACCTACAAATATCCAACTAATTGTAGTGGAATTGCAATCCCAAATGTATGGACTCCATATACAGGAGTTATAGGAACAACAGATTTAAGTGGAACAAGTTATGGTAATAAGTTTCATCCAGGTACGGCTGCTATAAAAATAGGTTGGTTAATAAATCGAGATATTGCTGGGTCTACAGTATGGTTATCTAATATAAGTTTCAATATTGACTTAGCTATACAAGCTGATTTAGATGCTGCTGTAACTAGAATATCTACGGCTGAAACAAAAATAACACCAGCAGCAATAGTATCCACAGTTAGAACATCAACAGAATATGTTAATGACCTGGGCGAGAAACAGACAGTTGCTCAAGTTAAGTCGACAATAGAACAGACACCGGCAAGTGTATTGATAGGATTCAATGCTATAAATCCAAATGTCCAAAATTCCGCGGCGGGTGAATTCATAGTATCAAATGCCAAATTCCGTATGAAAAATGCAGCAGCAAAGGATGTATTTTATGTGGAGACTGGTGGTCTAACTGCTAATGATGCAGGATATGTAGCATATGACCCAGATGGTAAAACCAATGGTGGTACTCAGTTCCTTGGACATGAGATATTTAACATACCTGGCCAACCAGGCTCAGGACATGAATATGAACCTTTGTTCCTTGAATCTGATGGTAATGTCTATGTGAAGACTGCTACTATCGGTGGACATGGTGGACAATATGCTGATTTATATGCTAGGGATTTGAAACTTCAAGGCGTCTCGGGTTCATATGGAGGAGTATATTGTGCTGGAATATTAGTTGCTGATAAATCAGGAGCCGATATAATAGCACAGGGTTGGTCGGTTAATGGTAATACAGTGCTAGGATATAAGAAGTATAGAAGTGGTCTTATAGAACAGTTCGGACGAAAGAGTGTTAGTGCTGCTGGCGGTACTGTTGATTTCCCAATAGTTTTTCCAACAGAGTGTATTGCTGTAATACCTGGAATAGACCCATCGGGGATGTATGCAACAAGTGCTAGATGTGATGTTAGACGAACAAATAGTTTTGATTGGTCTTCTTGGCAGGGTGGTACATCTATGTCAACTGGTTATATAACATTCTTCGCAACTGGTAATTAAGGAGGAAAATATGAAGGTCTTCATGGATTATGACCATACAACAGGAATAAGAACTGGATTTTACACAATAGATAATGAAGAGGATACAGCACCAGATACCGCCATATTAATTAGCGAAGAAGTATGGGGTTTGATACTATCTAGTAATAATGACTGTAAAGTTAGACTTGGTTTAAAAGGAGATACACTTAAAATGGGATTTTCTGATCTTATAATTGAGACGGAGATCCCACCACCTCCTAAATCAGAGGCTGAGTTATTCAAGGAGAGTATTGCTGGTAAAACATTTAATTCATTAACTGATACTGAGATGTCAAAAATGATAAGGCTTATGGCTGAATCATTCGGATTAATGTGACTGGCCCAGAAAAGAAGGACCGGTCCGTAAGGAGGACGGGTAATGACAGATACACAGGTAGCAGAATATGTCAAATGTAGTAATGATATATGGTCTATGGAGGCTTATATCATGCATAATGAGGCAATGAGAGCGGCTGCTCGGAGGTTTAATGACGAAAGGGATCGTAGATATGCTGAGGTAAATGTCGAAAAGGAGAAGGCTTTGAAGATAAAAGAAACAGCCGATTTGGCAGCATTAAGCCTGGCCCGAGAAAGTCAGGTATATAAGGATCAGCAAGCAGATGTCATGCGAGAAAAGAATTTAGCAGCCAGTGGAATATATGCAACTAATGCGGACCTGGCAGGGGTGGTTGAGAAAATGGAGAAAACACTCAAACCCATTATTGAGTTTGTCAATACCCAGCAAGGAGCTACAAAAGGTAATGAAATTACTTGGGGCAAAATATTCGCATCTATAGGCGCATTAGGTGTAATTATAGGTATCATATTTAATTATTTATAAAAGGAGGAACAATATGTTTGAAATTATCGACATTAACGAGCTACTTAGAAGGTTAGCACAATACAATTATAAAGAAGGTCAGTTTCATCATACATGGTCGCCTAACAAGACAGCTTATGACGGTTCAGATGCAAGTGCACAGAGACTACAGCAGGGAATGAAAACATATCATATGAATACTATGCATTGGAGTGATATCGGTCAGCATGTAACACTGTTGACGGACGGAAGATTTATAACGGGAAGACCGTTTGGTCAAACGCCAGCTAGCATACTCGGATATAACACAGGTGCATTCGCTTGTGAGACATTAGGCAATTTTGATGCTGGGTTTGAAGTACTTACAGGACCGCAGAAAGATAGTGCATTAAGACTAGCCAAATACTTCGATGATAAGGGTCTATATTTCAGATTCCATCGAGAAAATGCCGCAAAAACATGCCCAGGTTCAGGAATTGATAAGGGCGTATTTATGGCACAGGCAAGAGGTCAGGTTATGGCACCTTCGCCAGTATCAGTACATCCAGGAAATGAATTGGTAAGACAGTTACAGGAACTGGAATATGAAGCAGGTCTTAAAGGTAGTAATGGTAGTGTAATACATGTTGATGGCGTATGGGGCACTCAGACACAGTGGGCAGCACCTACACTCAAACTTGGTATTACAAAGACCAGACCCGATGCCATATGGATAGTTAAATTCCTTCAGAAGAGATTGTTGGCAATTGGATATCCACTTCCTAAATATGGTGCTGATGGAGACTATGGTGCTGAAACTGTAGAATGCATTAAATCATACCAGAGGGATCATTTCCTTGTTCCTGATGGAGTCGTTGGTTCAATTACTTGGACTAGATTGTTAGGGGTGTAATATGGAAAAAGGAAAATTCTTACAAGTTAATGAAGCAGAAATTGGAGATGACGTTCAAGTACCAGGAGTTCAGTTCTCCAAAGTAATAGTGATGTTAATTATAATCATGAATATATGGTTTACAGTAGCAGTTCTTAGTGTATTTGCTAAGACAGGAGTTGAACCTACTTCATTAGTAGTAGCTTTCTTTGGTTTTACTACAGGTGAATTATGGCTTATGGCTACAATTAAAAAGACAAAAGTAAAGGGAGTTGCTATTAATGCCAATAACAAAAGCGGACTTGATCAGGAAATTAACAAGTAGGAAATTATGGTCTATGGTATGTGGAGTTACCACTTTAGTACTTACTGCTCGAGGAATGACCCCTGGTTCGGTAGAACAGATTGCATCGATCATAATGGCAGGTGGTGCAATTATAGCATATATATTTGCAGAAGCTTGGACGGACGTAGCCTATGCTCCAAAAGACACCATAGTATAATCGCGAGAATAACATAGGTTATAATGAAGGCAAAAACCTTGAAAGGGGAGAAGGAAATGAAAAGATTTCGTAAAGATAAAAGGAATCCAATAACAAAGGAGGTAGATGAGATAATTAGTATTATGGCTACTACAGATAGAGGTTCCGATAAATATAAGCAATTAGCTGGTAATTTAGAAACATTAATGAAGGTAAGGTCTAGTTATAAAGACCCATCCAGAGTTGATGTAAACACATTAGCAATAGTTGTAGGTAATTTATTGGGAATCGCTATTATAGTGGGATATGAGCAAAGTCATATCATCACCACCAAAGCATTAGGATTTGTTTTAAAGGGACGTGTGTAATACATGTCCTTCTCTTTTTTGCCTATCGCACAAATTACACAGCCTATAATGAAGAGATGATTATATGCGAACAGTATAATCTGAGAAAGGTGTTGTCCTTGAAGGTTTAGCTGATGGCTATCGAAATACGGAACAACTTAATGGTTAATGGTTGAGCCGCCTATCTCTTCTTTTTTTTTTGCCTCGCACAATTTACACACCCTATAATGAAAGATATTTCAGAAAGGGGATTAGAATATTATGATAACAATGTTAGTAATAGCGTTAATAATAAAAATTCTTAAAAGAAAATCAGGACAAAAGGTAGTAGAGGCAATTTAAACTTCTACTATTTTTTTTGCCTCGCATAGATTACATATAGTATAATGAAAGAAATTGTGAAAGGGGATTAAAAATCATGGAGAAAAAAGCAATGGTAGTTTTAGGATTATTTAGTTTAGGAGGTTATGTATTAGGACTCTCTATAGATAGACGCATTATGAAAAAGAGACATGCAAAAATCGAAAGGGAATTCTTCGCATTGATTACTAAAGACAAAGAATTAATAGAATTATCAAAACGAATCAATATGAAAAATAAAATTCTTCACAGTAAAATTAGAGAGTTTGGGTGCTTATAAAGCATCCTTTCTTTTTTGCCTATCGCGAAAATTACATATATTACAATGAAAGAATAATAAATTTAAGGAGTGATAAATTATGTTTAAAAAAGAAATGGTTGTTGAGACGACATTAGAACATGGTAATAATCTAGAGGTTCAGGCTTTAGCAAGTATATATACAGTAAGTACTGTTCATATAAATGCTAGGAATGACGATCAGGTTATTGTCAGATTCATAATAAAGAAATCAAAAATCAAAGATTTTAAAGCTAATTTAAGATTGTTAAATGGATTAGGAATTAAAGGAAGAATAGTAGAGTAACATCTACTATCTTTTTTGCCTTACATAAATTATATATTGTAAAAGGAGATGCACTTATGACTGTTAACCAAAGATTCAGGGAAGCCGAAGCATATGATCAATTTATGCATAATCTAAACAATAAAATGAATTGTGGTCATTGCCCCGAAAATGAGAAATATGCTCCAGGATTTCCATGTGGGAAAGAAAAATGTTTAGTAATTAGTCACTTTTTCCCCTCGCGAAAAATACATATTGTATAATGAAACTATATTTAAAGGGGGATTTTATCATGGAAGATAGAACACTTATAAGGGTAGCAGCATGCGTAATATTGGCACCAATCATATGGAATGGAACAATGGCACTCGTGGGACTAACTGCAAAAGGCGTTAATCAAGTAATGTATAAACACCAAATTAAAAAGGGTTTGAAAGATGGAAGCATAGTTGAAATCAATGGAGAGTACTTTGAAGTAAAGGTATCTGATATTGAGGAGGCTTAGGCTTCTTCTTTTTGCCTCGCGAGAATTACATACGTTATAATGAAAGAAAACGGTGTGAAGCGAATGTAGAATCTTAAATGATTCCGCCGGTGTAGGAGTTCGACTCTCCCTACATCTCTTTTATATTTTTTATTTTGAAAGGGGTTTTATTAATGAAAAGAAACGAAGTACTAGACAGTGCAACCAAGTGTGTATGTGGAGACAGGGAGGCTCAATATGGTTCGCCCGAAGACAACTTCAAAGCCATTGCTGATCTATGGACAGTATGGTGTGGATATGGTTTTACTGCTCATGATGTGGCAATAATGATGAGTCTTATGAAAGTGGCTAGACTTAAGACAGGAACTTTTAAGGACGATAGTTATATTGATGCGGTAGGATATTTGGCATGTGCCGGAGAGATATCGGAGTCGCGAGAATAACATGTACTATAATGAAATAAAATTAGAAAGGGGTTTTAAAAATGAAAACTGTAGAATTCTGTAAAAAGTACAAAAAGGAATTAGTATTAACTGGTTTAGTTATTGGAGGTGCCGTAATAGGTGCATTAATAACAAAGAGGTTAGTAACTAAAAATCTTATTGACTTAAAAGGGAAAAGCATGATTAGTTGGACAGACAACGATAATGGTTTTATGAATTTAGAAAAGGTCAAAGAAATCTTAGATGCTAATGCTAATAATTCGGAAGCTTATGCTATATTTAGAGAAGGCCCATCACCAGATGAGTATATCGCTATAGCAATAGGTAAACCTATTAAACCATAGTAATCTGAGAGAGCTTTGGCTCTTTCTTTTCGCAAAAATTACACACATTATAATGAAATCAAATACGATTGAAAGGGGATTTTATTATGGAAATCAATTCAAAAGAGTGTAACGAAGCTTTAGGAAAGTTTATACCATCAAATTATAGTGAGGAATTAGTAAAAGAATTATTATTAATTCCACAAGGTGATGATGATGCATTTGCAAATATGACCTATAAGATATGTGATACTCTTAGTGATGATGAATTTAATGAGTTACCAGATGTTGTAACTAGAGTTCGAAAACAAATAGGATTGGATGAGGGGTAACCTTCCTCCTTTCTTTTTCTTTTCGCGGAAATTACACACACTATAATAGAAGAAGATGTTAGCTCAGTAAGGTAAGAGCGCGATCAAGTAACTCAGAGGTCGTGGGTTCGAATCCCACACATCTTCTTTATTTTCACTCGCGAAATATACATACATTATAATGAAAGAATATATAATTTGAAAGGGGCGTTTAAAATGTTAAACACAAACGATAAAGTAGTATTAGGACTTTGTGGCGTTGGATTCGTAGTAAGTGTAGGAATAGTGATTTGGGCTAAAAATCGAATTAGTTACTACCAAGGACGAACAGACGCAACAAAAGACTTGACGAGAGAGTTTGAGATACTAAGACAAAACCTAGAAAATGAACGTATTAAGAAGGAAGGGGAAGCTAAATAGTTTCTTCTTTTTGACTCGTGGAAATTACACACTGTATAATGAAAGATATTAGCTCATGGCATGAGCACCAGTAGGAATGTACTGGAGGGTGAGTTCGACTCTCACATATCTTTTACTTTTATTTTTGAAAGGGGATTATAAAAATGAACACAGACAGTATTACAAAACTAGCATTAAATGCTAGAGGAATGGTTGTTAAAAACTCACCAGCCATCCTAACAGGCTTTGGGGTCTTGGGATTATGCACAACCGTATATTCTGCCATTGATGCAACGCCTAAGGCTATGCAAATCTTAGAAGAACGACGTGCAGAGGAACTAGATATCAATGAGAACTTTACAGATTTTACAAGATGGGAGATGGTAAAAGAAACTTGGAAGTATTATATTCCTACTTTTATCTCTGCAAGTATTACAACTGCATGTATTATATCTGCAAACTCTGTTAATCAGCGTAGGAACGCAGCATTGATGGGTTTATATTCTTTGTCTGAGAACGCTCTGAAGGAATATAAGAGCAAGGTAATTGAAACAATTGGTGAAAAAAAGAACCAGGAGATTCGAGATTCAATTGCTAAGGACAAGATACACAATAACCCAGTTAGAGACACAGAGATACTCACCACAGGTCATGGAGACACATTATGCTATGACGTCTTATCCGGACGATATTTCCGAAGTGATATTGAGCATATTCGTAGATCCATACACGAAATTAATAAGAATTTACTACATGATATGTACATGAGTTTGAATGAAGTATATTCTGAATTAGATTTACCATGCATAGGATTGGGTGAATTAGTTGGTTGGAACATTGATGACGGAGATGTTGAACCAGAGTTTAGTAGCCAATTGACGGATAATGATATGCCATGCTTAGTTGTTGAATTCAGGTCTCTGCCTAGATTTCGAAGATAGGAGGAGTAAATATGGTTGAGAGAGTTTATAAAATGGGTTATCGAATAGTTGGGTTTATACCTGCTATAATAGTTGTATACTACTTAATGCATCAAGTAGTTAAGCGAGTACGAATATATACAAATGAAATTGAGGTAGTTAGATATCTCTCTCACAGAGTTATAGATATTGCGGTAGCTAGAGATAAAAATATCTTATGGCACCCATTTAAATCTAAGGACGCTATTACTCAGATAACTGATTCAGAAGTTAACAAGTGGTTATATTAATTAGGTCGCGAGAATTACACACGTTATAATGAAAGAAAAATTTAAATTTGAAAGGTGGAAATAATCATGAAAAATATTAAAGGGTTTGTATCAAATCACAAGAAAGCAATTAAAAGAGTTGTTATCGGAGGATCAGTAGCATTGGTAGTAGCAGTACTATACAAGGTACTGAACAAAGATAATGAGGAAGTTGAAAGCTTTGAAATGATATCGGATGAACCAGTAGATGTTAATTATGAAACAATACCTGTCGAAGGACAAGAATAATTTCAAGAGGGAGTGTTATGAGAAATCATAGCATTCTCTTTTACTTTTTTGTTGAAGGGAGATATTATGTTTAAAAAAAAGATAGGCAAATATTTAAAAAGGATATTAGGTGGGCATAAAAATATAGGTCGTTTAACTATATATGGGGATAATGCCATGCAATTTGGAGTTAACTATTGGACTAAAAAGTATGGATATATTTGTTTTAGGTTACCTATATATTGTAACATTGCTGAGTACTTTCTATACGGGGATAAACCACGATGGGTACCTTTATATTTTTACATTAGTCCTAATGGTACACCCTCTTCTTCAACCTTTATGATTGGAAAAGCTTAAAGAACTATGTTTGAAAGGATTGGTAAATATGAAATATATTGCGGTTTATAAATGTCAGTTATGTGGGGCACTCATACAATATGGAGAACCTCAGGAAATATCACGGGAGTGTTATGAAGCACTTCCTGAACTATGTGCTCGAGTTATTAACAATCAACTTTTTGCAGGCAATCCATATTTACATACAGTACCCATGCAAATACCGCATATCCAATGTAAAAACGGTGGTTGTGGTATGGCTTATTTTGCTGGATTTACACAGGCATAGTGGTTTACAATATGAAAAGGAGCGTGAAAAATGTTAATCCGAATAATTTTGTTTTTATGTAGAATATATTACAAGAAGCATGGCCAGCCTATTTTGTATATTAAAGGGACCGGTAGAGACTACCCTAGGCATTTGTTGTATACAGAGGACGAAGAACAATATAAAAGAATGGACGAATTTTAACGAATCGTTTAAAGGAGATAATATGAAGTATATACAGTGTTCTTCACACGGAAATGTGACGATTGTAGAAATGAGAGAGTTAATGTTTACCATAGAACCAGAACCACTTACAGTCTTCGCATCCGAACATGATAAAAAACTTTTATGATTGAGAGGGGTTTATAATGGAAAGTTGTTTAACATGTAAGTCTAATTCTATATGTAAATGGAAAGGAGAGGCTAAAAGATTATTAAACGAAACCCACATATATGTTAATCCGGACAGTCCGTTTAGTATAGTTTTATATTGTGGTAAATTTGAAAGGAGCGAGTTAAATGATTAATAAATTCTTAGGAGAATATTACTTTTTAAGTAATTTCAGTGATTCTAAAATAGAAATGAATGGATTCATATTTGATAACGCGGAAGCAGCATTCCACTCTTTTAAAGACACTAGTAGACAATCTGAATTTGCTGACCTAAATCCATATTCTGCCAAAAGAAAAGGTAGAACCGTCAAACTTAGAGAGGATTGGGAGAGAGTTAAAGATGATATTATGTACCAGGTAGTTAAAGCAAAGTTCGAACAGAATGATGAATTAAAAGAAAAGTTATTAGCAACTGGAAATGAAGAGTTAGTTGAAGGTAATACATGGAATGATATGTATTGGGGAGTATATGACGGTAAAGGTTATAATGTTTTAGGTACAATCCTTATGCTGGTAAGACACGAATTGAAAGGGGAGAGTTAAATGCTAACAAGTAAAGAACTCGAATTGGCTAACAGTATACTTATGGCAGTCAAATATTCTGGAACTGTTGTATATAATCGTAGCGAACTTTGCGAGTACAAGGGTTATAATATTATCCATGCTATAAGAGAAGTTGAATCCAAAGGAATAAAATGCGAAAAAATTTCAGATAGGAATGGAAAACTAATTGCATTTATAGTGAGGGAATAAATATGAGAGTAAAGCCATATACCAATATTGGAATAAAACGTATGAAATGTTTTAAATGTGGTGAGAAAGCATCAGCCCAATGGCAGATTTGCTCAGACAGTAATCAGTATAGACCGGTGTGTCTAAAGTGCGATTTCGAATTAAATGAACTGGTTCTTAAGTGGGCAGGTTTTGATGACTGGGAAGATAAATTAAATAAATATAAGCACAGAATAAACGAAAGGGGATATTATTAATGAATAAACATGATGGAGTTATGTATCCATATGGTGACGTCATAACAGAGAATATGATTAGAGAAGGATATCTATACTCTCTATGGAGTGGAAGATTCAAAGTATATCATGGCAGAGTAAAACCTCGTTCCCGTGATGGTATTTGTAACTTTATAACTGATGAAGGAAAACTATTCCAATGTAATCCAGAACCAGGTATGTTTCATAATGCACTTGTCTGGCTAGAAGATAATAATGAAACTCTTGCTAGGGAACTTTTGGTAGACCATGAAAATAGACAAATAGCAAAATTACAAGAACAAATCGACAATCATCTTTATAAAATAAAAGTGTTGAAAAGTGGGCTTTAGTCGAACTTAATATCGAAAGGGGATATTATTATGGAAAGAAAAGGGTATCTTTATTCATTACGAGGTAATAAATTTAATCATTTTGAAGGTTTGGTTCAGTATGATAAATCTACTAATATTACAATCTTCTATATTCCATCTTTAAATAAAAACTTTCAATGTTCGGCAGATCCTGGAATCATGTTTAAAGATAGACTCTGGCTTGAGACCGATGATAATAAATTAGCTATAGACCTTTTAATAAAAAATGAAAAAGTAAAGTTACAAATAGAAATTGATAAGCTTCTTAATAAAATGACAATGTTAGATGATCGAAAGGAACTATACAAGAAATAAAAGATGAAATCACTCGTTTAAAAACTGAATTGAATATCATAATAACAAAGAACTGGGATAACCCAGGGATACTCCAACAAGAAAAAATTATTTATGAAAAAATTAGAACTTTGGAATGGGTTTTGGAAAGTCTAATTAGATAAAAAGGAGACTACACAATGAACTTAAAAATATATGGAACAGATAATGGAATGAAAGAAATCGGATATCGATTAGAACTTGGTTTTGGAAGTGGATTTGATGGAAGTGTTTATGTTCCAGAAGACCTTACTGATATTGAAGAAATTGAAAAACTTGCAATACTTGATGCTTTAGATCGAGATGGATTAACAATAGAATTAGAAGAAGATTAATATTATTCCTTTGAAAGGGGAGAGTAAAAATGGACACCAAAATACTTAGTAAAAAAGGTTACTTATATTCAATGTGGAGCGGAAAAGTTAAAGTTTATGAAGGCGAAGTACATTATATGCCATGGAACATTATTGGTCGATTTAATACAATACCAAGATCAAATAAAACATTCATGTGTTCAGTCGAACCAGAAGTAGTATGTAATGCTGTGGTTTGGATTGAAACTAAAGACGAAAAATTAGCTCGTGAATTATTAATTGATTACGAGAATGGACAAATAAAAGTTTTACAGAAAAAGATAGACAATCATCTACATAAAATATCAGTATTGGAGGGGGTATTCTATGATGAATAAAGAAGAATTCAAAAAATGTAAAGTTGGAGATAGGGTTTTAATTATTAGTAATAATACTAAGCGTACAGGATAGATAGCTACGATTGTAGAGATTGATACTACTAAATGGGGAAATCGAATGACTATAACTAACGACGTAATTGGCACTCGAAGATATCACAGAAGTTCTTTATTCTATATCGAAGGAGATAATAAAAATGAAAAATAAGAAGAATCAAAATTATATTGAGTTTATGTATAATCCAGATAATCAGGGAAAATGCAAAGGTTGTCCCGAAAATAAAGGATACGATACATTCTATCTGTGCGGACAGCCGAGATGTTGGGTGACTATTCATTGTGAAAAGGATGGGGTTAAAAATGTATAAATGGTTATTAGTATTGAAGAACGGAAAAGAGTATCTTATATATCATCCAGAAAGTAAGTTGAATGACGTAATGAAAGATATATTACCAAAACCATCAGAAAACAAGTGGACTTTATTTGATTTAGTTGAGCCAAAAGATAATTATAAAGCAATAGCTATAAACGGAGCTGATATATCAAGTATTGGTTGTATGTAATTAGAAAGGAGTTTTAAAAATGAATAGTAATATACTTTCTTTAATAGATCATGCAATAACAATGAGCAAAGTATTAAATTTAATGTTTAGCTTTGATTATTCGAAAGAGTATGTGGGGTTTACATTTATGAAAGATTATAAACGTGTGTGTTGGACTGCTAGTTTAACTGAAATAATTGATATAGTTGATATAGATATATATCATAAACGATTAACCGAAATGGGTGACCGTCTTTATAAAGGAGGACTCTAATTAATGAGTAGAATACGAATACCAGTAGAGAAATTAGACCCCGAGACCGATGAGATATTAGCTTGGTATCCTAAAATAATGGATGCTGCAGAAGCAAATTACATTTATGGTGGTAGCATATCAAAAGCATGTAGAGGTCAGTTAACAATCGTTGGTGGGTTCAAGTGGCAGTATGCTTCAGTCGCAGTTGAAGGGGGATTATAATAATGACAAAGATAGGTAAGTATAAATTGAGAAAATATAGTGTACTAGATATAGGTTGGTTCTGGTTGCGTTGCACAATAGCAGCGGTAGCGGTTTGTGTAGTTATATATGGACTTGGTGATATGATAGAGATGGTTGCTCGTTTCTAACTCGCGAAGATTACACAGTATATAATGAAGATAAAACTTGAAAGGTGGAGTTAAAATGATGAACAGAGAACAGGTTAAATTTGTAGGAGAATTAGTAATTTCAGTATGTGTTAATACAGTAATAGGTAATGTTATAAAGGGGACTACCCCTGAGGATATAGGTAAGCTCGAAGGAGCTGCTGTTAGACTTGGGAAGGCAGTACTCAGTATAGCAATAGCTAATATAGTAGTTGACAATATTGAGAAGAGATTCGATGCAAGGATGGCAAAAATCGATGAACAGAATAAAAACGAAACAGTTAAAGCGTAATCAGAAAGGAGTAGGTACTATTAACATAGTACTTATTCTTTTCGTTTTTGAAAGGGGCGATAAAAGTGAGTGGAGATACTGGCAAATCAATAATGGCCTTTGTAGAAATACAAGAAAATGGTATAATAAGAAAAGACAATATTGTAATAGGTCACTTAACCGACTATGCAAAGGATAATTTCGAAAAAACATATATAGAGATGGTTAATAAAAGTATAGACCTTGCTATGAAACAAATAAAAGATCAAACTAAGACTATATATATGGGAGCCACTTCTACAATTAATACTGGTTTTAAAAGGGGAGATAAATAATGGTATTATTAACAGTTTTTATAGTTGGATGGATAGGTGGGTCTTTAATGGTGTGCTTAGGTCAAGGTAGACCTAGAAAATATAAAGATGGAATAATGTTCTTTGATGACGAACTTAATCTGGATGAAAGGGAGAGATAAATAGTGGACTATATAACCTGCACGATTCCAAATCAAGAATATACTGGGATATTTATAATTGATAGTCATTTGGTTAAACACAAGTTAATTGAAGCAGGCTTTTATTTAAATAGACCCATGACTCATATATATGACACGGTGAATGATACAGTTGTATTCAAACAAGAAAAGGGAGAGATAAATAATGGATAAAAGAGATTACGTAAATATTAATGATTTTCCAAGCAATTCAAAAGAGGCACAGAAAGATGAAACTATAGAAAGAAAGGTTGTTAGTAAAGTAACTACTGGTAAAGTTCTAAAAAGGAAAAAATCATTTGGTAAGAAGGTTGTAGAGACTTTTGTTGGAGAAGAGATATTTGATGTTAAGACTTATATTCTTCAGGATGTATTAGTGCCAGCATTTAAGAACACGGTAGTAGAGATGTTCAGAGATATTCCAGAGTTACTCTTATTTGGAGAAAGACGAAATTCTAGGTCATCATCGTCAAGAGGTATGGGTCGTATTGCTTATGACAGTATGTCTAGTAGAAGAGATGTCAATACAAGAGAAATATCTAATAGAGACAGAGCTACTCATAACTTTGATGAGATAGTTCTTACCACTAGAAACGATGCGGTTGAGGTTCTTGGTAGCCTAATGGATTTGATACAGGATTATGGACAGGCAACAGTGGCAGACTTGTATGACTTTGTAGGAGTGACCGGAGAATACACAGATAGGAAATATGGTTGGTTAGATTTATCAAGAGCAGGCTTAAGACCAGTCAGAGGTGGATTCATGTTGGATTTACCTAGACCTATATTAGTAGATTAGGTGTTATTATGACTATAGTTGAAATGCGTAGATATGTCGCTAACAAATATTATAGTGACACTTGGAAAAACAAAGTTAAAATGATGAATGACAACCAGGTACTAGCAATATATACCAAAATGAAACTAGATGATGATAATGCATTCTATATTATAAAGGATCGAGACCGTTATTTGTATGGCCAATAATGAAAGGGGATATTATAATGGAAATAAAGTTTGAAACAAGAGAAGAAGCAGGAAGGGTATTAGCAAAACTTGATGCAAAAATACTTTTGGATGGAATTGCTACTTTAAAAGATTATCATGATTTTAGGTCAATGTTATCTATTCTTGGAGATAGTCAGTGTGGTTGGAGAGGACTTCAAACTGCCATAATTCAAAGAGACTACATTGAAAATGCTTGGTTATTAATATTACCAGACCCAATACACTTAGGGGGAGATTATAAGATAAACCCACCAAATAGAACATTTAATAGTAAAGAATGTGCAGATTTGGTACTTCTAGCTATGACCGAGAATATAGAATATCAAGGAAAGACTAGTCTTGTTGATTACTACAAAATTCTTGGTTGTGAGGATTATCAGGAGTCAGATGATGAATGGGGTTGGACTGATCTAAGAGAGGCAAGAATAAGAGAAAATACAATTGCTGGCTTTACTTTATTGTTACCCCCAATAGTACGCTTACATGGTCCACAAAACGTAAAAGAAGAGGAATATGAGTATCCTAAACTTGAAGGCCTAGCTGTAGAATTTAATAACACCGGATTAGAACCTATATTGTTTGTATGTAAACCCACTAATAAGGGTCTCGTATATGTGTCCAGATGCAAAGGAGTAGAAGCAATTAAGATATACAACCTACTGCTTGGTAAGAAAGAAGGAGCGAAATAATATGGTGACTGATTTATATATTGTAGGTTTTGACTTATCTGAACAAGATGACATGACTGCATCTATAGGAATACTAGGAACTGGAGTTATGAATGTTGAAATAAAGAAAACTATTCATGGAGAAAAAGCAATCGAACTATATGAAAAATTGAAAGGGGAGATAAATAATGAATAAAATATTATTAGTTGTTGGCGGATTTGTTGGGGGTTATTGTGTTCATAGAAAGATAATGACAATTGCACTTACCGAGATGTTAGAGAAGGATTATCCTAAACCAAGATATACAAACTATCGTGATATAATAATAGGTACGAGAGAAGATGCAAGAGAAGTATTAGGTTTACTTCAGAATTTCATAGATAATTATGGTGTAGTTACCGTTGCTGATTTATTAGATTCAGTAGGAGAAACAAGTTCTATTATAGATGTTAAATATGGTTGGGTAACATCATTCGGTGCATATGTGGCAAAAGATAAAAATGGTTGGACACTTAAATTACCTAGACCAAGGTTGTTAGATAATGACACAAGTTATGTTCCATACTCGAAAAGGAGTAAATAATATGAATAGATATAAGCAGTTTGAAGAGAAATGCAAAGTGTGTCCTTGGAATACTATGTGTAGTGTGGAGTTGACTCAAGTGTTAGGATGTATGTCTGATAACGAAAAGGAGAATGACAAATGTCAACCGATCAAATGAGAAATGCTGTAGCCACTGTATATGCTGGTAGAAAATGGGCACTTAAAGTCAAGGTTATGAGTGATCATCAGGTACTTGCCATATATAAAAGATTTGTAAATTCCAAATTATTATAAAAAGAAAAGGGGAGAGGCCCATGAAAATTTTAACATTTACAGATAGAGAATCTGCTGAAGCAATTTTAAAGAGTCTTGATGTCTGTATACAATGTAAAGGAGTTGCCACAGTTGCAGACTTATATTACTATATAAATACTCCAACTTATTGTATGATGTATCCGGAATCACCTGACGATACTAAAATGGGATGGACTACTATAGATACAGCTAAGTTATCTAGAGATTTATACCACAATACTTATCGGTTAATGGTACCAGATCCTATAGCGTTAGATAAGCAATCTGGTCCAGTCGAACCAGTAGCATCAACAATTATTCTCAGTGAGGATTATATGATTGAATATGACCTTAAGGACGATGGTCAAGCCGCATTAACTGTAAAGGTTAAAAATGGACGTAATGAAAGAGTTATAAATGTACTTTTCGACGATATTGCAAAACTAGTTTATAAAATATTAATAATTGAAAGGGGTAATAAATAATGAATAAATTAACTACAATCAAAAATGTAGTAACATCCAAAGCAGGAAGAGGTCTGTTACAGATTAGAAAGGTTAGTCCAGAAATACT
>Ga0302271_10000231_pt1 | contig 52637 bp, 25 predicted proteins | sample III_Bog_N1_1_FD_198767 | JGI IMG/M metagenome (GOLD analysis project Ga0302271, IMG submission 198767) | Peat permafrost microbial communities from Stordalen Mire near Abisko, Sweden - III_Bog_N1_1 | ecosystem: Environmental > Terrestrial > Soil > Wetlands > Peat | place: Sweden: Abisko...
AACCCCAACCCCAACCCCAACCCCAACCCCAACCCCAACCCCAACCCCAACCCCAACCCCAGCAAACGCACAAAGGTTTGAATTAATGTACACTCTTGAAAAATTTAATAACATTTAGATAAATAAATAATTTAATGCTGATATTTTAGTAAATAGTCACAATACATTCAAATAAATATAAATACATACAAAAACTTTCCTTAATTAATTAAAGTTTTCAGCTAATTGCAGGAAAAGAAGAGGGGAAAAGATTTGTCTATCGTAAATGCTTAGAAATACTGTAATTATTAGGTTAATTAATTCGAGGGGGAGTAGAAGATTGCTTACTAATCTGAGGAACCTAAGCGATTAAAGGAAATTGATATTAAAGAGAGCTTTATTAGCGTAATTTTTTATCAAAATGAGAATAATAATTCTTGAAAAGCATGACATCTTTGCCATTAACATTTCTCTCAACTTCTTTGCACTTTTCAAAGTAATTTTTGTGTTGAACAAGAGGTGTTGAAATCAAATGACTAATTTGTTATTCCCTTTCTCCTCGTCCTTGCTTCTCAATGGTTCTTTTCAATAACTCACAATACTGATCCCAACCTTTCTCTTGCCGTTCCTTTTGTTGTTTTTTCTCTATTTCCCTTGCTTCAAAACTATCTTTGGAGTAATTTCGAGATCTAGTTTTGTTAATGTTTCCTATTTTGAGCTACCTTTAACATTTTAAGCTTTCACAAGCTGACAAAGGAGAGTGTTGTTAGGGTTCTTTGTGGTTGGAACTGAATCTTGATCTAGATCTATTCTACTAATCTCTTTCATAATATTTTCTAGAAACAGGGATTATTTCTTGCTCAGATTAGATTCTCTCAATATTTAAGTTAAAGCTTAAATTGTTTTTCTATTATTATTAAGTTTCTTCAAGATGATATTAAGGCTCTTTTCCAGACCAACTACTTGATCTTTAAGGCATGGAAAGTTTAAATGTTTTTGTTTTTAAGGTAAACTTACTAATAATTTCTTAATATTTAATGTATTTTAAAGAAAATCAAAAAGATTAATATAAAAAACCATTTCGAGTGGACTACAAAGAAATATTAATTTTAATGGTTCCCAAAATACAGGATTTATTGATATTGCTTCTCACTATTTCGCCTAACAAGAATAATTTGGAAAAAAGATGTAAAATCTGAAATTACTAATTTAACTATTGCTCATCAAGACTATTATTGGTTTAAAATACGTCACTCTGTCTATTCTTGATAACTAAAATACAAAATTCAAACTTTTTTTCTTTTAAGATTTCTTTTTGTTTGTTTTTTTGAAATTCAATCTAAACTCTGTTTTCTTTTAAGAATACATAGCCATTTTATGTTAAATTCAATACTATCAACAGTCTTTCATTTGCAAAAGAATCATTCATACAATAGAATGTACGCTAAGAATCCACAGCCTGGCTACCTGCAGAAAATACTAAAATTCAATCTTATAGGCCACACGTTTTACTGCTTTTGAAAATTCGAGGTGCTAGAATAATTTGGTTTGAATTAATTTTCTCTCAGCTAATTGTTTTTTTCTATTTTCTCTCGAAATTAAAGCACCGCGCGATGAGCGGTAGCTATTATAAGGAAAAAAGCAATGGAAGCATGCGATTTTTTTGTCATGAGTCTTGTCTATTCGCTGAAAATGTTCAATTATTAACAATCTAATAAATAACCTTATGCTTTCAATTTTTCCAATGGAAGGATAATAATCAATAAAAGAGAAATTCTTCTTTTTATGAGTCACAATCTTTCATAAAAAGTTGATATGTGAAAGACGAATAATAATCTATTTGAAGCCAATTTAAAGAGCATTATTTATTATAATAGCAATAGTTTTTTGGCCACATCCAAAAAGTTTTTGAGGTAATTATTGAATCGAAACAAAAAAGAAGATAATTTGAATATGAATAAAGATATGGATTTCTGGATGATAAAAATGAGAAATTATTAGGACATCAAAGGCAAAAATTCAGGGTAATATGAGGGGAAAAATAGATTTGTTCAAAATCTCTATTTTGTTTATGCTGCCAAACAATTATGCATTCTCAACTTTCGCTTCATTGAATCTCTCTCAATTATTATTTTCTTGCCCTTGATTCTTGTTCTCGAAGTACATGTAATCCATGAATAAAGCGGCTGCCATTAAAAGCGCTTTATCTTCTGGAGAAGAACCTTGAGGGAAACCAAGACTGAAGTTATCTGCGTCGCCTAGACATGCTTTAAGACAACCAGCAGACTTTTTTAGAAGTCTACCAATAAGATCTCCTGCAGCGTTGCGGATTTCAAAGTCAACTTCTTAGCATGACTAACAAGGGAATCCAGCACAGATAACACCAACTTGGCAGCAAGTTCCTGTGATGATGAACTTCAAGTTTCCTCTAGCATCTTCAACGTCACACCCAAGTGTACAGAAATAGCAAGGGTTTTTAATTTTCCCGAAGAAGGTGTTAGTTCCTCCTTCAACTAACGTCACTGACATCTAAGGCCTAGAGAAGCACAAACAAGTGCACTTAAACGGACGCTCAAGATGAAGGAAAAGAGTCTTATCGAAGTTTCCATTGTTGAATGCTCCTTCTTCGTTACTAACTTTCATGTTGAAGGGTCTGCAATCTCCTGGAAGGCATTGTCTTGCGCAGCATCCACTTTTCTCCTTGCACTTAAATAAAGTACGATTTCCTAATTTCTATCCATTAGCGTCAGCTTCAAACACCTTGTAAACATTAGGAGTCTCACATCCAGTTAGAGCTTCAAGAACTTCAAATTTCTACTTAATATAAAGTCCTTAAGCTGATGTGAGTTTTCCAAGTCCATTTTTGATTGATACAGTAACGATTTATTATTGAGGATGTCCACCACCTTGATTGAGATTATACAACTCTACACCTGGCATGCCTTAACCTTAGGCAGGATACATTGGTTGACCTTAAGGAGGATATCCTTGTTGTGGTTATCCATAGCCTTATTATGGAGGATAGCCTTATGGAGGATAGCCTTGTTGAGGTGGTTGGCCATATCCTTATTGCTGACCATAAGGTGGTTGTTGATATCCTTGTTGCATAATCTTAAAATCGTTGTTTTCCTAATACTTTAATTAATTGTAATTTAATTATTTATTTAGGAGTAAAAGCTACGAAGGTTGGTTTTCATGATTTCCTGAAACAATAGAAACACTAATGTAAGATTCTAATTATCTTTTTATTTCTCTCAATTCCCAACCGAAAATATTCAAAGCACATGATTCTATTTCATTTTCAAACTTGCAAATCAAAAATGAACAGAATACCCCTGATCTTAACCCTTGTGAGAATTAATAAATTTTATTGAGTTTCAAAAAACAAAAGAGAAAGATAAAACTAGTTTGAGCAGTCCTTTATTAAACATGTCAGACTAGTTTCATGGATCTAGAGGATTATGGCGATAATAGAGTCATATCGGAAGCACATTTTTTCTTCACTTTTACTATTAAAAAATTAAGCCTTCAGATAAATAACTCTACCATAAGTGTTGGAAACTAAATTCGAGAGGATACACATCTTGAAGGCATGAGTTAATTTTGTATTTTTATATCAAATAAACAATTCCCTTGCCTAGAATTGATTCTCTCATTAATAAAAAACTTGTCATATTTTTGAAGTAGAGTGTGCGAAATCGTAATAGTTTTCTTAGATTGATTGTGATTTATTTCCATGAAGTGAAAATCGTAATAGTTTTCATACATTTTTGTGTGATTTATCGCGCGATGGAGGTAGACAATGCTTTCTAAGATCTTAGAGTTCGATTTATTTTGATTCCTAATAAAATGTAGTGTATGAAATTAATTTTTCGATTTTATTTTGTTAATCTAGACAAAACAATAATAATATAAATTTTTCTTTGAATCCCAAGAATATTAGATTTCCTTGACGTTTTTTACATGCAAACATACAAATATAAATTACTTATGCTATTAGGAGCTGATACATTTCATTGCTTTGAAATTCATCTTCTCATATTTTGATAAAGTTAAATGCTTCTTCCCTTTTATCTGGTTTATTTTAAGTAATTATCGCTGGAGGAGCTTCAAATTACTGTTCAACTGGATATGGAGCATATCCGGGTTATTATTGTGGATAGGGTTAAGGATAAGAGTATTATTATTGTGGTTGTGGTGGGTAAGGAGTAGGATAACCATACAATTAAGGTTGAGGAGGGTATTGCACTGGATATCCTTGCTGTTATGGGTAGAAAGAGTTGTAATAAACGTTAGGATGCTACTAATACTATTGGAAAGAAAGATGAGGAGGGTAGAATTACTGCGTTAAAGGAGGTTGAGGATATAATTGGTTATTCACATTTGGCTAAGGGAGAATAAATGAATTGGGATTAATAATATTATTGTTCTAATTAGGATAATTAATGATGGCGTTGCTTAACGAAAAAGAATCAAGTTGTTGGTTAATTTATTTGATTTAGTTTACACGATCATCAGGTGTGCATAAAAGATTAGTATTCTTGCCAGAAATATCAATTTTCTATTATTCCTGCTCATTATTATGTTGGTTTTTCTTCAAGAACGAAAACGCATTAGTTTTTTTTACTGATTATTAGCTTTCCTAGAGGTTAGAAGGAGCTTGTTGAATTGAGCTAGGTGCCTCAGCTGTTTATTGAGGTTAGTTCTTCTTAATAAAATCAAATCCTTTCTTTTTTGGAGAGGAATCAATATTTTGAATTTAAGGATTCTTTGATTCGTTGTGGTTTTATTCCTGTTTTTGAGACATTTCTACAGGAATTTCTTCAATACGATTCGGCGAAGCAGAAGCAACTGTAGAGAGTAAATTGCTTTTAAACTCGAATTTTACATCAGCCTTGACAAAAATAAATATTTTTAAATCTAAATATTTTCAAACAAAAACAAGCTTACTGCATTCGAATTCATGATTGCTCCTGGATTACTCACTAAGATTGCAATTTAACTCAGTTCCTATTGGAAACTGCCATGAGGATCATTTGAAGGAGCAGGCGATGCTTGGATAACTGCTAAATGGTGTTTGAAGTAATTTTGATAATTTTCAAGCTTACGAATGAGCTCCTAAATCGCAAAGAGTGCCCGCTAATAACATAAATTAATCTAAGTTAGTACAAACACATAACACCAATGAATAAAATAGCTAAATTGTACCATTTTTTGTTGGAACTAGAGATCAGAATGCACTTTAGCAATAAGAATGCTACCAATCACAGGAGTTTAGCAATTATTTGCAGTTTAACAGAATTCATCTAGAGTGGCTTGATTCTATTTTAAACGCATCCCTCCTAGAGCAATAATCTCATCAACGGATTTATTCTCAAATTGACTATTTAACAATTTCAATTGTTAGTAAGATTTGAATGGATTTATTAAATAGAATGATCTATTTTATCTTAATTAAGAACAATCTACTAAAAAAACAATTAATTGGTGTTATTTTACATCAGGGGATTTTTTAGCTGATCAGGGGCAAGCAGTTCTAATTCGTTTTGAGGCTTAAATTACTTAGATATTGCAAGGTTCCTAATTTCAAAATAATTCTCATGTTTTAAGATTAAACGATGTCTTTATTTTTAATAATATTGTATTCGTTGCTTTGATGATATTATTTTTAATAATTGTTTGCTATTTTTGTTTACTTATTTATGGAATCTTTTGGTGCTTCAATTTTCTTTTCATTAGTTTATGTCTGAATCGAATCAGCTTTTTCAGGTACTTCATCGACAACCTGCTTCACATGGACAGCTGGTGGTAATTCTTTTTTTAAAAAGTTTGGCTTGCCCCTTTATTGCGCTGACTAAGAGACTACAACCTTCGATGGAGAGTCTTTTTCTTCCCAAATGGCTAAAAAAATTTAAGATAGCAAAACCCATATAATGGTTGAAAAATACAATTTTACATCCTCCATATGTTTTGTCTTGCTGCTAGGAAGATATCACTGGTATCTGCTGCTTAGTAGCCTACTCTACTACATGAGTTGTTTCCTCTTTCTTTTTAAATCTATTGAAATTGATCGCCATTATTATTTCTACCTATCTTTGTTTGTTTTTGTATTTATCAGCTATTATTTTTGATACTAGTTGGCTATTCTTACTCTTTAAATTAATTGGGTATTTTCTTTTATTGATAACCACGCAGGACTATTTAAGGGTTGAATTAAAAAATCCTCATGTACATGTTTTTTTTTCTTTGCTAATTAATTACGATAACAATAGATTTAATTTAATTTCTGATAATGGGTAAAATATGATGTCAACTGTTGATTTTTGAAAATAATAAAAGGAAAATTCACATTTTCTTTTTTTCATTTTAAAATCTACCTAATTAAACTCCTTTTAGAAAAATTAAAAATAACTTAGCATAAGACAAATTGACTTTATTATACATTTTCCAAAAAGATTAGTATTTTATATCTGTGTTTTTTGTCAAATTTGGAACAAAAAATAATGATCTTCCTATTGACAAAAAAATACTATTTCCCATCCATTCTTTTTCTTTGATTTATTTGTAATTTTGATTCAAAATTCAACTATATTAACAATAAAAGCTATCTCAAATATTAAACACAAAATAATTTGAATAGCCATTCATTTACTCCTCAACTTCAAGCACAACTTCTCAGTTATCTTAAAATGAAACTTTAATTTTTCCAAAAGCTGAACTCTTCCTTGCAAGACTCATTTTTTCAAATTTACGTCTAAAGAAATTTAACTTCTTTTCGACATCATAGTAGTTTGGACTCTCTGCTTGTCTGTAACTACTTTGGAACTCTGCTTTACTCTTTCCTAAAGGTTTCTATTGCAACTGTTGGCTAAGCTATTCTGGATATGATAATTTGATTGTCATTGAAGGTCTCTTCGTTTAGGGAGAATGTAAAAATGGAGAAGTGCTTTGAATTGGTTAACCTTACTATTACTCAAAATATGAAGGATTATCATAATCCCTATCAGGATCATCTTGATATCTTGATTCGTCAGCTGATTTAGATAACAGCTCTTCCACTCTCAGATTTACATCGGATACTTATTTACAAAGTTGGTTATCAACTTCTTCTTATTCTTGTTCTGTCAGATGAGAGGACAGTCTCTGTGATAAATCACTTTATTTCTACTTATAAAGATCGAACAATCCAGATAAATTGATGAGATACCTTCTCTGTAATAGTTCAAAGAGTATCTTTATCTTCGCTTACTGGAATTTCTCATTCACACTCAGAAGCTAAGAGATGTCTCCTAAAGGATTCTAATCATCATAGATATCTTCTGCTTGATCTTGCTATTGCTGTTGTGGCTACAATAGCATTGCTTGATACTGCTATTGCTACACATATTATGCTTGTGATAATTGAGCTTAAAGCTAATTTGATTACTGCATCGAATGCTAATATGCCTCAGTTGTTTTGTTGAGTTCTTCCTTGAGAGAATTGATTTAATTTTGCTATTGCTAGGAGCTTCTCTGGAATTGATTCACTTATGTCTCTAAGTTCTAATTTGTCACTTGTATATTATTGATTTGTTAAATCTGCTTCTTCTCTTCTTTTTGTTTATTTTATATTTATTCTCTTAGAGCTTCTGCTTCTTAGCCATTTACTGCAATCGATCGATCACGGAGAGCAGATAGTACACTCCATTTTTACCTTAGCAATGCAGCTGATAGGATAGTGCAGAAATGATCAGCTGCTCCGAGTCTATTTACAACCTTCAAGTTATCTGCTCCTATTTTACTTAAAATACCTTAAACTCCACCTGTTTCTTCTTCTTTTCTGGAGTCTGCTTAGCTAGAAATAAGCTATTAAGCGAGATTTAAAGAACTATTTTGTGAATTATGCTGATATTGACTTTGAGAACCAGCAGATCCAAATTACTATGGAGGCTAAGGAGGCAATCCAAATGATCGCCTTGAGAATTCCATAGGCATCTAGTTTGCATACGATTAAGGGAATTATGGAATCTAATGATCAGAAGCTTATGAGGAAGACACAGACGAAGCTACATTGAGAGCGGCTTTTTTCAGAACTTCAAAAGATATTCTGATATCCGAAATCGCAAATATCTATTATGCAACTCGTTTTTCATAAAGAATCGAGTTCGCATCGAAGGCGCTCTCTCTCAGTACATCGTAAGCAAATTGCAGTTACTTTATTCTCAACGAATCCATGTTGATAAGCTTGAAAAGTGCTTGCATTTTGATGCTCGTTTTGAGCAAACCAACTCGGTACAGAATCTTCTCAAATCCAGTTTGTAGTTATCGTTTTAATGCAGCTTGCTGTTTTTCTTGAACGATTAGCAAAAACGCATTCAAATTGCTTGTTTTCAACTCCACTTTCTAATCACAGTAGTCTTTTTTTTGAAAAAACAAAACCAAAATTAATTAATTGAAAATCTCTAGCATAAAATAATATTAGTTTACTTGTAAGCGCTTTCCATGCTTGATTTCTATGACATTGATGCACAATAGCAAAGAGTCGCTAGAGTTTCTGCTATGCAATCGATGTCATGAGATTACTGAAACTCTCTTAATATTAATCAAAGTGAATGCTCTATCTCCACTGAGAAAGAACCATTGATTTTAGTTTTATTTCTTCTCGTTCTCTGATTCTGATACAATTTAGCAGTCTCATGTGTTTATTTCCGTAGTTTTTAAGTGCGGTTATTCCCAATTATGAAGATCCATTTAGTTTCCCAGAGACTATTTAGACAAATCGAGACATAACTGCCGATTACTGTTGTTAAAGAATGACATCAAATTTACATTAAATTGACAAAAAAATAAAATCTAATTTACTCTGTAGATTTGTTTATATTTGGTGTAGTATTTCGCCTCAAGATTAGCGAATTTCCATTTCCACAATGAAGCAAAGTACGATCTTAATATGACACTGCTAGCTTTTCGTTAGATCATGTGCAATCCTTCTCTCTACTGTCTCTCGAATAAGCTTCTGATTCTCTCCAGCAATCTTTTTAATTTACAATTCAAAAATATCATTAAACAACTCAGATCATTTTCTGATAAGTATTCTCTTATTTTACATGACTAATTTCTTTGTTTTCTAAGTCTAACTCGCTGATCCCATTTTCTAGAGGACTGTGCTTTCAAAGTTATCTTTAATCTTCTTATCAACATTTTCGAACAATTTCGTAACGAGATTCCAATGTTCGAATCTCTTTTGATCAGCACTGACTGTTCGCCATTTCAAAAAGAGCTTCTAAGGTACACCCATAGTTTTCTTAAGTAGTATGTAAATTGCTTTCTTTTTAGCAATTTCAGCTCCTCTCTTCATTCCTTTGATATTATTCAAGAAATCTCTTATGGGTCTCGTAAATATATTGGCCATTTAAGATTAGAATACAGCAACTCTTCTTCTTTCTTCGACATTCACTGGCACAGGCAGGCCTTTCCACTGTTAAATTTTTGACAAAGATTTCATTAAAATACTTGAAAGTAATCTAAAACGAATTCGACATCATTACCTTTTAAAACAACGTCATCTATTATCCAACATTAAGCTCGAGAAGTTTCTTAAAGAATTAGTATTAATATCTCTTGATGGAAGAATTCTTCTTAAACGCTCTTAGAATCTATCGCAGTTTATCAGAACCTTAACTATTAATTGTATTTTTTAAAGTCTTAATCATCATCTTGCGTGTCTCATCACCTAGTCTAGCGAATCTTACTGTTTACACCCAGGAACGGAAGGCATTTTCGACATTTCCCTTGGATGCTGCGAACAATTTCTCAAGAACCTTCGCTTTGAGCGTTTCGTCTTTCGAATTTTACAACAAAACAGCTGTTTTGCCTCGCAAACTTAGTTGAAGTATTTCGAACATCTCAATAACCTTGCGACATTTCTCAGCTTGCTTCACAGATCTATGCAGATTTATCCAACTAGAAAAAGCTTTTTATTCCTATTCAATCATAAAAAGTTATTATTCTCAACTGAAAATATCCCTTGATGGGAGTGATTATCTAAAAATATTATAAAAAATGGCGTACCTTTGTGCGAGCGATATCGACTAGCTTCTGCAGACTTTTATTCTTAACTGAGCATTCCCTATTAAATTCAAATGCATTCTTAATATTCCCAGACATCGTTTTGTTAATTGCTTCAAATAATTCCATGGTTTTTCTGCACTTTGAATTCTATTTAAACTGTTTTGTTTCTGAAGACCATCTAAGGAAGAGTTTCTTATGATCACTCATTGTCAGATCAACTAGCCTCTACAAGCAATCTTTCTTTATCATGAGCCCTAAAGTTAATTAGTTTTTAATGGGATCAAAGAAACTTCTCAAACGACGTGTCGAGAATTATGCAATTGTTCTTTCAAACTTTTAAGCCCGAATCATCTCAGAACCTGGTATCAACACAGGCAATGACTTCCACTTTAAGAACACTCTCATTTATGATCCAACAGAAGTATCCAGGAGCTTTCCAAAGAATTGATTTTATATTTTTCTGATATTTCTGAATTTGAGGAAGGCTTGTAAAGTTCTTCTGATTCCACCTACAGTAGATTTTCCTTAAGCTGCGACAAGTTGCTAAATAATTCTTTTTCTCATCTCATCTGACACAACGCTATCGAAAACAAATTTCTTCCAAGTTTGAATTGCCTTTCGAGCTCCTGCATATTGAGTTTCTACAAGTTTATCGAGATACTTTTGTTTAAGGTCGAGAGCTCTGCTACTTTCGAATACTGATGCCATGTTAGTCGATAAACTCATTTGAAGTTGTTCAAAGAATTTAAGAGTGAGAGCGATTCTAAAAATAGAAAAAAGAGTTTATTTTAAGGATTTGTTAAGAACTAATTTTACCTATTTAAAGCCGTTCCTGGCTGATCAAAATTCCATCTGTCAAATGCACTTTTAAGAACTCCATTTGTTTTAAGCCCAAGACGAGATACTGCACATTTTTTAGTTTCTTCTGCTCTTTGTTTGAATCTACTAAGAGAATCCAGAAGCTACCTCATTCTGTCAGAAGAAATCGTTGCCATTTTATTTGCAAAGAGATGTATTTTTTCTTTAGGCATTCTATCTGGCAAGTGCCTCCACTTTTTAAAAAAATAAAAATTGTTATTAATATTGTACTTTTCTCTGAATATTGGTAACTACCTTTTAGAAAATAGAAGCTGTTTCTGTTTATTTGACAATCCCAAGTCTCTTGAAGAGTGCATTAGCAAGTTTCTGCAGCTTCATGTCAGTGTGGAATGTAGTTAAAGCATACAATTAATTTTTCCTTTTCTTAGCTAAAAGTTCTTCGCTCAGTCTATGAAGTGCTACTTTCTTTAGTTAGTCTTTATAATGGCAGGATTAGATATTTTAAAGCCAAAGACTCCATGCAGTTTTTCTCATGTTCTGATGAATATCAATAATTTTTTTAAGCGCTGATACTCTATGCTTATGCTGCCCAACTGATGAAAATACACTGAAGGATGTAAATTATGTTAGCATTGCGTTCAGAGTATTAAACAGTTCAATAGTTTTTCTACATTTTCCAACTTTTTTCTCACTGTCTGAAATTTAAGACCATTTCAGGAACATTCTCTTATGAGAAGACATAGTCTTATTCAACATCTCACGCATAGTTACTTTCTTTTTTTAATTAAAAAAGCAAAAAATATATTTATTAAATGAGAACAATCATATTCCTTGATTTACCTTCCTTTCTTCAGCTTCCCTGTAAAAGAATTAGAAACTTTCGTACGCCTATTTAATAGGTCGTTGCTGTATTCTATGGAGAGACTGCTCAAATCGAACACACTTTGCTTTTTCCTCTGCATCTACAGGAACTGGAAGTCCCTTCCATTTAAGGAAAACTTTCACCATTTTACCAGCAGAAGTTGCAAACAGTTGATCGAATACGTTTTTCTTAATTTTTTGCATTCGACAAAACTTCTAAAATGACGAGAGTGTCTTACGAAACCTACTTGTACCACTTGACCTTAGATTATCCTACATTCTTTGAATCATTTGACGTTATTTGCCATCTTTTGCAATTTTTTCATATTGAATCACAGCTTTCCAATTCTTAAACGCATTTGAAGTCCTGTTTGTAGAAATCGTGAGAAGTTTAGAAATAACTTTTTCAACAATAACTCGTTCTTTATCAGTCCTTAGAACAAACGAAGCGTTCGAGGAAAGCACTCCAAGTAATGTTTCAAAGAGGCTAATAGTTGTCTAGCATCGTTTGATAATTTTCTCAGTGCTAACCATTGTTTTCCACTCAATAAACGCTCTTCTGTTTGCAGACATTGTCTTGCTAAATAATTTCTACAGGGAAACATGTTTAACTTAATCAGCATCGTGTTTGACATCTTTCAGGCAGTCCATGAGAATACGTTCTCTTTTTAAAGCAAATCTTTGCATTTTAATAAGGAAAAAGTTCGCTGGAACCAAAGAAGGACTAGGCACTGTCTACCATTTCTTGAACAACGTCATGGACTATCCAATGTTTGTACTGAATAGCTGTTTGAAAAAATTAGTTTAAATCATCCTCATTCTCTAATTGATTTGGAACTATTTCAGTGCTTTCCTTAGATGTGTAGTTCCATTATTTTTCAAAGAATCAACCATTCTTCTCAGAATGTCTTTGTACTTCCCATCGAATATCTTGCAGAATTATACACCTTATCTCCATTTCATGAGACTATCCCTTAGTTGTTTATTTCTATTGTTGCTAAGTTTATAGACAACTTTCTCAATCATCGCAGCAGATTTAGAAGTTTTTATGAGGCCAAGACTTGAAGAAGTTAAAAGGACATTGAGTTGAGAGAAAAACTCCAGAGTTAATCTGCATTTCCTAAATTGCAAATGCTGCGTAGTCTACTAACGCCAGGAGACAAACATTCGCTTGTGATTATGAATTGATTTCTCCATGAGTACAACGATGGCTTTCTTCTTACACCAATCTGCTTTTTTTGAAAAATCTTCAAAAATATCAAGTGGCTGTCTGAGTTTGGCTTCAGCGAAATTTTAAAGTTTCGTTTAGAATTTCGCGAAATTCAGCTTGGACTATGCATCAGTTATTTGAGGCAGGTACTTTAAATTAATACAACAAATAGCATAAGTCAATCAATTATTTGTAAAAAAACAAATAAATTAGTATTTTACTTTCCATTTGGAGAAAACAGCATACACCTATCCCACACCTGAGCCTAATATTCTGTCAATGAATAATTTCTTGACTAACTCGATATTGGTGTGCTGTTTCACTTTCCTGAGTACAGCAGCTTAATTCGCTTTATTCAGATTCTCTTCAAGTTTCAGTAGCATCCGGAGTGCTAATTGTTTTCTTTTGTCACTTAAGTGTGATAAGGCTAAGAAACTTTTCCATTTTTAGATTGCAGCATGCTAATTATTTTATGCTGTGTTAAGTAGTTTCGAAATTGCCTTGCTTTTCTTTCGAGTGTCATCCTAGCTTCCGAGAATCGGTTGAAGGTTACCTTTGTTGTTATGTTCGAAAACAATTATTAGTTTTGATACTTTTTGCTAAAATAAAAAATACCTTTTATCAACGTTGATAAAGCTGCCATTACTCCTTCAATTACTTGCGCTTAACTAAGCTTCTTTCTTTCATCTTTGGCAGCCTGCAATCTGAGTAAGGCGTCCTTAAAAAACAAATAATATTTTTATGTCAAAATTTCAGAATAATATTCTTACTCTTTGAAGTGTTTTCTATGTGTTAACGAGTTTAACAACTGCTCTATTTTTAAGTCTTTCAGCTTCACTTCTGGCATGCTTAAGCTTTTCAAAGAATGTTTTTAGAGATACTTCTGCGAATGTACCCATTTTTCCTTGAAATTTGTTTGATTCTTTAGGAAAGTTTCTGTTCGGAAGATTCATTAATCTCACCATCAGTTTTCGTGTTTCTTCTCTTTTTCTCTTGTCCATCTTAACAAAAACAACAACAAAGCTTCAATAAAGCATGTTTATTCCAAATTGTTTTTTAAAAATTGTAGAAATTTAAAATATTATGAGAGATATTTTATGATTATTTATCCTTACGAATTTGAAAAGAACAAATTAGTGCTTGGTTATTCTCATGTGAAGTTTGAATTGCTAAAGAGCACTTATCAGCATTTTATCACTTGATGTATCAGATTATTCTTGCAATTGCTTTAGACCTGTGCGCTTAACCATTTCTTCTTCTACTTCTTCCTCTGCTCTCTGCTCTTAAGCAATACCCCTCCATCTATCGAATATGATCTGCTTATATCGCTTGAAATTTCCACCAATTTTTTCAAGTGCCTAGACTTTTCTTCTGAGGTTTAGATTGTACTACACAAACAGCTCTAAGTTATTTGACATTTTATCATTAACTTGCTGAAATAGACTCAAAACATGTCTGCATCTTAACTGCTGTTTAAGAGCACGTACTGTATTTCTCCACTACAAAAATGATTTCTTATGCTTTGACATGGACTTGTTGATCATCGCTATGGCAGCTTGATTCTTGGATGAAAAAATATTCAAATTAATATTTTAAAAATAAGATAATAATTAAAAAACTAATTAGATTTTTCTATACTTTGAGTGACAGAGCTTCTTGATAAGTCGACTGAATAGTCTAGAATGATCTTCTTATGGAAGACTCAGCGAATAAATGCAGTCCTCTTTCAAACTTTGCGACTCTGATCTTGTACTCTTGATTTTCAGGAATTGGGATGTTTTTCCATTTTGTAAACAAATTCAGAATCTTCCCTGCTTGCGTATCTAAAAGCTTATTGAATACTCGATGCTTCACAAGCTCAATACGGTAATATTTGTGAAATGACCTGAGTGCCCTCCCTGTAGACTAATTCTGAGAAGTTTTTAGAAAATCAATCATACGAGTGATCATCTAACTCTACGAAGAATCCAACATCATATTGTTGAACTTTTCGTCTTAGTTCCATTTCCGCCAAAAGAAGAAGTATCTGTAATTTTTCTTTTTCCACTGATCGACCATCTTCAGGAATATTGCTCGCATTTTATCAGCATCTTTGTCGTTGAGGAGAATCACTGAAGTCTTTGTAATCAGAGTCTACTAAAGGCTCTCGAATAATTTCATTGTTTCTCTACATCTTCTGATCATTTTATCCCTTTCTACCATCTATCTCCACTCAATAAATGACCTTCTATTCGATGACATCGTCTTCTACATCATAGTATGCATCGTCCTTGATTTTGTTTATTCAGCAGATTGTTTAATTTCTTTAAGTTAATCCAAGGGACCTCTTATCCTTTTCATTGCGAATCTTTGCATTCCTCCTTGGAATAAGTTAGCTGGCAATACTGTCCTCGCAGGGATATCCACCCATTTCCTGAAGACTGTCGAGAGCTACCCTGCATTTGTACTCAGCAAGCTCTTAAAGAAGCTAATTTAAACTTTTTTGATTCGCATGTGAATGTAGAATTATCTCAAACTTGATCGTAGCTTCCCTCGTTTCCCAAGGCGCAACTAGCTGTCGAGATTCTATAGCATCATCGTGACAACTCCTCTGTTTAGTTTCATCATAGAAGATTGGATTCTCCATCTTTTTAGCATATCCCTTTAGTATTATGTTGCATTAGATATCCACTTGGAAATTGCCTTTGCTTTGATCGCTGCTTGTTTGTCATGCTTCAAAGGGCCAAGTGCTTAAACACCAATGAGCTCATTGAGTCTCTCCATAAACTTGCCAACTTGCTAGAACTTCTTGAATTATTTTTCATCTCGAATGAATTGTAGCCATCTCAGAAACAGTCTCTTATTATCACCCATGGTTTTACTCATCAACTGCACCATAGCTCTTCTCTTAGCTGTGTTGGCCATATCGTTGATCTCACTCATTCCAGTGATGAATAGTCTTCCCTTTCGCTTTGCGAGCTAGAATAATCCCTCCTCCATCTGTGTAAATGTAAAATGTGTCAATAAATAACCTTTCCATTTAACTTATCTAACATCCTTACCTTGACTCTCTTATCATTAGGATCGAGTATCCTAGGGAGACTCTTCCATGCTTAGAACACAGTTTTTGCTCCTTCAAACCCTGATTTTTTGAGAATATCGAAAAACTTCTATTTGAGTCTCATCGTCTTTGTGAAGAATTTCAGTTTCTTCATGGATCGTTTTTTATCAACTTTTTTGAGTTTTTTCTCTAATTCCAAGATCATTTTCGCACAGAATCTAATCCGCTATTTCTTCTTCTCAATGTTTTAAAGAGCGAGTCTTTTCATTTTCTTCTTCGCGTTGTTTTCCCATCTCTTCCAATATTCATCTAATTAGTTTAGTTTCTTTCCTAGCAGAGATTCGTCATAAGGATTTCGGATTAAATTCCTTAATCGCCAATAAGCCTGAATTTCAAAGCAAAATACATCATAACTGCATGCATAGATAACATATTTAAAACTTTAAACTTACAATTTCAGGGGTGATTTTGGCAAATAGAACGAGCTTGTTGATAACATTCTTGACATGCACCTAGTTAGATCTCACTTTCCATCGATAGAAGAATTCCTTTTTCTTCAAATCAGCTGGGAAATGCTAAGAGAACAGCGCAATTAATATTCTTCCTCTAACTTTTTCACTTCCTATCATGCGTTTTCTTTCTTTTTGCATTCCTCCTTTCCTTATCTCATTGAAGTATCCTTAAACCTAAAAATCACATAATTGTCTTTGTTGCCTTCACTTTGAAATCATTTTTGGGCTTACTCTTTTATAGAGAGTTGCCTTGAGCGAAATCGCGAAGAATTTCATTATTTTCTTTTGTTGATAGAGCTTCGAAGTGACTAAAGAATCTTCCCTCCCTCTTGGTAACTGAGAATTGCTGCATAAAGAACACTTAAGAATATAAAAAGCAATAACTTTATGACTTACCCATTTGATAGTGTCAAAGCAGAAGAAAACTGGTTGTTGTATTTTTGAAGGAAGTTATCTACTCTCCGCCTTCTGTAAGTGTCAATATTTGACTGCAAGACTTCACTAAAAACGAAAATAAATTAAAGTTTAAAATATTACTAAACGTAATTGCATGTGTATGTGTTTACCTCACGCTATCAGCTATTGTCTGATTTCCATATTGCTTCCTCAGCCGAATGATATCAGACATTGCTTAATCATACTAAGAAAATTATGAGAATCATAATAATTATTTTCGCATTTTAATCCTACCTATTAATCTTCATCCGAAGAAAGCACTTGATCTATGATTGCCTTGATCTTCTCCCTCGGTCTAAAAATCAGTTAATCATTAAACCTTTGTAGTCTATGAATGCGCTGAATTGATTGATTTACTCTGCAAACATGGATGCGAGAGGAGAACTTTGAATCTTTGATTTTCTTGTGAATTATTTCAAATTAGAAATACTTCCTTCTAGTTTTTTGATTTTCAAATTTATTGGGCGAGAGAGCTCTCATCTCTGCATGCGCCCCACCAATAACTTCAATCAACATATAAAAGACTTAAAAAACTTGAATGTTAAATAAGAATTATTAATCAGCCAGCAAAGATTTCCATACAATTAATTAAATCTTGTTGGAAGAAAAATTTCGTCCCAGAAAATTGAATCTATTATTATTTTTATATTGTAAAATGAATAACATTTTTCAAATAATTTTAATCACCTAAATCAAGAAAATAATATATATAGGAGAAGATCATATCTAATTTCCTTTCAATATAAAAACTATTACGTTTAATTAGAGACATATCTTATTTTAAAATAATCTTTTCGATCTCGCAAAATCATTAGCTAAATTGAATGCAGTAATAAACACTGAAGAAATTAATAATCTTTGCGCATAATAATCCTATTTCATCAAAAACAATTAATATTCTAAGTTTTTTTGAAGCCAAATCATGGATCTAATATATAATAAAAACAGTATAATGGAAACAAATATTCTCGCAGATTAGCAAGCATACTACAAAATCATTGAAAGGGTCAAACTATTTGAAAAAGGAGCAAATGATAAAATTTAACAGGAGTATTTCAATCGACCTTCATTTAAAGCTGTGTTCTCACCAGTTAAAACAATCAGCTAGGGATATTATGGCAGCGATGCTTTAAAGATAGAATTTCAGAAAGTTTCTGAAAAATATCCTGAAGTCACAGATGTTTTAGGTGACGGAAATTGTTTTTATCGCTCATTTATGTTCTCCTTCTTTCTCAGCTTATTTTCACATGAGTCCTGTACTCAAATCGAGAGAGCAAAGCGAATAATCAAACTCATTCTTGAAGTTGAGGATATATAATTTGACTAAGACACCTCTCTGTATGCTCCTCATGGCCGAATGAGTTTGCATGAAGCTAAAGATTTCTTCATTATGTTCATAAATAACTAATTCTAGTCTGATTAGCTATTTTCACCAGTAGATTTTCGTGATTTTTATGCATCCAATTACTTCTTTGATTGCTCTTCGATTATCATCTGTCGACTCAAAATACTCAAGGAATTCAAGAAAAATATCTTCAATCCGAAGCTTACTTTTTTTTTGGATCCTGATAAAAAAAGGGAGATTCCTGAGCTTCTATTGAGATATGGCTCGCAAGCAGAAGATGTTATACTTAAATTGTCTGCTCAGGTAAAAGAAATTACAGGCTACTTTTGTTAGCATTTTTTTAGCAAATTATTCGATTATTTTTGATAACATTTTTGATAAAAATAGGCATTTAACACGAATCTTAAAGTTCAAAGCTGTTACTCTTAATATCCAATAATCGTCCAACATGAAGTTGAAATCAATCCATTTTATTAGCAAGAAGGAACTGTGGAAGTAACTTTATTTTACACTGGAGGGCATTACATGGCGTTCTGTGATTATTCTCTTAAAAATAATGACATAGATGATCCAATAAAGGAAATCGAAAAAATAAATGGGTAGAATAATATTCCTGATCATGAAGAAGACCTTAAATTGAATAATAACATAGCTGTTCCAATAAAGGAAAGCGAATATATTAATGGGAAGAAGAATGGTATTCCTCATTAAGAAGAAAACCATAAATTGAATAATGAAATAGCTATTCCAATAAAAATAAAGGAAATCGAAAACGTTGATGGGAAGAAGAATGATCAAGAAGAAGAAGAAGAATTTATCAATTCTAATAGAAATAATAGCTGTGATCAAGATAAGAATGCTAATATTTTGTTGGAAATATCTTCAAATAAAGCAGAGTAACAAGATGAAGAAAGGATAATTGAATTAGAAAATAGTATTGATGAGGATTCTAAAATAAGCGATTTTATGGAATTCCACAATAACTAATATAACAAGCTAGAAAACAAAAATGAGCATAAAATCAGTAAAGAGCTGAAGAAAGATAATGATAAGGTGAAATAGAAAACAGAAGAAGAATCAATCTATCAATCTAGCATGTAATTTCTTTCTTCTTTTTTAATTAAATTCGCTCTTATTTCTTGAATGTGATGTTTAAATTTGTAAAAATGCGAAGGTTCTAATCCAAGTCGGTCATCATTGTACCATCTGAAGCTTCGAATATTCCGTAAGATTGTCTTTAGTATTTGACATTAAAAACAAATATTTTAGAATTATTAGAAATGTTTTTGTGTTAATAATTACATTTTTGTTGTTGTTTGATTTAGAACTCAGCAAGACTTTGAAAATCAAACTATTAATTCTTTCTAAGCTTCCACAATCTCATCATAAAAAGCATGTCTGTCATGCAGTTCAGACGAAAAACTCAATGAATTCGAGTTAGACCAAAATCTTAAAGGCTATCTTTGTCATAGATGTAGTGATGCATATGGAATAGTATCATCAATGAAGTTTTTTCGCATTTATTCTAGCTCTTTAGCAATGGATTTTATAATGCACAATATTCAATGAGAAATCTATCTTAACACATACTTTCTTTCTTTTTTTGAGAATTATTTATTCATCTTACCTAAATATTGAATTATTTTCTTCTAACAACAAAGAGTTTAAGATTTTAACTATCATTTTAATATTTAGAAAAGTTGTTTAGATTAGAATACATTATTTACAATTTAAAGAATATAAAAACTCGATTGGTTCAACCATGACACATCTCTATATTTCCAACATTGATTTTAACCAACTGATTCTGTCAACGAATTTTAATTCAAAACCAAGCATCACTTTATTACTCCAATTCAACGAGTGATGACTCTTCCCAATATTTCACATCAGACAGCATCGAATTAAACAGAAATAAGCAATTAATTTGTCATATTTGCTTTTCGTTTGGTCATTATTCCACTCAGGAAAAACATTCTAGCCATACAAATCTTCTGTTATCGCTCCAGGACACTTCAGAGAATTCAAATTTCTAAAAAAAATACAAAATAAAATGGTCAAATTTCTATGTCAATTCTAGTATTTCAATAGGAATATTTTTTATTCTTGATTGCTTTAACACATTCTCCCTTCCTCGGATTCCCCCCAAAATGATAGCTCTGGTCTTTAAAATCTCCAGGTTTTCTTCTAAAACTCCAAGATCTCAACTCAATTTAATATCAAAATCAAATATATCATGTTTTAAGTTACCAAATTTTCAAAGCTTTCAATTGTTTACATCAGATTAAATCTATTATTGTCTAGATAAAATCAAACATAATAAAATCAAAATATAAGTCGAATTTTTAGTGTTTTGGAGTTCTTTCTTAGCCATAAGGCAACAATACTCTCTCCTCTCTACATCTATCTGCCAATCAATGTATCTAAAATATTATATTTCGTCTATCCATTGATTTTAAAGTTAAAATCATCAACCTATTGATTCAAATACATTCTGCTCTTAAAAAATAAGCGAGAGAAAAGATAAATATTTTTGGGAGAATCAAGCATTCTTCCTCTTGGAAATCAATAATTTGAAATGAAATTGAAGTAGAAAAATATATCAGTTATCTAGCTTTAAATATCAGAAACTGGAATGTGAATTTGGGAGAAAACATATAACAAAAGAACAAAAACTAATAATCTCATAAAATAAATATATCAAATGGATCAAAAAAATAAAGGAAAGAAAGGAGCTGCTACCGATGCTAAGGCTGATCCAGTCGTCGCTGATCCTAAGGTCCCCGCTGGTGACAAGGGCAAAAAAGATGACAACAAGAAAGGTGGTGGAAAAAAAGGTGGAAAGTGATTTATGAAAAAAATCACTTTTTTATCAGAAATTATTGTTTTTATGTTGCATTTTTAATCATACTTTAACTGATAAATATTACTTATGAAAATAATTGATTTCTTTTATATGGGGATGGAAGTTGAAATTGAAAAGAAGATGAGATAATATTAAGATGGGGAGGGGATTTTAATTAAGGAAATAAGAAAAAATAACTCGATATAAAGAAAATAATCAATCAAGGAAAAGGATAGGATGTTCATTACTTGGAACAACAAACAATTAATAATAATAATTTATTCATCTTATCTTCTAGTTTCTTATTGTGTTTGGAGAGACCCAAGAAGTTTTGCCATTTTTTCTTTTCAACTTTATGTAACAAACCAATCTAAATATAGAATAACTTATCATCCATAATCCTAAGAAGATTATTTTATATTTTGAGAAACAATCCTCACCATTTTGCTGCAAGATATGTTAACTTCGAATTCAGTTCACAATGATTATAACTCTTAAGTCGATAGTTCTCGATAATAAAAATGGACTTTCTTGCTATGTTTTATTTTGAATCAAAGACTTAAAAACATGTGAAAATCATTTTAATATGATTTTTCCAAAAATAGCTGAAGCCCACAAAGGATAATCGTCAATTTCTTCATGTTCAAAATAATTAATTTGAAGCTTGATTTCTTTCTTCCTTTCTAAGGATCAGTGTCCTATTAATTTAAAAATATTATACCTAGGAAAAACTAAATAATTGCAGAATCAATATCTTCTGTGTAAGAGCATTCTATTCATATTTATTGTAGTTTATAAATCGGAGTAAATTCTCATCATTTCTTAAGGTTCTTGCAGAGAGGATCAATACAATTACTGCAGAGAAAGAGAGAAGTTATCCTGATAACTAAGATCCCACAGCTATTTTAGTATTTTAAAAGATTAAAATCTAGCAAATACTGTCACATATCTAAGAATTCGATCTTCTCAAATGAGTTTACCAATGCAAAACTCAAGCTCTTTCTTGGGTTTTGTACCTTCCATGGTTATTCAACATCTCCTCCATAAAAGTCGAATAGCAGAAAAAAACGCAACAGCATTAATCTCCTAGCTTCCTGAACAATAATCTCTTAAATCAGTTGTAATGTTCGCAGATATTAGTGGATTTACAAACCTCACAGAAACACTCACTAAAAAAGGGCCGGAAGGTGCTGAAATCATTGCATTTGCTCTGAATCGTTATATGGAGCTGATGGTTAAAGAAATTGGTCGTTCAGGTGGAGATATTTTTAAATTCGCTGGTGATGCAATGATTGTTGTTTGGCCTCCTCCGAAAGAAGAAGCCTAATTAAAAAATACATGTAGATAAGCAGTCTAAGCAGCATTGTCGATTTAATCTAAGCTAGACAATATGAATATCACTAATGGCGTGAAACTGTCTGTTAAAATTGGATTCGGGGTAGGGGATTTCACAATAATTTATGTTGGAGGCATCTTTGGAAGAGCAGAATACCTTCCTGCTGGTGATCCTTTGACTTAAGCCTTTGCGAGTGAGCACGCAGCAGAAAGTGGTGGAGTAGTTAACTGCAGTGAGTAGATATATGAATACATCAAGGAGAATTTTGTAGTCAACATAAAAGATCCACAACACAAGATTTATTAAGTCAAAAAAGTTGAAAAAAAGGTCATGGTAAGCTGTTTACAAAAAATGAATCTTTTTAAACTGAAAAGAAGATATTATCTTGCTGCAATATTATTATTTTACAATAACCAAAATAATTGCTTAGAGTTTCTATTAACTATTCTTTTTATTTTTTAAGGTAAAAGCCGATGCATAAATCATCAAAGACAGTTTACAGAGTGTTGACATAGAAAAAATTAAATCCTCTGTATACCAGTACATCCCAAGATCCCTCCAAGCCTACATTCAATACGAACAAGAACAATGGAGCTCTGAACTTCGTATGGTGACAATTCTATTTATGAACATTGGAATCGATCTTTCTGATTGTGCTAAAGCAGAAGGTCTGAACAAGATTCAAAAAGTTATCCAAGATATTTAGAAATGCGTGTACATGTATGAAGGCTCGCTGAATAAATTTCTCATGGACGACAAGGGTTCTACTTTGATTGTGGTATTCGGTCTCCCTCCAATCACACATTAAGATGATGCTGTACGTGCGGTTCTGTGTTCGTATGCTATCAAAAAACAACTGAGTAACGTTATTTGATGCTTTGTTGATTGTTTATTAATTGTACGCCTTGACCTTTCAGAGCAAGATAATTGTAAATGCAGTATTGGTGTTGGTACTGGTCTTGTTTTCGCAGGAGTTGTTGGTACAAGTGGAAACAGAAGAGAATATTCTGTTCTTGGTGATAGTGTTAATCTCTCAGCACGTATGATGCAGAAGGCTTGCTCCGAACAAGATGACAAATTTAAAATATTATGTTCTGAGTCGACCGTTCGACATGCCTCTCATAAAATCTCGTTTATGTACAAAGAGAGTAGCTATTTCAAGGTACAAACTAGAATTTCACTTAAACAATTAAAATTCCTAACTTTTACGAACTTTCTTAGGGAAAAGCCAACCCGATCCCTGTTTATGCGCCCCTCGATCTTGAAGACACAGAAATTACTAAAATTGATCGGGAGAATAAATTTCCATCCCTGCGAACTCATTTATTTTCTTTCCCGATGGATCCTCAAGAAAAACCTAAGAAAATGGAGTTCTTCAACTACATGAAGGGGCAATCCAAGAGCTTAAAGGATGCAGAGGATTTCATCAGGAAGTTTAGGGATTTTACATTCCCCAAAGGCTGTTTGATAATTAGCGGAGAAATGGGTGTTGGTAAGAGTCTTTTATTGAGGAAACTGATCTACTCGACACAAAATCAAATCGACAGGAACAAAAATATTATTTACAAATATAATGAACGGTTTTCGATTCTTGTTTCAAACTTAGATCCTTCTAATAAATTTAAAAAAATGAATATCATGAGATACATCCTACGTCAAGTCATCGAAACAATCGAGAGTCGTATCGATGAGACAGGCAACAGGAAAAGTATCACCTAATTCATAGATTCTTAGAACTGTAATTAGAATTATTCAAACAATTAAATGTTGGTGTTATTTTGTTTTTTTTGTTTATTTTTTGAATTTTATTTTTATTTTTCTTCTGTGTTTTCTAGTTCAATCTGAAAAACTAAAAGAATCTCAAGTAGTCCATGGATACATTGAAACATTCAAGGAAATATGCGGGATCGTCTAGCGTGATTACGTGGAGAACTTCCCTCCTCCAATAGATAAAACACCTGAGGACTAATTCAAGAGAAAATTTAAAGAAGAAACTTAAATTTTATCGAGACTAGCGTTAGAAATATTTTCCTTATACTTCCAATAACCCTTGAAAGACAAACGAAAAAGTAATTCCAATCAATTCTCATCTAACTATTCTTTAATTTCAAACACTTTCCCCCTCTCTTTCCCTTTTAGACTCAGCTATTTCCGCTTCAAGTTTAGAATCTTCCTCAGGGTCACAGCTCCGAAACTCCGTGGACTACAATCGATATGAGAAATTAAAAGACACAAAGAATATAATAGCACCCTTGATTATTTGCTTAGATGATCTCCAATATGCTGATACATATTCCTTTTAAGTTATTGGCGAACTAATTAAGAACTTCAATCAAGTCTTCATTGTTGGAGCATTGCGAGATTCACAATTAGAAAAACCAATATTTCCTCATCCGTTTTTAGCATCCCAAGAAAAGATATTCGAAGAAGGAATTGACAATATCCAGAGATAACTCAATAAAATTGAATTCACTGACTTCGGAAATAAAGGTAAAAAATCATCATTCATGACAATAAATTACTTATTATTTTTGCATTAACAGAAAGTGAGCTATTCATGAGGATATAATTAAACAACTTGCCAATGGATAAGATTAAGGAAGTTGTCCAAAAAGTATTTGGATTGAACAAAATCTTGTATGCAGATAAAATTCTGCAATCAAGTGCAAGCCAGTAGCAGCACATAGAATAAGGGACTCAAGTAATAGACTAGCACAATCTCAGCGGATTGCACTATATGGAAATTGCGAATAATGCCTAGCACAATATGGAAAACAAAAAGCAATTAGAAGCTGAGGAAGGAATGAAAATAAAGTTTGCGAAGTATGAAAAAGATGGGTTCAGCTATTTGTTTTTCTCGAAAATCAAGGGATAACTCGTCAAAGAGCCAGACTATTTCTTCCATAATTTCCTTTATTACAAGACCTAGGGGAATCCTTTACTTGCACTTCATTTCATTCAAAATCTGATTGCTTAAGAGCTGCTTCTTATTAAAGATGTAAATTTCTTCGCACCAGTTGAAGAAAGAGGCCCTGATGGAGCACTTAAACCTGAAATTGAAGAACAAAAGAGGAAATATAACGAAATGATTAAGGATGTTGGATATATCACTGGACACTTGAAAAAAGCTATTCTTCTTGAAGATCTCATTACAATAGACGTTCCTCAATGTAAGAAATTTTCTTTCATGTAACATTCTAATGGACTAATGATTCATTTGTGTACATAGGTAAATACAATATAAACACTCCTATGATAGACAAGCTTGGTATTCTGGATTAATTGGTTCTGAAGATTGCAAGTGTAATTGGAGACATCTTCGACATCTAAACTCTATTGTAAGTGCATCCCTTTGGCAATGTCATCAAGCCTGAGAAATTAGTTGAGACATTGCAAGCACTTGAACAGCAAAATTTTCTAGAAATAGTCAACTAAAACACGAATAATATTTTCTACAGATTCTCGCATTTATTCGTTAGGGAGACGCTCTACTAAAGATTGATTTATCAATAGCGTCGCTAAGTGCATTTAGTTGTAGCAGAGGCACTTTAAAACTCTATTTCTCTTCCACACAACTAAGAAGATGATATTGAAAAGCTCAAATACTAATGGGTCCTCGGGGAGGGTAACGTAAGGAATACGGTTATTTTCAATATTTTTTCTTCTTCTAAAATAATTCTTTTAAATAGAAAGATATTTCTGTCACAGAGCTTCCACACAAAGCTAAGAGATCTATCATAGTCAAGAGAATCTAATCTCAGTTATTTGAGACTCAAAACAGCTCCAGTACTATTATTAAGTAGGATTATCTTGAGAAAAAATCAGACTACAGCAAATACAGCTGGGCAAAACGATATGTTGTGATGAACACCAAAGATATCAGGTGAGTTGAGATAGTTATTTATTCCAAAAATGTCTTATCGAATGTTTATCACAGATACTATTATACAGTGGAAGACTCTAAAGATAAGCCAGACGAATATCTAGGTGCCATTCCCCTTCGATTTATCTATGAAGTGAATATGCTCGATCCTAAAGAGTACAAAAGAAAGGATTTCCCTTTCAGAATTTAAGCCAGCACATGGTATAAAAAGACTAAGCAACAACTTAAAAGAGACTTTAGTTTCTCAGCATGTTCAAAGGAAGAGTATGAAGTAAGAAACTGAGAGGATTTCTGATGTTGTTGTTGCTTGATGATTTTAATTTATTTTTGATAAAAATTTGAAGGAGTGGTACATCTATTTGAACATTGCCAAAACTAAGGCGATTCAAGATGAATTCCACAGGGAATACGGCAAAGTTAATATTCTGAAAGGAGCGTAGGAATTTGATATCTAACTCCGATCGTTTATTGAGTAAAAGCGTGTCTAAGTTAGCTAAAAAAGTACAGAAAACAATAAACTTCGCAAGATGGATGTATCATCAGTTAAAAGTCCAATGTCAAAATTGCATAAAATGAAAGAAAAGGAAATGTAAGAGAAATATCAAACAATCGAGACATATTTGTATTAGATCTTTATTGATTTGAAATTCAAGGAAAAAGGAAGAAGAAAGAGGAGCAAATCAATTGACACAAGATCTCACAATGCAGCAGAACTAAGATAACTTAAAGAATAAAGTCAATACTTTCCTTAAAAAAGGCATGATGCTGTTCTTCACACATCTATTCAGCTAGACTAGTCGTCGCAGTGGAGAACGAGTAGAATTTGGTGCAAATGAAGATCAATTTTTAGATTCTCCAGGTTAAATCTCCCATAAACGAGAAAAGCAAGCAATATCTTATCCTGAAGAAGACGATACACACCGTAAATTATCTATTGATTCAGAGTCCATGAATGACTCTAGAATCATTATGAATATGGATTTCTCCCATTAAATGTCCTCAACTAATTCAAATTTAGACGCAGAATTTCTCTCGATAAAAAAACGAGTTACGATTCTTCCAAATAACTCAGACCTTTAAACAGCGCCCTCCTAAGCTATTCCAAAGTCAAAGACTTAGAGGAAATCTATTTTACTTAATTTAAAAGCAGCAGGAGGGTAAGATACTCCAAGTTCAATGCAATTAATAGCAGATGCAGTGATTTAATAAAATAAATATTAAACTCCACCTTTAGGATAGTTACCTAATATTACCACAAAAGACATTCCTTCTAAGGAGAGTTCAAGTGATAACGAGAATTCAAAGAAACAACCAGATAGATAAGATAAGGATACTTTAAAACAAGATTCAGCAGCAAATTCACCTTCTGAACCTTAAAAGTCTTTTGGTTTTTAAAATGGAAATATCCCAAATAAATCAATATTTGCCACCAACTAACTTCCAAATAACGCAGGGAATCTAAGTTTATTTGCACCTGCTTAACATACTAACTCAGTAACTCAGCTAAATGCAGCTAACATTAATACAACAATCCAAGCTTTGTCTTAATAAACAAACAACTTGAACTTCACTAAAGACTCCAACAAAGAAACTGAGAAGGATGTTCTTTAAAATGGTTATATTTCTCAAACTAGGAGCTAACGAAATAGTATCGAAAGTATTGGACAACCTAACAAACCAGGATTAAGTGGTTTTGCCAAACAACCAGAGAAAAAAAGATCCATAACTCTTATTAATCCAATTTCTTTCTCATCAGCGCTCAATACTAATAATAATACTAATACTACTTCTAATTCGAATACTTAAGTAACATTTACTCCATTAATGATGGGTGGTAGTTTCAGTGCAGTAAATGGATCTGATACCTAACGAAGGCGTTAGTCTATGTTGTCAGCCCTCTCGAATAATCCATTTCTAAGTAGCAGTTTTAATACAAATGTGAATAATTCCCTTTCACTTGGAAACAATGAAAATGCTAATTTCCCTCGATTTGGGAAACAAGAAATTGATATCTCATAACTGAAAACATCACACTACATCGACGATCAAACTTAAACTCGCAGCACTGACGAACAAATGACATATTAAACTAAAAAAATGTTTGACTTTTAAACCGATGTATCAGATGAAGACAAAGCAAATCGGTTGATTGGCTCTAATGATAGTATTCAGCATCGAATAATGACTTCCTCTGGGAATCTAATGCACGACAATAACAAAAAAAACACCAGCAAAGAAACCCTGGGTAACAGCAAAGACAGTAAGAGTCTAAGCAGAGAAACTCTCGCAGCTAATCATGAGAATATGAACTCCAGCAAAGAAACTATGCGTTCGGCGAGATAACTTGCTGCTTCGAACCTCTCAAGTAGTTAATTCTTCGCTGAAGGTAAGTGTTTTTATTCACACAATTCAAGTCAATTCAACACTTTTTTGATATTTTTGTTGTAATATTTTCAGGCATGTTTAAAGTCCAAGCACTATGCCAATCGATATCAATCAAGGGCGACTTTAATGTTACTAAAGATGAAATCTGTGATGCTTCTCTGAATCGGCAAAAAAAAGAAGTTGTGACTATTCATAAAGGAAACTAATAAGCAATTTTCTTGAGATCAAATTTTAATTTTATTAACAACCCTTTGTTAAATATCTTCTCTCCAACAAAGATCGAATCGGTTCCTTCTGAACCTCGTCATCGCATAGATATCAAAGAAGCAGAACAGCTATCTCTAGAATCTCAAGATCCCTTGTTTAAAGAATCTAAAGATTTTCGCTCATAATATCTTTTTTCTCGATAAAATCCTCTTCTCCTTTACTCCAAAGCAGTTGTAGATGAAGGAGACAACACACCTGTCTCTGAAAGTCAGCTATTTTGATTTTTCAAATCCAAATTCTTTATATTGTTCATTTCTACTTTTTGTTGATTATTTATCTTATCATTCGTTTACCTCTTCTTTTATTCACAAAAAAATACAAGATTTCTCACCACAAAGAATTTCATTCAAAATAATTGATTATTCAAAAAAAACATTAATGCTCTTCTTTCAAATAATTCACTTTGAACACCAAAAAAGGCAACAAGATAGACAAAAATTACAAGATAAAATAGGTCTTAAAGTCTAAAATATCATAACTAAAAGGAAAATACTGTGAAATTTATTTATTTGTTTTTTGATGTTGTTATATTTATGATTTATTGTTTTATTTTTTTAAGTTAGTTTGTATTTCAATATTCGTTTATGAGAGAGAGAGGAGATTATGAGAGCGAGTAATAATTGATGTGAATATTTTTAATAAAATCAAGAGGGTGATTTGAGTTTTCACAGTTACAATAATGATCATTTTTCGATAATTTTCATAGATTTTTTTAAAATGAAATGAGATTTTTTTTTTCTCAGAAAAGGTAATATCTTCAAGTTCTTTTAGTTTAACGAATGGAAGCATGCAAACCAGGTTTCTTAGGAATGAAATGTGTTTAGTTTGGGCATAACTAAGAATCACTGGTATTGATGCCTAATAGTGGATTAAAAAACTTGAACTTCTGATATGTTTGTTGTTGTTTTTTTCCCCCCCCTTTTCTTTTTATTGTTTCTAATTTTATTCTTTTTAATTTATTTTTTGAGCGTTAGGAACCTTGGGAGGAGGGGAGAAGAGATTCTATTGAAACAGATAATAATTTAACAATATTTCAAGTGTTTAATTATTATTTCCTATTTAAATTTGAATAAGTTAGTTAGCTTTTCTGCGTGAGAGAAACAACTCAAAGAAAAGTGATAAATTAATTTTTTTTGATTCAATCTTTTAACAAAGAAGTGAAAGCACAATGAAAGAAAGCAACAAGCCTTAGTTTTTCATTATTTCGTTATGAATTTTTTAAAATACCTCGGAAATCAATTCTTAATGCATTCAAGAATTCGAAATGCTTAGTTTTTACAGTAGAAGTGCGCATGCACGCATCCCAGAAGACTTTCTCATTATGAATTCACTGTCCCATTGTAGTTTGTTTCAGAATTACTCCAAGACATTTGACCTTGAATGGTCTTAAGAGAAGAAACATCTACACTCAAAAATGTTGTCATAAATACATTCAAAATAACAATAAATGAACTGAAATATTGTTTTAACGAGCTGAAAGATTATGTATTGACTCATCTTAACTTCTCGATATGAAAGAAGAAGAGAAGAAAGATGCTTAAAATATCAATATTGATAAGAAAGATCTAAATAAATTGAATTCAATAAAGAAAATATCATGATTGATACAATAACAATAAATTAACAATAAAAAACACAACTATTCTTGAATATCAACAACAAGAAATGGCTAATACTTGAAATAATTTGGTAAAATATGAAAAATATGAAATTATACGGAGAGGATTCGTCAGTTAGGAATTAATTTAAATTTTTTCTTTAATTAAAAAGTAACAAAATAGCGAAGTGAAAAAATTCAAAGAAGAAGATTAATAATTAAAAAAATCTTATGAAAATGATGATTTTCACTGTTATTACAATCAGCAATACATTGTTAGCAGTTAATTTCTAAAGACAATACGAATCAAAAAAAAAAGAGTTAACTGCCTTTTAATTTTTACAATCAAAAAATAATCAAGTTTTTTTTTAATTAAGGCATTCCCCTTGATTATTGAAGAAACTTTAATATTTTCCCTTTCCCCATTGAAGCTTCTCTCTTTTGCAATTAACCGCGCACAAATTAATTGCAAAATAAAATTAAACAACAAGGGGGAATCAGTTCAAAAGAAAAGAAGGAGAAAGATATGGAAGACGTTTTTTATCTTGTTATTCAAGTGATGGTACACGCCCCTGAGTTTTTATTGCATCCCAATCTTCCTTGGCATTTCCTTCTAGCAACAGTGTGCGTTAATGCAACCATGTAATTGGCTTGTTTAAAACATGCAAGCTAATATATGATACATGTTTAAAAACTTCTAAGATTTAATGGCATTTTGTAAACAAAACATTTTGTAAACGTCTATGTTCATCTCTCTTTCAATCAATCAATACAATGAACGATAAAAAGAATAAAAAACAAAGAAATATAAATATCAGCATAAACTTAAAGAGAGAATAGAATAGAATTCCTCTTTCCTGAAATTAAAGTAAGGATAAATACTGTCAAATAAAAAAACCAGATCGTTCTGGTTTAAAACTTAAATAAAAAAAAAAAAAAACAATGAAAAAAAGAAAAAAAAATGAAATTTTTCTATGGACAAAATTAAATTAGTTAGTAACTCTAAAAAAAGCTAATTCGTGCTTGATTTGTAGATCTTAGATAATGAAAATTAATTAAAAACAGATTTTTTTAAGTTAAGTAGGATTTTTAGGAATGGAAGTTGAAAAGAAAGAATCGAAAACAAGCAATGCCTTGGTGGAAAGTAAGCAACTCTTAGAGAGTTTCCAAGAGACTAAGCAAGTGACTGAGAATAAAGCAGATGAGGAAGATAAGGGAGCAATTAAATTCACTTAGAAACTGCATGATAAGCATGGATTTTTAGGTAATCTATTTGAATGTAAAATCATAATAGATGGCTTGCAGTTTAAGTCTGTAGAGCATTACTATCAGGCAATGAAATATGAAGGAACTAAGAAGTTTGAAGTTGTTAGAAGAGCAGGAAAACCTATCGATGCTCATAAACTAGCGTAAAAGAAGGATATACCTAAAAATAAAGATTGGAATGATCTGAAGATTGTTTACATGAGAAAAGCGATTCAAGCGAAGTTTGATTAGAATGAAGGACTCAAAAAGCAATTAATCGAGACTGGTAACTAATCTCTACTTGATATGACATCTAATCATAAATTCTGGGCTATGGGAGATAAAGAAGCAGGCTAGAATTTCAATGGAAAGATTCTTGAGGCTATCAGAGCTTAGTATAATAAGGATAAAGCAGAAGATGTAGCTATTGAAGCATGAGAGAATATATTGAGATGAGTATGTAAGGAAATGTAATTCGTGTAAATAAACAGTATTTTAGAATAACCCCTAATTGTATTACCAAGAGATATTTCATTGATATTTTGTGATAAATGTGTTAACATTTTTTATCAAATAAATCTGTTAATCGTTCGTTTGACTGATTAAGTTTATTATTACTTTGTACTTTTTAGATCTGTTAAATTATTCTTATTAATAAGATCATGTTTTTGTAGGAAAAAAGAAAATCTTTTTCTTTTGAGATGAGTTAGCCTGCAGCAATTTTGATCAATTGTATTGAATAGCCTATCTTGAAATGACAATTTTTAAATTTGTACTTAAAAATAGCTTTAATGAAATTAATTATGAAATAATAGAACGAATAGCATTTTGAATTAATTGAAAGATTAAAAATAAAATAATAATTAAAATTAAAATTGAAATGAGTTAATTGTGATTGATTTGTAAGATAAATGTTAGCTGTTGAACATGATTTCAGTAGTACATATTTAGAGGAAAAACCAATATTTTATTATAATTTCTTCTGTTTTAAGCAGTTTTTTCATTTGATACTTATGCCATTTTAATTATATTGATAACCACTTTTTTAGTAGTTTTTCATGATAATTTCAAGTTTTTAGCTATTTTAAAGATTCATTCTCCATAAACATTATTTATGGCTTAGCATTGCTTTGTGAGGCTTTAAAAATACTCTAGATAATTGTCTGTCCAGATGCATTCTCAGTTATTTTGCTATTCTCTTAAATTTCATTCATAAAAAGAAGAGTAAAGAAGATTTCAATGATATGAAGAATAAACTATTAATAAAGATAAAAGCTAATATTTAATATCCTATTTTTTTCTTTTCTGATCAGTGATTTGTTTTTTTTATTGATATGAGAAATTAATAAATTATCATTTACTATCCACCACTTTGATTTGAAATTCATTTAATGTACTTGTAATAAATTATAATAAAAAGTAATACAAAAACAATTAAAAGATGAAAATGATATTTTTCATTTATCATAATTTTCAAGCATTATTTAATTCCTTTTTTTGTGTGTGTTATTAGGTTAAAATGTTTCATGAGATTATTTCGATGAAAGACCTACATTTTAAAATATGATAATAAAAAATAATCTTCAAAAAGAATAGCTATTGTTGCTAAAACGACTAAATTTATTTAATTCACATTGTACAAAAATGTTTATTTAAGCATCTTTATATCAAAGCATACCTCTGCAATACAACCCTAATTATCAGTTAGTCCTCTTCGCAGTAATGCTGAGACTATCTAACTTCAATAAAAGAAAAAACAATTTGAAAAGTAGATTTAATTTAGGTTTTTGAAAAACAGTTTGACACAAAACAAATCTGCTATTCATTTAGAAGTGTACAATTGCTTTAAAGGATAAGATAAGACACTATTTTTTGATTAAGCTAGAAGAAATAGAAATTTCTTTGCTTTTTTTAGAGAAATCAATTTTTTAATTAAATGCTAATTTATTATATCGATAGGATTTATTATTGTCAATTGCTAATAAAGATAGCCAAAATACCATTAACAACAGATGGTAATAGAAAGCTATTCTCTTATTAACAGGGCGATTGGAGTAATTAATTATATAACTTTAATTCTCTAGGACTATGAAGTTCATTCTAGCATGGTATATTTATCAAAGAATTTGTAGAGGATTCTTTTATTATTTCTGTGTTAATTATGATTATTACGAATTCCTTACTCAAAATAGAATTTCGGCAGAAAAATTTTATTAATAAACTTAATCCTGGTTTCTTTGTAAAATTAATCATTTTCCCCTTTATGACCCAAACTGGAGTCCTTTTGTTCTAGGATCTCTGATGTTAATTTTATCTAATAATTGTAATTAGATCTTTATTAATTCATTTCGAGGTTATTAAGTGCTTCATCACTTACTCCAAATAGATGTTTAATTGATTCTATTCGTGTTTTCAGGGGATTAGCTTTGAAAAAAACCTTATTTTCTTTATTTATCCTGGTGAACAAGATCCTCTCAGCACTTAAGATGAAGATGTCGCAGCTAAATTCGAGATTGCAATTATTCGGTTTTCAAAATAAAGGTAATAAATAAAATATAAAATAATCCAAAATACTATATTAAATCAAAATATTTCTCAAAGAAGATAGGTATAAATCAGATCGGATAATTCGTCAAAGATTGATAATTAATTCAATAAAAAAACAATTATTTCCAAAACAAAAACAAACTAAAAAATCAAACTTATTTTTGCTATGCCATACAGACACATAAAATCGTTTGCTGACATTCTTCAAAACGAAGTCACTCGCTTTAAATACAATGGATTTCATTAAATCACAGCATTCGCATAATTTTTCGCTTTCTTTTATTTCGGACCTGAAATAATCCAAACACTTTGGAGATTTTTCCTTACACTGGGTGAATGGAGGAATGTATTCCTTTTAATTGGCACACTAGGAACGTTTTTGATGCAATCAATAACAAATCTCACGTGGTGTCTAGTCTACAAGCTTAATCTACCATATTTCGAGCAATATAAAGTTACTGATATGCCATGGCCATGGGAATAACCAAAAGAAAAATGGATCCCCTACAGAAATAGAATGTTCAAATTTTTATTCATAAATTATGTTATCATGCCAAGCATATCAACGACACTTACGTATATCGATGGATACTAGAATCTTAATTACAAGCCGGAGAATTTCCCTTCGAAATTGGTGATCATTGCATAATTCTGCTTCTTCGTTCTTTGTGAAGATTGCGTATTTTACATCACGCATAGATTGTTTCATTGGGGACCGTTGTACAAGTATCATAAAGTTCATCATGAACATGCTAATTCGATTAGCTGCACTGCTTCACATACACATCCTGTGAACTACATATTTAGTAGTTTTCTCTCATTTATCTCTGGATACTTGGTTCTTGGGACGAGAGTACACTATTCGACATTTGTGTTATGGAGCCTTTGGCGTGTGATGGAGACTGCTGATGTTCACTGTGGATATTATTTCCCTTGGAGCATGTTCAGAGTGTTTCCATTCAGTGCAAATGCTGACTTTCACAGTTTCCATCATACAACGAATCTTGGAAATTATGCATCTTCATTTACTTATATGGATACTTTGTTTGGAACAAGTAAAGATTACTTTGACTATAAAGCTCTGGAAGATGAAAAGAAGGCTAAGGAAGAATAGATAAATGGATACAAGAAAGTAAATGGAAAGAAGATTGAGTGATGATGATTATGATGAAGATAATGGATTTATGTATTTATTTTTTGTTTGTTATCTAGCATTTGTAATATTGAACTGATTTTAATACAAGATCAGATTTTTAGCTAACAACACATAGATTTCTATCGTAATTTTTTATAATACCAAGCTTTTTTATTCACATAAGCTGCCATAAAAAGTAATTAAAATCAACATTACTGCATATAAATAACTTTAAAAACAAATTGAAAAAACTGTTTTGGGAATTAGATTCTTTTTCAATGATGGATAACACCTTCATTTAATCTTCTCCTTGTTTTTTTAGCCATCTTCACAAACCTTCTCTCATTTTTAGCTCCAGTATGCTACACCATTTTCTTGAAGATCCCCTCATTCTTACCAACCAAATCATATGGAGTTCCTTATTCGATGATTTATCCCTTCTCAAGGACAATCACTTCATCATATTCTGCAATGGTCAGCAATCTATGACGAACAATTTGAAGTTGCTTCATCTAAAACGAGAATCTTACTCTTTTTTAAAATTGCCCTTCCAAGACAAATTAGTTATTTTTATCCAGTGCTCAGAAGACTGCATTAACTATAGATCTTAGTTTCAAGACCATCAATGAAACTCTTCACAAGTTCTGAAACATCAACAACAACAAAAAGCACAGATTTTTAAAATAGTAAAATTTATTAAAAACACAAGCAAACTTACATTTTAAGTGAATATCTTTAAGAGCACTCCATATTTGATAATCAGTGTATTTGCAAAGAGGATCTAAATTTTAGCGAATGGTTCCAGAGAATATAAACGGAAGTTAAGGAATGATGCTTAAAATTTCTCTCAGATGGTTTAGTTACACATCATGTATTGAATGCCCATCAATTTAAATAAACTCTTCACTAATGCTATTTTCTTCATCATATTTGGCTGATTTGTCTTGAAGCTCTAATTTAGTGGAATGTTGATGCTTTTACTCGATATCTCCCATAGTTGCCATAGTAATTGCCTTTTAGTTGATAGCACTTTCAGTTTATAATGACATCAACGAGGTCAATTTCTGTTGCTTTGTAGATTCAATGACAAACATTCTAAATAAAGCCTGCACAATGGAGGATTTCCCTGCACCTGTTCTACCTACGATTCCTACTTTTTTCCCAGGAGAAATTTTGAAAGAAACTCTATTTAAAGTTGGCATTAAATCGTCTCGATATCGCATATGAACATTGTGGAAAAAAAATTCTCCTTTTTGCAAGAAACTTGTGTCTGGAGTGTTTTATCCTGATTATTTCGGAGAATGGACAATGGATTAGTATTCTTGCTCGATATTTGTCATATTTATTGTCCTCTAAGCACTTGCCATCACAACTTCGAGTTGAATTATTGATCTGAAATAACATACAACAAAAAGGTTATTCTAAGTTGTTTAAAAGTTTTTTTAATTCAAGCAGTCCAGACTAAAGCTTGGAACTGAGACTAATGAAGAAGGAAATGATCTATCCAAGGTTCGATCCAGAAGAATTCATGAATATTGCAATGAAAATACCAATTATGGAAGAAATCTACGCAAGCAGAGTCACATACAATCCAAACCCTCACGCTGAATACCAGAATGACAGTGTAGATCGTAATTCTTAGTTAAGCAGTTAGTTTAACTACTGTCCAAACTTCTCTTGCTGATTGTAGACATTAATAGAACATAGACCATTCATGCTGGAAGAAAAATAAGAAAGAGTGTTTGAATTCAGGCTCATTTCCAGTTCCTTTGTTCCTGTGATAACCCCTTTGGATATCAAGAAAAACACGCAGAGGAAGATTACCATGATGATGGTTACAATCAAGAAATAAGGATTAAGGTATGAAATCGAAACAATGAGGACTAGTGAGTTGCAGATAACTTCCAAAGAGTCGATTAAGGCTTTGGAAAGTCCGATATCGAGATTGCTAAGATCATTTGAGAATCTGCTAACTATCTTCCCACTGGGAATTGAGTCAAAGTAGCTAATTTTAGCATTTAGGATTTATTTCATCATTGCATTATGGATGTTGTTATTGATATCATTGAGGATAATGACAACTAGCCCTCTTTTAAGTAGAATTGCAATAAAATATACACCTACGATGATCCCCAAATCACATAAAGTATCATCCATTTCTGAAGTGTGTCCTTCCTCTGATTGAAAAGTCCCTAGAGTCTTTGTGAAAAGTACATAGACTAATTCCCCAGCAATAAAAGCAGCCAACGCAACAGGAATCAAACACTTAAATGTAGAGAATCTTAAATAGTCTGAACAAGTGTTCATATTCACATTTATTTTTTCATCGAGTTGAGTTTCCATTTCCTAATTATTCCTATTGCCTTCATCTGCTGGAGGGAAAGGAGTCTTCATTGGAGAACTGATTTCTAATTTGATTTCTTCTTGCTTTTCTATTTTATTAACTGCTGAATTGTTGCAGATTGTAATTGATGTTTTTCTGTGCTGATTTGCTGCCATTGGAGAGAACATCGACTCACTCATTGACTCTTATTTTGATTCTTCTTGATCAAAGTGCTTTTGACCACTAATTTCAATACGAATTGATTTAATTGTCTCACTATCTGATAAACTCTTTTTGATGACACTGCCTTCCAGTAAAATAACTTAGTCCGACTATTTGATTATGTCTTGTATCACTGTTTTTCCTTTCAAAAATACTCTTATCGCCTTCTCAAAAACGATCTTTGCAACCTTGAATGAGAAAATATCCAAAACAAGAAGATTTTAAGATTTTCTATAAAAATGTTAATAATGTTTAAAATTGTTTACTTTTGTGTCTAGAGCAGACAGTGGGTCATCTAGCAGATATATATCAGCTTAGGAGTAAAGCGCTCTAGCAAGTGAAATCCTTGACCTCTATCCACCACTAAGATTTCACCCTCCTTCAACTAATTTCGTCAGATCACCTTGAATTTAATTCTCGATATCTGCTCTTAGCTAGAAGCTTCAATCACTTGATGATATAGATGATCATCATAGTTTTTTCCAAAAAGAATGTTCTCCCGTATGGTCATGTCAAAAATGTATGATTCTTAGTCAACATATGCAATTTTTCCTCGACTCTAAAATATCCCTTTGAAATAAGCCATTTCTTGAGCAAAATAAATTAATAATGAAGATTTCCCAGAGCTGAGAGGACCAATTAACACTACCCTCTATCCAGGGGTGATATTTAAATTTATGTCTGAAAGCACAGGCTCTGAGTCTTTCTCCCAATAACCAAAAAAATTCTTAAGATGAATTTCACCAACCTCTAGCTTATTAAGCTCCTCTGGATTGTCCTCTCCTTCCTCGGAAGTTTAATGATCTGCAATTAGTTTCAAAATGTAGGTAATTCTAGAATAAATAGTAATAATAAAAGTTTACCCAAGGAGATCATCTTTGGCGATATAACATTTAAAATCTAAACTATTCTGAGAATCACAAACTTGAATTCAAGAATGCCTGCGACTCCTGATCCACTTGGAAGCACAATATCTTATCTCAGAAAGATGAAGAGATCTAACGTTGAAAATGTGTTGGCTAAAGTCAAGCTGAAGGGGTCTCCATAAACAGACACAACCACAATAATTATTGTACGCGCCACGAACCCAGATGACATGCTTATGGAATTATCAACTAACTAAGTTAGTTTTGTTTATAAAAGATACTTCAATTCTTGACTACGAAGAGTCTGAGTTAGTTCGATAAATGCTGTTTCCCAGGCGTATATCTTAATAAGTCGAATTCCTTCTAGAATCTCTTTTGTGAGTTTGATACGTTGATCTATTGTTGTAGCTTTCTTCACAAAAAAGCGTTTACCGATACTTGCTAGGATCATTTATAAAGGAACACAAGCTACTATGTATCCTATTCCAGCAAGAGAATAGTACCCGAATCTATTCAAACAAGGAAAAATTACTATTACTACACACAATTTGATTATATTTTAGAAATCAAAACATCAAAATGAAATCAGAAATCTACCTGAGATAGGAGATCACACTTACAGCAACAAACGGAAATATGAGAATAGGTAATTTGACAACTTCCATGAGTTTGAATTCGATGACTTTTAGATTGCTAGCAAAAATATTTATTAATTTTCCTGGACTTTATTTCTACAGAGTGCTCGCTGAGAATTATGCTATTTTGGAATGAATTAACTTAATAACCACTCGGAAGATCTAGTAGATATTTAATAATACCCTATTTGCATGCTAATCGAATAGACTGACAAGAACCAACGATAAGGAGATAAATGATGCATTTAGGTAAACAGAATTATCTTAATTATCACTTAAGCTATTTAACAGCATTCCTATTGAAATTGAAGAAAAGAGTTTAACAGCGAAGAAGCACATGATCAACAAGAGCATCAATAGGAAATCTTTCCAGAAGAACTAGAAGATTATTGACAAAATGCTAAAAATATCGAAAGGACATCCGTGTTATTTACATTTTGCATTTTTATTCTCATACAGTTTGTTAAATTGATCGAAGCACTGTTCTATCTTCTACTCTTGCAAGAGTTCTGGGATATCAGAGACTTACAAACGAGAAACCTTTTTTAGCTTTTTGAAGCACTAAATTAATATTTTCAGGTAATCGATCATTAATATTTAGGAAATTCTCCAAGTGTTCATATTAAAATCTAGATTCTTCTGTTTATCGAACGGAACAAAAATGTCATTCTTTCGAGGGACATCGTTGATTTAACATGATATGAGGTCTGCTTATGTAGGACCCCCTGCTGAAATCTATATCTCATTTTTAATGCTAAAATCAGAGTTCTTGATGATTTAATTTCCTAGCTCAATCTCAATGTTTTTATCATTTTCTGATTTTAAAACGATTCCATTTTTTTCATTCTCAGTGTTGCTTTTCTGTTCACACTGACCTTCGATTTTATTGTATTGTTTTAACATTTTAAATTCTTTTTATTGTATTTATTACAAAAAAATATTAAAACAATTACATAGGAATCCTTATTGAAATAGAAGACTCCTTCTTCTTAAATAAGTTAGAACTAAAAATAAGGATACAAAAAGCTAATGATCGAATTTACTGGCTTGTTTACACTCACTCGAATTAATTTTGGTTTTTTTTGAGAAACATAAACAAATTAAGTCAGGAAAAGAAAAAGATCTTAGGTAAATCGAACCACTTTATTGATTAGAAAAAAATGGTCTAAAAATGGAGAAAAATAGGACCTCACTTTTACTTCAAAAATTACAAAAACTACAAATCAAAGCAATTCCAATTAAGGAAGTAGTTTCACTTTCAGTTTAATTCCAAAGAAATTAAGTGTATTTCCTTAAATATCGAACCTATCATATTTTAGGATACTGAAAGAAACCCTTGAAATCAAGCAAAAAATCCAATTAAAAACCTTTCGCATCGTTACTGGAATACAAATAAAACCCCCCTCTTAGTATGATGTAAGAAATTTTATTTTTTTTCCCCACCTTTCAAACAGTAACCGTAACTACTTTATTAACAAATTATTTTGAAATCTGATTAGTCCCAGAGTACTAATTCAAAATTATCTTGACCACATATAATTAAAAATCGATATTACTTCATATCATGAATGCGTAGGGGAAATAAAAGAGCCTTCTCAGATATTTAACTTCAAAAGATAGTTTTGATATCTACTAAAAATATCCTCCATAATTTCATATGGTTTTTGTATTTTTACCTTTTTATTCTCAGCAAAAACTTCCTTTCACAAAAGAATATTTAGATAATTTTAGTTAATTTTATTTCAAAATGGGTATTACATCCGACAGTGAGATAGAGTTGGAACTGATTTCAATAAATAAATTGCTAGACTCTCTTATTGTAGCTTTTGCAAAAAAAATGTTTCTAATAAATTGCAATTCTAAGAAAACTCCCTTTGTAAAAGAGTCAACATCGAATTATTTTTTAGACTGTAACCTAAAACGATGAAGATATAAACCACTAACGCACATACAATTATTCAAAAATAGTTCCTTCGAAATTATTAATTATAAAGCAGATTTTTTTTAACACCACTTGAACAGAATTATTTCCAGTTCATTCGACAGAATAGTTTTTTCTCTTTGCCTATTAGTTCGTCTCTTGAGCAATTTTATGAATGAGATTCGCCGTTTATTCTCCTGTGCTTTCAACCATTGAATAAAAAAGGCTATCCTTGAGTTCAAGAAGATCAAAGGGACTTCCTTTTTCTACTACTCTCCCCTAATCCAACACAATTATCATATCATAATCTGCAATTGTTGTCAGTCGATGTGCAATCGTAAGAATAGTGGAACCAGTCATTTTTTTCCTAATAACTCCTTGAATCATTTCTTCTGTGTGAGTGTCACAATTTGATGAAATTTCATCTAAAACTAGCAACTTTGTATTTTTAAGAATAGCTCTTGCTAAGCATATTAACTGCTTCTACCCTGCACTAAATTATTCCCCCTTCATTGGTGAATTCAAACCATTCTCCATCATTTGGATCTAATCTAAGTTAAAAAACAATTAATTAACCATATTATCTAACTTATCAATTAAACAATTTTCTAGTACCTTCTAGATTGACGTCTCCAAGGGCGTTCCAGATTTATTCATCTGAGAATCTTTCAAGTGGATCAATATTTTCTCGTATTGTTCCAGAGAACAAAAATGGAACTTGTGGGATAATTGTGATTCCATCTCTCAATGTTTTAATCCCTAAATCATCAATTAAATGCCCATCTATTCTGATAGAGCTTTCTGCAGATATATTGTTCTCAGTATCCAACATATCCCTCTCTGTATCTACTCTTTAAGTATTTGGCACTGTGTCTTAGTTTTGATGGAAAGTAGATTGTTTATCAAACAAATTCAGCTGATTTATGTGAATGTCTTCATTTTCATGCTTATGATCGTTTTTGGAATCAGGAAGCGTTAAAATTGGTTGAGAAGGAAGTGTTTACTGTAATTTTTGCTAGTCAAACATTCTAAAAAGAGCCTATAAAATAGATGATTTTCCAGCACCTGTTCTGCCGACAAAGGCTACTTTTTTATTGGCTTCTGCAATAAATGATACGCCCTTCAAGACAGGGTTTCGATCTTCTCTATATGACATGTAGACATTATGAAATTCAACTCTACCTTTTTTAGGAAATCGATAAATTTTATCTGCAACTGATTGATATTGTTTTTTGGAAACGGCAACTTGAAACTGCTTGTCATAAGAACAACGTAAAGGTGGTTCTTAATGTAGATTCATTAAATTAAAAATTCGTTGGGCACTCGACATCACAACATCCAGTTATATTAGCTATCTGATTTGGTAAAATAGATTTATATGATAAAGAAATGAATGTAAGTAGAAATATGATTTACCGTAGACCGGATTGTAGTTTGTAACTTAAGCTAATGAAGAAAGTTATGATTGACCCCATGTTAGATCCTCCAGAGCTGATGATTAGCGCTAAGAATATACCTGAAATTGATGCTAGCTGTGCGACAAAGTTAACGTAGATTCCAAATCCTCTTGCTGAAAACCAATATGTGAAAGAAGTTCTAAGAGAATCATTCAAAACTTAGTTAAATTATATCCCAAAAGATGTAATCTATCCATAGATTCTCACAGGAAGAGTTCCTGAAATACTTGCATTGAACGATGCAAAAACTGAAGATTTTAAGGAAATATCAAATTATTTTGTCTAAATAAGCACATCTTTGGAAAGCTTGAAAAAAAGCCCAAGAATCACTGCCGAGACAGCAGCGACCATAATAAAAATAGGATTCAAGAAGATTATTGTAGAAATCAATGTGAGAGTGTTGCAGATAACCTCCAAAGAATCTGATACTGTCTTGGGTAAATCAGAATCCAAGACACCTTTTTTTGATCATCAAAAAATCAAATGAGAAAAGTGTTATCAAGATTTATCCTTCAAAAAAAAGTAAATTATTTCAAAAATTCTACTGAGATCCGATGAGAAGTTATTGAGGATAGAAGCGAGTGGAGTTTTATCAAAGAAAGTTATCTAAGCTCGAAGAATGATACCAACCAATTTAGAGTGGATGTTGTAGCTTATTTTATTAGTAATGCAGCTGAGGAGAGTCCTCTTAATAAATGTATTCGCGAAATATGCTGCCGATAAATACCCTAATCTGAGTATTAGTGACGGGTAGTTACTGAGAACTTTTACATCAAACAATCCAATTGTTTACGTGAAAAAAATATATGTGACCTCACACGACATGAACAGAAGAACAGTCAGTCCAATGAGAATCCCATTCTAAGAAGAGAAATACGTTTTGTACGTTTATCTAGTAACATCAGCAGTGACATCTAACTTTTCATCTAGATTAATTGCACTGATGCCGATTTTAGAAATAACTGGACGAGATATTTGTTTTTTCTCAGGAATAAATTAATAACTGTGAAATGATGTATTCTAGTTGTTTATTGAGCGTGAAGAGTCTAATTGTAATTGCTGATGTTATTGATGCATGATGAGAAGCTAACTAACTTGATCTTAAGGGAGACGTGAGAAGGCAGCAGCTCTTCCACGAAATGAAGGCGATAATTTACCTTTTTTCTTATTTAAAGGGCTGGGAAGACCTGAAAGATAGTCTTCAAGTTCTTCGGGTGTTCCTTATTAGGAAATGCGACCATCGTCAAGGGAAATGATCCAGTCAGCTTTTCGTATAAAATCTTTAGAATGTGTAACTAATAATACAGTTTTTGTCTTCAACATCCCTTTAATGGCCTTCTTAAAAATCTCTTGTGCTACCTTTGAGAAATAGAATAAAAAGCTTTGCCATCAAAAATATTAATATATTTTGTCAAAAACTGATACCCTAGGGTCGAGAGCTGAAAGAGGATCATCGAGAAGAAAAATATCAGCTTGAGAATAAATTGCACGAGCCAATGATAGTCTAGCTCTTTAACCTCCACTGAGATTCTACCCTTTTTCACCTACTTCACCTAGATCCCCACCTTCAATTAGTTGTATGTCTTTGCTCAAGTTGCAAGCGTCTAACACTTGATTGTATAAATTCTCTTCGAACTCTTAACCAAATACAATATTCTCTTGGATATTAGAATTAAAAATAAATGGTTCTTGTTCTACTAATGCCACTCGACCTTTGTGCCAAGCTCGACCAGTATACAATGGCATCTCGCCTGAAAAACTACTTAAAAATGAAGATTTTCCACATCCAACTGGACCTACTATCACTACTAACTATCCCTCGTTTATCTAAACTGTTAAATCCTCTAAGACTATCTTGTCTGGCTTCCAATAGCAGCTGTATTCTTAGAGCTACAAGCTTCCAATAGGAGCTAAATCTCTTTCTGTTTTATGATTCTCAGTTTCTTCATTATCTTGAACAACAACAAAAAATCAAAGTCATAAACGAAAAAGAATAAAAATACTGTCATTTCTAATATTACAGTTAATACAAACCATCTGATTAGGGTTTATACTTAGAAGACTTCCTATTCTCGCCATGATTACCTTGAGTTCTAGCAGTCCAGTAATACCAATCCCACTAGGACTGATAACTTCTTGCCGTAGGAAGAGAAATATATCCAGTGTAGAGAACATGTTAGCAAGTGTTAACGAAGAAGGATCTCCGAAAGTAAACACCAACCAGAAAATTAAAAAACAAGAGACAATCCCAGATGACATGCTTATGGAACTCTCCAAGACTTAAACGATTTTGGTGAAGATCAGAAGATGTAATTCAGTTTCTCGTACTTTATCAAGCATTTTCACAAAAGCTTGCTCCCAAGAATAAAGCTTAATCAATCGAATTCCTTCTAACACTTCATTTGTGAGTTAGATTCTTTAGTCATTGAATATCGCTCTTTTAGAGAAATATCTCTTGCTCAATTTCGCTAGAATCGCCTGTAATGGGACGCATGCAACTAAAAAAGATAACCCCAGAAGGGAGTAGATTCCAAACCTAAAAAGCACTAAATAATTAATTTTAATGGGGAAATATAAAATGATTACCTCATGTATGATAGCACAGCTGCGGAGATTGTTGGGAAAAGTAAAATTGGTAGTTTAAGAATCTCTCCTGTTTTGGTTTCTAAGACTTTAAGATCGTTTGACACAAGATTAAGAATCTGTCCTACATTATTTTAGCTGATGGTAAACGCCGAAAGTGATGTTACTTTAGAATGAATATGCTTCATAAGGACAACTCTCAATGTTTGGTAAAGCACGACTAGAGATCTAGCGAAATGTTAGTCAAACAAAGAAACTGCAAATACAGAAACACAAATTGCTGAAGTCCACAAATAGATTTCCAACTAACCCCCCTCGTTTTAGATGGCTTGAAGCAGTTCTCTAATACAAATTGAAGAGAATATTTTAACTCCAAAGAAGCATACAAGCAGCAAAGCCATTTCAACAAATTATTTCCAAAAAGTTCGTATTAGCGAGAAAATAATTTGATTTGAAGTAACTGACTAGAGTTTAGCTTTTTTAAAAAATATCACTGAAAACCGTTCATAGACAGAGTCAATTTTCTCTTCTGGTGTTAATTGAGGGAGACACGATGGGTTAAAGCGATGGGTCTTGCGAATTACCTTGAAAATATGCACTAATAGTCTGAAATAATCCACCATGAATATTCTAGATAAAAAGTTCGTGTTCATTTTGAAGTCTAATGTGGGTTCTTTAGTCAGATTGCTTTTGAATTACGATTAAGCTAAGGATTATTTATTAGCAGGCCTAAGTCTTGGAGAGCGTGAAGGGATGGGAGATTAAGTTTAAGAGTTTTAGTCACCATAACGGTAGGAATTATTTGAGTCGGATCTTTTCACGGATAAGCAAAAGTCATGACCAAGTTAATCATATTGGGATGGGTTTATTGATGAAGAGCGAATAGTTTATAACTCATTCATTTCTACTAATTCAATTTGGATCTATTCTTAATGGACTGGAGCAAACTCAGCTTTAACAGGAGGGGCAGTTGATTCAACAAACTCGCCATTCTCTAAATCTCCTTTTGCGTTTATTGGGTATATGTTCTCTGGCTTTTATCGCAGTTTATCGTCCATAATGTTGTATGTAGTGAATGAAGTTTTGCTCTAAAATAAGCAGAATTTTGTTTTTGTTTATTTTTCCTTTCTCTTTCAGATAAAAGTAGAACTAATTTAGTAATTTTCTTAATTTTTCTACCTAACAAAATCCTTTCTTTAAAACGAAATATCCCCCCCCCCCCCCCCCGTAAAGTGATTAAACTTTCCAGAATTTAATTCAATTCATTTAGACAGTCAAAAATAAACATTCATTTTTACTTATTTTCCCCCCACAAATCCTCTTTATTCAGTTAGATGCTCTCTGTTTAATTTCAATTCTTGAAACTCACCTTCAAGAAGACGACACTTTCGCCTAAAATGCTTCTTTCGCAATATTAAAAATATTCCTTGCATTCTTTTTCCCTGTGTGATCTACCATTTGTTTGAAAACTCCATTTTTCTTAATCAGAAGTTCATAAGGAGACCCTTCCTCGACTACAGCTCCTTTATCCATGACAATCACTTTGTCATAATCTGCAATTGTATTCAAACGATGTGCCACAGTTATTACAGTTGAGTCAATAAATTTTTCCCTGATCTTCTTTTGAATTAACTCATCTGTGAACATATCACAGTTTGCAGTGGCTTCGTCAAGCACAATGAGTTTGCTTTTTCTTAAAATCGCTCTTCCTAAGCATATTAACTACTTTTATCCTGCACTGAATACTTCACTCACGTTTGTCATATCTGTCAGCAATCCTTAAGGCAGATTGTTTACCTTATCTGAGTTCAAATAAAAAAAAAATTTCGTTAATATAGGGATATTTATTGAAAAATGATTAAATATAAATATGAACTGTTTTAGCTTCTTTTAGGAATATTGTTCTTTAAAGATTTTTAAGAAAGAATAAATTTACCTAATAAATCGATATCTCTAAGGATATTCAAAACAACTTCATCGGAATACTCATCTAAAGGATCAAGATTACGACGAATTGTCCCTGAAAATATAAACGGAACTTATGGGATAATCGAAATGCCTGCTCTAAGCGTGTGCAAACCAAGTTTTTAGATATTATGTCCATCAATGAAGATACCCATTTCAGCTACTAATTTTTCTTCATCTTCTGGCAATTCTGCTCCGTTCTTTGTGAGCTTTAGTGGCGTTTCTATCTCAGTCATTCTAAACAATGCTTAGATAATAGAAGACTTTCCAGCACCAGTTCTTCCAACGCAACCTACTTTTTACCCAGCAATGAGATTGAAAGATAACCCATTCAAGACATTATTAAGTTCACTTCGATATTTCATTTTGACATCCTTGAATTCAACATTCCCTTTAGTAGGAAATTCAAATATCTCTTCCTTTGAATGAAGTCTTGGTTATTTTTTATCTGCTTGTAGATTTTTCTTGTCATAAGCAGTCAACAACAATGGTTCCTTTTCAATGTTGGAAAGATTCATTGCTCGTTAAGCACTCGACATGCAGACATCAGTTTAGATCATCTATCTATTTGTTCAAAGAAATTCAAAGATAAAGTACTATTCAACACTAATACTTCACAAATAACCTTATTTCACACATATTTTGTTTTTTACCTGAGTCCCCATTGAATATTATCACTGATGCTCAAAAAATACGTTATCGTTTATCCTAAATTAGAGCTACTTTGATTCAGACCAAGCACCATAAAAATACCTATCACAGCTGCAGATGTTGACAGCAAATTAATGTAGAATCCAAATGCTCTCGAATTGAACCAATACGTGTAGGATGCTCGCATGGAGTTATTCAGTAGAAAGTCAAAATTATTACAGAATAAATCAACTTTCTCATAGATCCTTATCGGCAATACACCTTGAATCGTTTAGTTGAAGAACGTATACAGTGGAGAGCGATACCTTAAATCGATTTGCTTCGATTGAACCATCGCAATTTTAGTCGTAAAAACAAATAATCCAAGGATAAAAATCTCGATTGCTCCGATAATTGCGAAGTAAGGATTGATTGTGATAATAGTCACCATCATCACTATAAACTAGCAAATAACTTCGATTGTATCCATAGAAGTCTTCGCAAGGTCTTAGTCAATGATACCTTGAGCAAAGAAAATAACATAATTAGATAATTATAAATCATTTTGCTGCTTTGAAGGATAATAATATGAAAAGTCCTACCTAGATCTGATGAAAGTCTATTAAGAATATTTCCTGAAGGTGTGCGATCATAATAGATGACTTTTGCCCTAACAAGAGCATGTACCATAGATGCATGAATCTAACTGCTGCTACTATTCGCAATTAGTGTTAACAACGTGTACTTCAGCAGTAAGTTTAAGAAATATCCTAAAGAAAGATATCCAAGTATCTCGATAACTTAGGAATTACTTTCGCCAGGATTGCCGTAGTGTCCAATTCGCTTTGTGTAGTACACATAAATGACCTCACAAGTGACGAAAGAAGCAAACATAACAGGTGCTGCAAAACCTAGTTTCGAAAATCTAAAGTAGTCGATGTAAGTAGACAGTCCTACAACAACTTTTTCTTTTTCTTCTTTTGTAAATAACTCATCTTTCTTCTTTTTCTTTTCTTCTTCTAATTTCATTTCTTCAGCTTTCTCGAGTTCCAGCATTTTTTTCTCTTCTTCGTTAAGTTCTTCTTCTTTTTCTTCTTCTTAATTCGCATCAGCTAGATCCTCAGATAGTTTCTTAGCATTCCTCTTGGAGATATTTTCCATCGATTTAGAAACAAGAGAGTCATCTCCATCGTGAAATTAGTGGCTGAGTTCTTTAAGCGGTTCTTCCAAACTAGCGTAAGTTCCTGATTAAACGATCTTCCCATCTTGCATGATTACCACCCTATCCGCGTCCCTTGTGAAGTGAACTTAATGCGTAGCCAGCAAGACTGTCTTTCCTCGTAGAAATCCTTTGATCGCCTTCTCGAAAATATACTTCGCAACCTACAAATTACAAATTATCAAATTGATGTTTTAGTGAAGTTCCTTTTTGAAATCTTAACCTTAGAATCAACTGCGGAGAGAGGGTCGTCTAATAAATATATGTCAGCTTGAGAGTAGAGTGCTCTCGCTAATGAAATACGAGCTTTTTAGCCTCCACTGATATTAATTCCTCTTTCTCCAATTTACGTTTAGTCCCCATAGTCGAGCTGCTTGAGATCGTCAGCAAGACAGCTGGCTTGAATAACTTCTTAGTAGAGTTTCTCATCAAATTTAGAGCCAAAAAGTATGTTGTCTTTCACAGTTTTACTGAAAATATACGGTTCCTGTTCGACATAAGCTACTTTCCCACGATACCCGAAGTTTCCTTTAAAAGATGGAATTTCTTTGAGTACGCAGCTGAGGAGAGACGATTTTCCGCTACCAACTTTTCCAACAAGTGCTACGCATTCTCCAGGACTTATCTTTAAAGTTATGTTGTCCAGAACAGGCTTGGGATCTTTCCAATAAGCGCAAAATTTCTCCATTTGTATTTCACCCAAGGCTAATTCTTTTCCTTCAAGCTCATTTTTGCCTTATTTCAAATCAAATATCCGTATTAATTAAAGATCTCTTTAGTTTGATTATTACGTATCAAACTCTTAATTGTTCATTTAAAATATCTTTATTATTAATTTTTCTGTTATTTTACCTTCGACGCAAGTCATCTCAGAAGACTTAATTGTCACAACTGTTATCATTCTTTCCAAGATAATTTTAAGCTCAAGAAGACCTGTGATTCCAAATCCAGCTGCTGCCACTACAGAATTCTTAATGAACTGCATTAAATCTAGAGTTGAGTACATGTTGGCTACTGTCATGCTGGATTCATCTCCGTAATTTTAAACGACATAAAAGATGATGTAGACAGCGAAGACTCCAGAGACATAACTGAAAGAATGCTCTGTCAAGAAGATAAATTAAATTAACAGAATCTTTTTCAGTTCCTTCGTTCGAATTGCTGAAATGAAATGTCGGAATGCTTCTTCCCAGGCATACATCTTTATCAAGCGAATTCCTTCGATCATATCGTTGGATAGCTTTACTCTTGCATCGACAAGAGATGCTTTCTCTCGAAAAAAGTTTGAACTTGTCTTCGCTAAAAGCATTTGAACAGGAACATAGCAGATCATCATTCCTAATCCAATAAGGGCATATGCTCCATGTCTGTTTATTTTATAAGAATTACGCCAAATGAATAGGATAAAATCATAAATAAACAATAAACTTACCTTAAGTACAAAATCACTCCAACTGCTATAACAGGAAAAGGTAGCGCTACAAGTGTAATCATCATGTATGATTTGGTCTCCAGAACGTTGAGATCGTTTGAAACTAAATTGACAAGCTTTCCAACGTTGGCTTCTTTAATTGAGAATGAAGAAAGCAAAGAGATTTTCTAAAATAGAGTCTTCATGAAAAGGACTCTAAAATTAGAAAAAAACAGTGCATAAATGCGAACTGCAAAGTGGAGTAGGATCACATAGACAAGCATCGATCCACTCAGCAAGCAAGTCCAGCCATAGATTGAAAAATTCCCATATTATTTGCTAATTGCTGTTAGTAAAAAGGCAATGCAATTTGAATTGAATATTTTCAAAGCAGAATAGGCTAAAACGATCAAAACAATTGATGTTAAAGGAATAGCGAACACGCCCATTAACACTTTTATCATATCAAAAGCTTAAAGTTGTTGATTCTTCGCTGCTCTTCTCGATAGGACTTTGTCAAGTGCTTTCTCAAATTTAAGGAAATTATGCTCGACTAATTCTTTTGGTTTTAAGAAGGGAAGGTGTCGAAGCTAAAGCATCCCTTCCTTTTGTATTTTGCTAGTACAATTGATTAAAAGCCTCAAATAATCTATCATGAAGAGCCTCAATATCCAAACCATGTTGTATGTAAAGTTGTATTTTTTCCATCTTGTGTCTTCCTGCTTCCTAAGACTTCCTTGTATATCAGGATCAAATATATCTTAATCGATATCAGAGATTTTAGGAGGATCTATTTTTTCCTCTGAAAATGAGAATTCTTCTCGTGGTTGTTTATCTATCGGAGGATGTGAACTTGGTTTAAGATACGAATACATATTGGTGTTTTATTCTAGTTCAGAATCAGTAACAAGATTTTGTTCAGTCATTTAAATCGCACTCGAAACAGAGCCTAGAGCTTGGATGCAAATTTGAGGTTCCTTCAGATCTACATCCGATTATTTGTTATTCTCCATTAATGACAGCGTTTTACTTCTAAATGATTGAAACAATTATTTCTTATTTTTGTTAATTAGCCACACAAGATTCCTTAGCTATTTTATTAATTCAAGATATGTAAGGAGAGGATTGAATGTTACAGATGGAAATTGAACTGCTACTTTTTTATAAATAACAATAAATAATAAATAAAATAAACCTAAAAAAAATGATAATTGCTTTAACTTAACATTTTAGAATTATGTCATCTAGGTAGAGTAGATCTCTTTATTTGCTTTACAAATAGAAATTGATAAAAATATGCAGGTTTGTGAATGCTTATTAGCTTGATTGCATCGAATTCATTTTGAGAAAAAATTAAATTTAGTGGTTACAGAAACCTTGCAAAAAGAAGTAACCCCAGTGAATGACAATTAATTGTCCCTTCTCAAAATCACGTTGATTTTTGATAAAAAAAAACTAATTAAAACTTTTCTGATTTATTTGGATTTTGTTAAGAGGATGTATCCCGTTTAGCTTATTGCGTCTATCAGATTATCCAAACCTAGAATAAAATGGAATAAAATAAAGATTATTCTATGCGCATATGAATAAACTTATCTTACAGTTTAATACTATAATGTTATCAAATAACAACATAAAAAATACTTCCCTTAATAACCATAAACTGAATGATATTAGATAAATATTTCAAAATATCAGAAAATCAGATTAAATATTATTATTTTGTCTGGGATAAATTTACTTATTTTTTATTAAAATGAACCTAAAAAAGTACAAAATTATTATTTTGAAAGATTTTTTAATTAGAAGGCAGATCAGGGGTTGGGGTTGGGGTTGGGGTTGGGGTTGGGGTTGGGGTTGGGGTAGGGGATGTGGAAGCGTGTGTGGTAGGGT